>Ga0209262_10000179_pt1 | contig 36843 bp, 36 predicted proteins | sample Lowcelwee11metaG_FD_187171 | JGI IMG/M metagenome (GOLD analysis project Ga0209262, IMG submission 187171) | Freshwater pond sediment microbial communities from the University of Edinburgh, under environmental carbon perturbations - Low... | ecosystem: Environmental > Aquatic > Freshwater >... | reverse complement strand
ACAGGGAATGAACAAACTGCTGCTCGCCATCGCCGTTGCGCTGGCCCTGTACTTCGGCATTGGCCAACAAGACAAAACCGCTCCCGCGGTTCCCGAAAGTGGAGCGCCAGCCCCCAGCGGGCACGACGCCATCGGCGCCGCCTTTGCCCAACAGCTCAGCGGCGTGCAGGTGCCCGGCCAGGGCACCGTGGTCAAACTGCTGCGGGACGACAACGAAGGCAGCCGCCACCAGCGCTTCATTCTGGAACTGCCCTCGGGGCAAACCTTGCTGGTTGCCCACAACATCGATCTGGCGCCGCGCATAGAGGGCCTGGTCACCGGTGACACCGTGGCCTTTCACGGCGTGTACGAATGGAGCGCACAAGGCGGCGTGCTGCACTGGACACACCACGACCCGAGCGGTCAACACGAAGCTGGGTGGCTGCGGCACGCCGGACGCACCTTCCAGAAAACACCACCTCGCCCACATGCCCACCTCCAGCGCCGCCATCGCGCTGGCCTGGGCCTACGTGGCGCTGCGTGTCGTGCACAGCCTGATCCACATCACCTACAACCACGTGCTGCACCGCTTCCTCGCCTTTGCATCCAGCAACTTTGTGTTGCTGGCCCTGTGGATACTGGTCGGCCGCGCCGTCTTTACTGCTTGAACAGCGGTGCCAATGCAATAGCGCTCCATCGCCACCCGCACCAGACGCAAGCGCACAGTCATCCAAGCTGGTGCGTTTTTTGCTTATGAATGGTGCGATTCGCCATGCAGACCCTGTTTTGGCGCTTATCACGCACCAAAACAAGCTTTTCTGCACGGAGATTCTTCATGGACGCACTCAAACAGGGCGCTGACGCCCTGTTCATCTTGCTTGGCGGCATCATGGTCCTGGCCATGCATGCCGGTTTCGCCTTCCTCGAACTCGGCACGGTTCGCAAGAAGAACCAGGTCAACGCCCTGGTCAAGATCCTGGTGGACTTTTCGGTCTCCACGATCGCCTACTTTGTCGTTGGCTATGGCGTGGCCTACGGTGCCTCGTTCTTTGTCGGTGCCGAAACGCTGGCGCAGAAAAACGGCTACGAGCTGGTGAAGTTCTTCTTCCTGCTCACCTTCGCCGCCGCCATCCCCGCGATCATTTCCGGCGGCATCGCCGAACGCGCCAAATTCTGGCCGCAACTGATTGCAACGGCCGTCATCGTCGGCTTCGTCTACCCCTTCTTTGAAGGCATCGCCTGGAACGGCCACTTCGGCGTGCAGGCCTGGATCACCGACACCACCGGCTTCGCCTTCCACGACTTTGCCGGTTCGGTGGTTGTTCACGCTGTCGGCGGCTGGATCGCGCTGCCCGCGGTCATCTTCCTCGGCGCCCGCGCCAACCGCTACCGCAAGGACGGCGGCATGTCGGCCCACCCGCCGTCGAGCATCCCTTTTCTCGCGCTGGGCGCGTGGGTTCTCTGCGTGGGCTGGTTCGGCTTCAACGTCATGAGCGCGCAGACGCTGGAAAAGATTTCCGGCCTCGTCGCCGTGAACTCGCTCATGGCCATGGTCGGCGGCACGCTGGCCGCGCTGCTGGCCGGCAAGAACGACCCCGGCTTCGTGCACAACGGCCCGCTGGCCGGCCTGGTGGCCGTGTGCGCGGGTTCCGACCTGATGCACCCGCTGGGCGCGCTGGTGGTGGGCGCCGTGGCGGGCGCGCTGTTCGTGGGCATGTTCACGCTGACGCAAAACCGCTGGAAGATCGACGACGTGCTCGGCGTCTGGCCGCTGCACGGCCTGTGCGGCACCTGGGGCGGCATCGCTGCCGGCATCTTCGGCCAACAGGCGCTGGGTGGCCTGGGTGGCGTCAGCTTCAGCGCGCAACTCATCGGAACCGCCCTGGGCGTGACCTGGGCGCTGCTCGGCGGCGCGGTGGTCTACGGCGTTCTCAAGGCCACCATGGGCCTGCGCCTGAGCCAGGAGGAGGAATACGACGGCGCCGACCTCACCATCCACCGCATAAGCGCCACGCCCGACCGTGAAGTGAGCTGGTAAGGCGGTTGCTCAGCGCGCCACCGAGCGCCAAAAGCGGTTAAACACCCACAACGTCCCCCATCCGGGGGATATCCCTACGACCATGTCCCCCTTCCGGGTGATGCCCGCAAAGCCCGCGACTCCCACACTTCGCCGGTGCTTTCCCCCATCAACCCCGAGGAGTCCCGACATGAATCTGATCCTGGAATGGAACCACGTCCTGCTTGAAGCCATCCGCAACGTGGGCAGGCTGCCCCTGCACGGCGCGCTGGCCAAGCACCGTGCGCGCGGTGGCCCGCCGCAGGTGGCGCGCTCCATCGGCATCGTCTACACCGCCATCTACGACGCCTGGTCCGCCTACGACGAGGTGGCCAACCCGGTCCACCGCACCACCGGGCGCAAGCCCGCCGCACAGCGAACCGAGCCCAACAAACGCAAAGCCATCAGCCAGGCGGCGTACCGCGCCATCGTTGACCAGTTCCCGCCCGACATTTACGAAGCCGACTTCAAGGCCCGCTACACCGCCATGCTGGCCGACCAGCTGGCCGCAGACAACATCACCATCGGCGGCCCCACCCCGGCCCCGGTGGACGTGGGCAACCAGGCCGCCGACGACGTGCTCAACTTCCGCCACAACGACCAGGCCAACCAGGCCGGCCTGTACGCCGACACCACCGGCTACCAGCCCAAAAACAAACCCATGTCGGTGTTGCTGCCAGCCGCGCACGACGCCATTGATTTCGTGGACAAGTGGCAGTCGCTCACCTACCTGAACAGCGCCAACGAATCCGTCACGCCCGCCTTCATCTGCCCGCACTGGTACCTGGTGAAACCCTTTGCCCTCACCAGCGGCCAGCAGTTCCGCCCCACCACCGGCCCGCAGCACCCGCTGAGCCAGGGCTTTCTGGACCAGGCCAAACACGTCATGGACGTGCAGGCCCGCCTCACACCCCAGCAGAAGGTGATTGCCGAATACTGGGCCGACGGCCCCAACTCCGAACTGCCGCCCGGTCACTGGACCGAATTTGCCGCCTACGTGGTCGAGCGCGACCCGCTGCCCGGCCTGCCCAAGAGCGGCAAGCTCTCGCTGGACGACAGCGTCAAACTCTTCTTCGCCCTGGGCAACGCCATCTTTGACGCCAGCATCGCTACCTGGGACGCCAAGGTCGCGTTTGACTACGTGCGCCCCGTCACCGCCATCCGCTACCTGTTCCGCGGCCAGACCGTGCGCGGCTGGGGCGGCCCCGGCCAAGGCACGCAAGACATCCTGGGCGAAACCTGGAAACCGTTCCAGGTGCCCAGTTTTCCCACCCCGCCGTTTGCCGAGTTCACCTCGGGCCACAGCGGCTTTTCGATGGCGGCGGCCAACGTGCTCAAAGCCTTCACCGGCAGCGACCAGTTCGGCTTTTCCTACGCGCAGAACGTGCCCCTCAAAGCCGACCCCAGCGAACCCGTGACTGACGTCGTGCTGCACTGGCCCACCTTCACCGGCGCCGCGCGCGAGGCCGGTGAATCGCGCCTGTTCGGCGGCATCCACTTCTACGAAGGCAACGTGGTTGGGCTGGACATCGGCGCCCAATGCGGCAGCGCCGCCTATGCCAAAGCGCAGGACCTCTGGTCCGGGGCTTGAACCCGCTGGGCTAAAGGCGGCTGCCTGAGAATGGCGTCTCAGGTGACTGAATGACCCCGCCTTCGCCCGCCACATCCCTCCCACGCGCCGCCCATGCCACCCCCCGCGAATGGTGGGGGCTGGCCGTGATCGCCCTGCCCTGTCTGGTCTATGCCATGGACCTCACGGTGCTCCACCTCGCGGTGCCGGCGCTCAGCCGGGCGCTGATGCCCAGCGCCTCGCAACTGCTGTGGATCATCGACATCTACGGCTTTCTTGTTGCCGGCTTCCTCATCACCATGGGCACGCTGGGCGACCGCATCGGGCGCCGCCGCCTGCTGCTGATCGGCGCGGCCTTCTTCGCGGTGGCCTCCGTGCTGGCCGCGTTCGCGCGCACCCCCACCGAGCTGATCGCGCTGCGCGCGCTGCTGGGCATCGCCGGCGCCACGCTGGCGCCGTCCACGCTCTCGCTGATCCGCAACATGTTCCACGACGAAACGCAACGCCAGTTCGCCATCGGCGCGTGGATCACCGCGTTTTCGGTTGGCAGCGCCATCGGCCCGCTGGTCGGCGGCTGGCTGCTGGAGCACTTCTGGTGGGGCTCGGTGTTCCTGCCCGCCGTGCCGGTGATGGCCCTGCTGCTGGTGCTGGGGCCGCGCCTGCTGCCCGAATACCGCGACGAGAACGCCGGCAGCATCGACGCGCCGAGCGTGCTGCTCTCGCTGTCCGCCGTGCTCAGCCTGATCTACGCCGTCAAGGCCATGGCCGAACACGGGCCGAGCCTAGGGCGGCTGGCGTTGCTGCTCGCCGGACTGGCTCTCGGCACATCGTTCGTGCGGCGCCAGAAACGCATCGATTACCCGCTGCTCGAACTGCGGCTGTTCGCCATCCCCACGTTTCGCACGGCCATCATGGCCTACGGGCTGTCGTGCCTGGCCATGTTCGGCATCTACATCTTCATCGCCCAGCACCTGCAGATGGTGCTGGCGCTCTCGCCGCTGCAGGCTGGCTGGGCCACGGTACCGTGGGCGGGCGGCTTCGTGTTCGGCTCCATGGTGCTGGCGCCCTGGCTGGCGCGGCGTTTCGGACCCGGGCCGGTAATGGTGTGGTGCCTCGCGGCGGCCGCGGCCGGCATGCTGATGATGGTGTGGGCCGACGGCCCCTGGGCGCTGTGGGTGCTGGTGGCCGGCATGGTCGTCGTCAGCCTGGGCATGGCGCCGGTGTTCGCCATCGGCACCGAACAGATCATCACCTCGGCACCGCCCGAACGCGCGGGCGCTGCCTCGGCCATCGCCGAAACCAGCTCGGAATTCTGCGGCGCGCTGGGCATCGCTCTGTTCGGCAGCGCGGGCACGCTGATCTACCGCCAGCGGCTCGCGCAGGCCGGCGGCGAAGGCCTGCCCCCGGAAGCACTGGCCACCCTGGGCGGCGCCCTCGCGGTGGCCGAACGCCTGCCCGCCGAAGCGGCGCAAGCGCTGACCCTCATGGCCCGCGCCGCATTCACCGATGCGTTGCAGTTCACCGCGCTCACCGGCAGCGCGCTGATGCTGCTGGCCAGCGTGCTGGCGGCGCGCATGCTGCGGCGACCGTAGCGGCGATGCTGGCTTCAAGCCAGCGTATTGACGTGCGTCCCCAGCGATCCGCCGCTCGCCAGCGGCAGATCGCTCGCCACGGCGTTCAGCAGAGTGGCAGACGCCGACTCCTGCATGTCCATCGCTTTTTTCATCACGAGCATCTGCGCTTCCTGCGCGGTCTGGCCCTGGCGCGTCTGAAGCACGCGGTCCACGAGCAAGGCGGGAGAGACGTTCATGTCCATGATGGTGAATCCTTCAAAGGTGTTCAGCCTTTATCGGCCCACGGAGCAGCCAACTTGAAACGCCCCGCCGCCCTGCCCCGGCAGCGCCGCAGGCCACCCCGGTAACAAATTCGTCCACAATGGCCGCAGAGCCACAGGCCAACCAACACAACGCCACCCGGGGAGGGAGCCACATGAACGACGCAGACGCCCAGCCGCGCCCGTTCCAAATCCGCACCGACCGCGAACTCATGCACCCGCAGGTGATCGCCCTGCTGGAGGAGCACCTCGCCGGCATGCGCGCCGCATCGCCGCCCGAGTGCGTGTTTGCGCTGGACCTTCACGGCCTGCGCCGGCCAGCGATCACCTTTCTTACCGCCTGGCGCCGCGCGTCTGATGCACCACATGGCGACAGTGGCGAACTGATCGCCATGGACGCCCTCAAGGAACTGGCGCACACGACCGCCACCGCAGGCGGGCACGGCGAACTCAAGTCCATGCGAACTGCTGCACGCCACCTGCGCCAGGGCGCCGCCCAGGCCATCCTCACCGAACTGCTCGCCCTCGCGCGGCAGCGCGGGTACGCGCGGGTGAGCCTGGAAACCGGCAGCACACCGGCGTTTGAACCGGCGATCGCGATGTACCGGCGGTTCGGGTTTGTGGAATGCGGGCCGTTTGCGGATTACCGGGAGGATCCGTTCAGTCGGTTTTTGAGATTTACACCATCAGCAGGCAAAAAAATGGAACTTTCCAATGGACTTATTACCGAATGCCGCCGGCAGGCGAAGCGAGCTTATGACCTTGCACTATTAGAACAATACTCACCAATAGACCCCAAATTAACTTCCATCTACTTTCACCCAAAAGGGGATGCAATAGAGAATTTTCACAACACAGGCCGCGGCTCAACGGAAAGCATGATCTACGTATCCAACCATGGATGGAGGAGAGTGAAGTTTGGAGCGGTTTTCAACTCAGAAAAATCATACTATTACATCGAAATCAATCACAAGCGAATTGCGTTGATTTACACATAGTCAATCACGCAAAGACAATTCCATGCAACACCTCCTAACCCAAGAGTATCAAAAATGACCGCACTACGATTTATTGTGGGCATTCAGATTGCATGCTTCTTTCTTTTACCACCCATTGCATTCTCCGCAATCATCGGAAACCTTGCCGGAATGCTTATTCTCATCGTTTGGGGACCATTTTGTGCTTTCATGCACGGATACACGCAAGCGCGAGGACTAGTTACATTTAGAGAGTCCTTGGCTGGAAAAATATACATTGAAGAAGCGAGTGACTCATTTCACCTCGGACTCCTCAAGTTCAACCTAGTCACGATTTTTATATTCGCGATTACAACACTAATCAGGGGTTGGTCATGGATGGACACCGCAATCTTTTAATGAAACAGGCCACGACAAAAATTGAATTCCGTTGGCAACAGGGTCATGTCTTTCCTTTTCCCTACGCCCCCACCTGTTCCCGCAACACCGTCTTCAGCACCTTCCCGTAGTTGTTCTTCGGCAGCGCCTCGACGAACTCGTAGCGTTTGGGCCGTTTGAAGCGCGCGATCTGGTCCAGGCAGAAGGCGTCGAGCGTCTTTGAATCCAGCACCGCCCCCGGCTGCGGCACCACGAAGGCGACCACGATTTCGCCCCACTCGGGGTCGGGCGCGCCGACCACGGCCACTTCGGCCAAGCCGGGCGCGGTGAGCAGCACTTCTTCCACCTCGCGCGGGTAGATGTTCGATCCCCCGCTGATGATGAGATCTTTACTGCGGTCCTTGAGGGTGAGAAAACCGTCGGCGTCGAGCGCGCCCATGTCGCCGGTCCAGAGCCAGCCGTCGCGCACGGCGGTGGTGGTGGCTTCGGGGTTGCACCAGTAGCCGGCCATGACGCTGTCGCCCTGGATCAGCACTTCACCCACCTCGCCCGGTGGCAGCGGTTCACCGCCTGGCCCCGCGACGCGGATGCGAACCGGGGTTTGCGCAACGCCCACGGAGGCGAGGCGTTCGGCGTGGCGCGGATGGCTGGCGTCGGCCAGGTGGGCGCGGCTGAGTGCGGTGCCGACCATGGGGCTTTCGCCCTGGCCGTAGATCTGCACGAAGCGTGGGCCCATGGTGCGCAGGGCGCGCTGGATGTCGGCTGCGTACATGGGTGCACCGCCGTAGACGATGGTCTTGAAGCTTTCACCGCACTGGCCGGGCGTGAGACCCTGCGCCTCTGCTTCGTCCACGATGCGTTTGACGATGGTCGGTGCGGCGAACAGCGAGAGCGGACCGAGCTGCTGGCCGAGCGCGAACAACTCGGCCGCGTCGAAGCCGCCGGAGGCGGGCACCACGTGGCGCGCGCCGGCCATGATGTGGGGGATGGCGTAGAGGCCGGCGCCGTGCGACATGGGCGCGGCGTAGGCGATGGCGTCTTTCGGGTCGACGGGATCGACGTCGTTGAAGTAGGTGAGCCCCATGGTGAGCAGGTTGCGGTGCGTGATCATCACGCCCTTGGGGCGGCCGGTGGTGCCGCTGGTGTAGAACAGCCAGGCGGTGTCGGTGGGGGCGCGCTCGGTGATGGTGGGCAGGGCTTCGCCGTTGTGGAACAAGGCATCGCATTCGGCGCTGTCCACGTCCATCACACCGTCCAGCCCGGTGAGCGCGGCCGGGTCGGGCGCGATGTCGCTGGTCACGAAGGCCCAGCGCGCGCCCGAGTTTTCCACGATCCACTGCACTTCTTTCAGGTGCAGCTTGGCGTTGACCGGCACCACCACCAGCCCGGCCCACCAGGCGCCGAACAGCAGCTCCAGGTAACGCGGGTGGTTGCGCATGAAGAGCACGACGCGGTCGCCGGGCTGCAGACCGGCAGACCGCAGGTGAGCGCCCACTCGCGCAGCGCGCGCCGCCCATTCGCCATGGGTGGCCACGCACTGGGTTCCGCTGAAGATGGCGGCGCGTGCGCGGTCTTGGTGAGCGGCGCGTTCGAGCAGGTGGGCGAGGTTCATGGGGCTGTCTCCGGGAATCTTTGTGGGGGTCGCTGTCAGGCGATTTTCACCGTTCGGGGGGAAGGACACCGCTGCGTGTCAGGCTGCCACAGGGCAAGCCCGCTTAAAGTGGTTCGCATGAACGACGCGCTGCCGCCCCTGATCACCGCCCTGCTGGAGCCGGCGCGCTATGCCGCCGTGCAGCCGCAGCCGGAGGCACGCGTGGAGCTGATGGAAACGCACGGCGCCTGGGTGCTGCTGGCGGGCGATTTCGCCTACAAGATCAAGAAGCCGGTGCGTTTTCCCTTCATGGACTTCAGCAGCCTGGCCCTGCGGCGCCAGGCCTGCGAGACCGAGATCCGGGTGAACCGGCGCTTCCAGAATCTGGACCGGCCGGCCACCCAGCTGTACCTGGGCGTGCTGCCCATCGTGGGCACGCCCGGCGATCCCCGCTGGGGCGAGCCCGGTGCGGGGCAGGCGATCGAGTTCGCGGTGCAGATGCGCCGCTTTGATGAAGCCGCCCGGCTGGACCACCAGTGCGAGAGCGGCGCGCTGACGACCGAACACATGGCCGGGCTGGCGCGGCGCATGGCGGCGTTTCAGGCCCGGGCCGCCGTGGCCGACAACGGCCAGCCCTGGGGCCATGCGGCCGCGGCCATGCGCTGGCCGCGCGACAACTTCACCACCCTGCGCACGGCCTTGCCCGACCCGGCCGACGCGGCCCTGGTGCGCGAGCTGAGCGACTGGACCGAGCAGCGTTTCAACGCCATCGAACCGCTGCTCTCGCGGCGGCGCCAGAAGGGCCGCGTGCGCGAAGGGCATGGCGATCTGCACCTGGCCAACCTCGTGTTGATCGAGGACGAGGTGTTGCCCTTTGACGCCGTCGAGTTCAACGACGCGCTGCGCTGGATCGACGTGGCCAACGACATGGCTTTTGCGTGGATGGACTTGCTGAACCACGGCCGCCCCGGCCTGGCCAACGTGCTGCTGAGCGCCTGGCTGGACGCCAGCGGCGATGTGTCGGCGCCCACGGTGTGGACCTTTTTCGCCAGCTACCGCGCCGGGGTGCGCGCCAAGGTGGCGGCGCTGCGCCTGGGGCAGTTGGGGGAGCCTCCGGTGAGCCCTTCGACAGGCTCGGTGCCAACGGGATTTGCGGGTACGGCGACAACCGAAGAGCGAGATGACGAGCGAGCGCGTTTGTTGTCTGAAGCAAGACGCTACCTCGCGCTGGCGCGCGACATCGCCCACCCGCCCGCGCCGCGGCTGCTCATCACCCACGGTCTTTCGGGCAGCGGCAAGACCCTTTCGTCCACCCAATGGCTGGCCAAAGAAACCACAGGCCGCGCGATCCGCCTGCGCTCCGACGTGGAACGCAAGCGCCTGCACGGCATGAGCGCGCTCGCTGCCAGCGGCTCGGGCCTGAACGCCGGGCTCTACAGCGCGCAGGCGCATGGCAACACCTACGCCTCGCTGCTGTCGCGCGCGCGCATGCTGCTGGCCGACGGCTGGACGGTGCTGGTGGATGCGGCCTTTCTGCGCGCAGCCGAGCGCGCCGATTTCGCGGCGCTGGCGCAGAGCGCGGGTGTGCCGTTTCACATCCTCGCGTGCGAGGCGCCGGTGGACGTGCTGCGCCAGCGCATCACCGATCGGCAGGCGCGCGGGGTCGATGCATCGGAAGCCACAGTGGCGGTGCTGGAGCAGCAGCTGGGCTGGCTGGAGCCGCTGTCCGACGCCGAGCGGGCACAGACCCTGCCCGCTGCCCGCTGAAGCGCAGCCGCCGGTTCAGCGGCCGAAGATGCCGCGCAGGATGCTGCCGGCTGCGCCGGGCAGGCCCGACGAGGGCTTCTCTTCTTGCGCCTCGGCGGGGGCACTGTCGCTGCCGCTGCCACCAGCCATGCCCGACATGTCCATGCCCAGCATGGCCATGGTCTGGCTCTTGGTGCGCACGCGCACCGACCACTCGGGCTGCCACGACTTCGGCGCATTGGCCGGGCGCACCGGGTGGCTCAGGTAACTCTCGGGGCCGTAGGCGATCATGCGCAACATGGCGCCGCCCGCCTCGCCCCCCGGGCTGGCGAAAATGCCTTGCGGCACGGCGCACTCCGTGGTGCCCGGCGACAGCAGCACCTTGTCTTTCACCCACTTGGCACTGGTGCTTTCGGTGAGGTAGTCAAACAGGCCGAGCCCGGCGTCGCCGTTGTCGGCGCTGGACCAGAGCACCATGTCCTGCCCCACCGCGCCCATGGCGTGCAGGTGGTAGGCGTGGGCGCGCGGCACGGTCAGCCAGCTCAACTGGATACTCTCCGTGAGCTGCCCCTGGCTTTGCAGGCGGATGGCGGACATGAGGTCTTGCCGCTCGGCGAGCTGGAAGCGCATGGACTCGGGCACACCCTCACCACGCACCTGGTGTTCACCCACCAAAGAGGTATCGGCCTTCGGGTTCACGGTGTTCTTCTCGTTCGGGTAGAGCGCGTGCTGCGCGCCCACCTTGGCGGCGCGCTCGGGCGCGTGCCGCCCGGCCAGCACCGGCGCCCACTGCGCCGGGTTGCTGGCGAGGTTGATCACCTTGGGCTGGCCGGGGCGCACTTTTTCGCCACAACCCCAGTACACCAGCAGGCGCCCTTTGACTTCGGGCACCTCGCCGGGCGCGCTTTCGCCCGGCTCCTTGAAACTCGGGCTGGGCGGCACCAGCGGCAGCTGCTCGCCCATGGCCATCGTCGGCGGGATCGCGAGTGCCGCCTCGGTGCCGGGTTTGCGCGGGTTGTAGAGCGCGAGGTCGATCACGCGGTTGGGCGGGAAGGCGCCGGTCAGGCTGGGCGCGCTGCCCTGCTGGATGAAGCGCCCGCTGGCGTGGCCATAGGTCTGCGAACCGCCACCGCCACGACCGCCACCGAAGAGCCCGCCGATCATGCCGCCGACACCGCCCTGCATGATCTCGGGCATGCCGGTCATGGTGGAGGTGGACAGGTCAACCCAGAGTTGCGTGGGCGCCGTCTGCGCCTGCGCCACCACGGGCGCCAGCGCCAGTGTGGCGGCTGCCGCCAGGGGTTGAAGGACTTGAACAGCGTGCTTCGAAAAACGGTGCGTCATGGCGTTCCTCCGGTGTGTGGGCTCCCAGCCAGATCATGATACGCCGGGCTTCTGGCGCCTCCAAGACAGAACCGCGCGGCGCAATCCCCCGCCTGGGGCATCAGAAATTTCAAACCCCGCTGTCCCGCTTTCACAAGCCTTTTCGGGCCCGCCTCGCTAACATCGCGGGCAGTTCACCCAACGACACCCCCCGGAGACAACCCCCATGACCGTGATCACCACCATCGAAGACCTGCGCGTGCTGGCCAAAAAGCGTGTGCCGCGCATGTTCTACGACTACGCCGATTCCGGCTCCTGGACCGAGAGCACCTACCGCGCCAACAGCGACGACTTCCAGAAGATCAAGCTGCGCCAGCGCGTGGCGGTGAACATGGAGAACCGCAGCACGGCGACGAAGATGGTGGGCCAGGCGGTGAAGATGCCCGTGTGCATCGCGCCTGTGGGGCTGACCGGCATGCAGAGCGCCGACGGCGAGATCAAGGCGGCCAAGGCCTGCGAGAAGTTCGGCATTCCGTTCACGCTCTCCACCATGAGCATCTGCTCGATCGAAGACGTGGCCGAACACACCACCGCGCCGTTCTGGTTCCAGCTTTACATGATGCGCGACCGCGAGGCCATGGCCCGCATGATCGAGCGCTGCAAGGTGGCCAAGTGCAGCGCGCTGGTGCTCACGCTCGACCTGCAGGTGATCGGCCAGCGCCACAAGGATCTGAAGAACAAGATGCGCGCGTCGGTGATCCCGTCGCTGGGCAACGTGCTCAACATCGCGACCAAGCCGCGCTGGGTGCTGGGCATGATGGGCACGCGCCGCCACACCTTCCGCAACCTGGTGGGCCACGTGAAGGGCGTGAGCGACATGAGCTCACTGGCCTCGTGGACCAACGAGCAGTTCGACCCGACGCTGAACTGGGCCGACGTGGCCTGGGTGAAGCAGCAATGGGGCGGCAAGCTGATCCTCAAAGGCATCATGGACGTGGAAGACGCCAAGCTCGCCGTGGCCAGTGGGGCCGATGCCATCGTGGTCAGCAACCACGGCGGCCGCCAGCTCGACGGCGCGCCGAGCAGCATCGAGGCGTTGCCCGCCATCGTGGCGGCGGTGGGCGATCAGATCGAGGTCTGGATGGACGGCGGCATCCGCAGCGGGCAAGACGTCCTGAAGGCTTGGGCACTAGGCGCCCGCGGCACCATGATCGGCCGCGCCATGGTCTACGGCCTGGGTGCCATGGGTGAGGCCGGTGTGTTGAAGGCGCTGGAGATCATCCACAAAGAGCTGGACATCACCATGGCCTTCTGCGGCCACACCAACATCCAGAACGTGGACCAGAGCATCCTGCTGCCGGGCACGTTCCCCAAACCCTGAGGCAGTGCGCGGCAGGGGTGGGCCCGTTCACTCCAGTGCGTTGAGCACCGGTTGCAAGGCCGCCCAATAGCCCGCCAGATCGGGCTCGGCCGTGTGGGTGCGGGCGGCGCGCCAGGCCAGCCCCTGGCGCTCGACCTGTTCCATCAGGTCGTTGGTCAGTTCCTCCTGCGTTCCCAGCCCCACGAGGGTCGGCACATGGTGCACCTGGCGGCAAGCCGAGAGCACCCGATCGACGATGCGCTGGTTGGCCCTGGCTTCGCCGCTGAGCAGCAGCACCACGGCGGCGTAGTCGGGCAGAAAAGCGTGGGTCATGCCCATGGCCAGCCCCTTGCGCGCGTTGGCGATCAGGCGCAGGCCTTTGGGCCCCTGTTCAGGCAGGTCCAGCAGATCGCTCTCGACATCGGGCGCATCGGCGGCGGCGCCGGCAAAGCGGCGCCTGACCAGTTCATGGGAACCCGTGCGGGCCAGCCACTGCAGCAGGTCGAACACCTTGGCGCCGCGGGCCGAGAGCAGCATCACGCGTGGATACCCGCCCAGGGACGTCCGCATGTTGGTGGCCGGTGGTGAGCACAGGTTGAGCCACACGCTGGCGGGCTCCAGCTGTTCACCGCTCTCAAAGCGGTCCTGCAGGGCGAACACGCGCAGGCCAAACGCATCGCGCCGCTCGCTGGACTGCACGATGGCGCCGATCCAGGGCTTGAAGAGGCGCGGCCGCCCGAAGCTGTTGTGAATCACCCGCAGGCCCTGGTGCCGACGGTCCTGCGCCACGCGGTTGAGCAGCGCCTGAATGGCGGCTTCGGGTCCTTCGATCCACTCGACGAACCAGCCGTTCATGTAAAGCAGCGCAACGCGGATGCCCTGCGCCAGGTTGTGCACCACGGCGTGGTCACGGATGCGCCGCATTTCCTCCAGCACCGGCCCGTCCACCAGGCTCACGCTGGCGTAGATCAGGCGCGACACCGGCTGCAGCGGCACTTCTGCGCTGCTGTCGGGCCATTGCGTGGCGGGGCGGTCGTTTTCGCTGGCTGACATGGTGGGCGACGGGCTCGGGGCGCATGGGACAATGCGCTTCTCTGAAAACACGAAAAATCGGGCTGCGATGGTAAGGCCTGCGGGGCCTCCGCAGGACACTTTCAGCCACATATCCATGACATCGACCAAACCAACCGATTCTCAAGCCCGCCGTGTCAGCCCGTGGTGGCGTGCGCTGGCCATTTTCTTGTTGCTGGTGCTGCTGATCGGCTGGGCCGCCAACAGCAGCATGATGACGCAGCTGCAGGCACAGATTCAGCACGCGCAAGCCCGGCTGGTCGAGGTGCCGCAGATCCGTCAGGTGGCCGTGTTGCTGGACAACCAGCAAAAGCCCGCCATGCTCGCCACCTACAACCCCAAAGACGGTGCGCTGCTGCTGCAGCGGCTGAACGAGGTGAAGGAAGGCCGTGAAGACAGCATGCAGGTCTGGGCCATCGCGGGCGGTGCCGCGCCGCGCTCGCTCGGCGTGATCGAGAGCAAATACAAGACGCTGCAGATGCCCGTGCAAGAGGCCGATCTGCAAGGTGTGACCGAGCTGGCCATCAGCGCCGAGAACAAGGGCGGCGTGTCCACCGAAGCCGGCCCCAGCCTGCCGTGGCTGTTCAGGGGCTGGCTGGTGGTGAAGTCGATCTGATCTCTACTTCAACTCGTATTCGAAGGTACTCACCACGCGCAGGCGCTTGCTGCGCGAGCTGCCGTCGTCGAAATCGTTGCCGTCGTCGCCGGTGATGCGGATCACGCCTTGGTTGGCGCTCTTGAGCGGGCCGAGCTTCGCGCCCGCCTCGGCCGCAAACTTGTCGGCCTGCTCGCGGGCGTTGCGGGTGGCTTCGGCCAGCAGCGGGGCCTTGATGTCGTTGAAACCGCGCAGCTGGAAGCGCGGGCCACTGGCGCCTTCGCCGTCGCCCCCGAGCTGTATGCCGCCCTGGATCAGCGGATCCACCGCCAGCGCGGCGCTGACCACATCGGCCACCCGGCCCGTTTTCACCAGCACCTGGCCGCTGCCGTTGAAGCGGAACGGCACATTGCCCTGCGCGTAGTCGCGCGCCATCAGGTCCTGCACCTGCAACGGCCGGGCTTCGAGCTCGGCATCGGTGAAGCCGCGCGCCTTCAGGAAAGCCAGCACCTTTTCGCGGTCGGCGGCCAGCGCCTGCTGCACCGTGCCGAACTCGTTGCCGGCGCGACGAAAGCTCAGCGTCCAGATGGCGAAGTCGCTCTCCACCTCTTTTTCGGCCAGGCCCTTCACGGTGACCGAGCGGTCGGCCATGCGGAAGCGCTCCAGGCCGCCGCTGACGAAGAAGCCGCCGATGGCGATGCCGGCGGCGACCAGCAGGCCGGTGAGCAGGCGGGGCAAGGTGTTGTTCATGAATGGAATCCCTGGAAGGTGGATCGGTGCGACAGGACATCGTAAAGACAATCCCGCCACGCGTCATGCCGGGGCATCAGGGTGGCAGCTCAGGCACCACGTGGCCCTCGATCACCCGGCGCAGAAACCCCATGCCTTCGAGCTGGCGAAGCCAGTGGCGGTAGGACTCGACACCGAAGCGCGCCGGGTTGAGTGCGTAGCGCAGATCGTTGATCTCGGCGTCGTGCTGCAGGTCGTCGTTGGGCAGCGCCGACAGCACCCGATCCCGAAGGACGGCGTCCATGCTGGCCAACATGGTCACGTAGGCCAGGTATTCGTGCCCGGCGCTGGCCAGCGCACGGGCGCCCAGATGGGCCGCCACCAGGGCATGCGCCACCTCGTGCGCGACGACGCTGCGGTACAGGGTGCGGCTGGTCGCGACGCCCATCCAGGTCCTTCGGGCCAGAAACACGGGCAACTCCAGCACCAGCAGGCGCTGTGACCGCATGGCGTAAACCCCCACAGCGTCCCGGCGCACATCGGGCGGCAAGCGGCGCACCAGCTCGATGAGAATCGGGGTCTGCGGCGCAAACAGATTCAGCCCGTCCAGAAAGTGGGCCGCCTCCCGCGCGCCGTCACAGGCCAGCGCCACCGCCTCCGGGTGGCGCGTCTGCACGGCCACCCGCTGCCCCTCGCAGGGGACCACCGACACCGGCTGTGCCCACGCGCCAACCTGTGACCACAACAACACCGCCAGCCCCAGGCCAGGCCAGCGCAGCCCCCACGGTTTCACGGCCCGTCTCCATTTGTTGGTTTTCGGCTCCGCAGCGCGCCATGGTAATCCCGCTATGCTTGTCTTGTGAACTCCGCCGAGCGCCCGCCAGCCCCTTTGCCCCGCCGCATCGCGCACCTGGACATGGACGCGTTTTTTGCGTCGGTGGAGCTGCTGCGCTACCCGCAGCTCAAGGGCCTGCCGGTGGTCATTGGTGGCGGGCGGCGGCGCGAAGACGATGTGCTCGCCCGCCTGCGCGAGGCCTACCCGGAGCGCGACTGGTCCGATGGCGATTTGTCGCGCATCCCGGTTGATTTTTTCCCCCGCCTCTCGGGCTACACCGGACGCGGGGTCATCACCACCGCCACCTACGCGGCGCGCCAGTTCGGCGTGGGTTCGGCCATGGGGCTGATGAAGGCCGCCAAGCTCTGCCCGCAGGCCATCCTGCTGCCGGTGGACTTTGACGAGGTGCGCCGCATCTCGCGCCTGTTCAAGAGCACCATCCTGGAGATCGCACCGGTGATGGAAGACCGTGGCGTGGACGAGGTCTACATCGACTTCACCGAGGTGCCGGGCGGCCAGCGCGAGGGCGGGCGCGTGCTGGCGCGGCTCATTCAAAAGAGCATCTTCCAGACCACCGGCATCACCTGCTCCATCGGCGTGGCGCCGAACAAGCTCATTGCCAAGATGGCGAGCGAATTCAACAAGCCCAACGGCATCAGCATCGTCTGGCCCGACGATCTGCAGGCAAAGATCTGGCCGCTGCCCTGCCGCAAGGTCAACGGCGTTGGCCCCAAGGCGGACGAGAAGCTGCAGGGGCATGGCATCCACACCATCGGCGATCTCGCGCAGCGCGATCCTGTCTGGCTGGTCGAAACCTTTGGCAAGAGCTACGGCGCCTGGCTGCACGCCGTGAGCTGGGGCCGCGACGAGCGCCCGGTAGTGACGGAGAGCGAGCCGGTGAGCATGAGCCGCGAAACCACCTTCGAGCGCGACCTGCACGCCGTGCGCGACCGCGCCGAGCTGGGCGCCGTGTTCACCACGCTGTGCGAGCAGGTGGCGGGTGACCTGCAGCGCAAGGGCTATACCGGCAAGACCATCGGCATCAAGCTGCGCTACGACAACTTTCAGAGCGTGACGCGCGACGTGACGATCGACCATTTCACCGACGACGCGGCCACCATTCGCCGCCAGGCCGGCCTGTGCCTCAAGCGGGTGGACCTGAGCCGCCGCATCCGCCTGCTGGGCGTGCGCGTGGGCAAGCTCGTCAAGGCCGGGACAGAAGGTGAGGAGACCTCGGGCTACAGTGAAAGCCACCCCAACCGCACCCCGAGAGACAAGACCACCGATGAACACACCGACCTGCTTTTCCCTGAGCTCGACTGAAGACCACGTGGCCCACCTGGTGCTCAGCCGCCCCGAGGCGATGAACACCATGCACCCCACGTTCTGGCGCGAGCTGGACGCCGTGCTGACGCAGCTGCACACCGAAGGCACAGCGCGAGCGCTGGTGATCAGCAGCACCGGCAAACACTTCAGCGCCGGCATGGCGTTGGAAGCCTTTGGCGGCACGGTCGCCATGGACGACCAGAGCCCCGAAGGCCGCGCCGCGATGTTCGACCTGATCACCGACATGCAGGCCACCTTCACCAAAATCGAGAACCTGCGCATCCCGGTGATCTGCGCCATCCAGGGCGGCTGCATCGGCGGCGCGGTGGACATGGTCACCGCGGCCTGCATCCGCTACGCCACGGCCGATGCCTTTTTCTGCATCCAGGAAATCAACATCGGCATGGTGGCCGACGTGGGCACGCTGCAGCGCCTGCCCAAGCTGATCCCGTTCGCGGTGGTGAAAGAGATGGCCTACACCGGGCGCCGCCTGCCGGCCCAGCGCGCACTGGCCTACGGGCTGGTGAACGAGGTGTTCGACACGGCCGAAGCCATGCTCGCCGCCGCGCTGCAGTGCGCGAAAGAAATCGCGAGCAAGCCGCCCATCGCGATCTGGGGCACCAAGCAGGCCGTGAACTACGCGCGCGATCACAGCGTGGAGGATTCGCTGCGCCAGATGGGCTGGCTGCAAGGCGCGATCTGGAGCAATACGCACGTGCGCGAGTCCATCGCCGCCATGAAAGAAAAACGCGCGGGCAGCTTCACGCCGCTCGCGACGCTGCAGTCGTTCAAGGCGCTGGGCTGAGCCGCCGAGGGACAACCCGCGCGTGTTCAGGCGGCCAGCGACACCCGGATCTCGGCGAAATTGCCCGCCGTTTCAATGACGTCAATGGGCTTGCCCAGCTGGCGTTCGATCTGCGTTTGCGAAAACACGCCACGCACCCGCGGACCCTGACCGTCGTCCCCCTTTTGCACCACCAGCATGTGGCGACGGCCCACGTGCTTGAGCGTGGCCACCACCTTGCCCACCGTGGCGTGCGCAAGGTCGTCGAGGTCGATCGCATCCAGTTGGCCCAGCGGCGACATCACGTCGGCCACCGTCAGGTCTTCGTAGCGGATGCCGCGCTGGTTGATCACCTGCATCGGGCGTTCACCCTCCAGATCCGTCGAGGTGATGAGCCCGTCCATCCAGGGGATCTCGCTGACCACGAACAGCAGGCGCACACCCTGGTGGATCATGGTCTGGCGCGCCTCGTCCAGCCCCATGTCGGGCGCGATGGTGGCGGCACGCACATGGGTGAGGTCGGTCATGACCGCTCGCCCGGGAGAGCTCAGCGTCACGGGCACACCCATGTGGGGTTGCGCCTGGGCTATGCAGGTGCCTTGGGGGAAACGGAAGGTGGGGAGGATGGCAGGGTTCACGGTTCGCTCGCTTTCTGACAACAGGGTCACAGAGGGCAGGACGTGCGCCGTGCACCGGCAGCGCTGGAGGTGCTACGGCGAAACTGCAGACTATCAGTCCCTGCGACGGTCCACAAGAGCCCAGGCCCCAATCGGCGCGGTAACCTGAACCCCGACCGTCAGCCCTTGTTCAGCACCTTGGCCACCGGGTTGTTGCGCAGGCGGTAGGCGTCGGGCATGTCCGAGCCCAGCAGCGGGCGCAGGTAGAGGCGGAAGGCATCGGTCACGTCGGTGCCGCTGGCCGAGATGAATTCGTCCTCCATGGTGCGCGTCTTGCCGGCCACGGCCTCCAGCGGCAGCAACTCGTAGTCGGCCGAATAGAAGCCGGTGCGCTTGATCGCCACCGAGCCATCGACTTTGCCCCACATGGCGAACTGCACAGCTTTTTCGCCCACCTCGCGCGCCTCGCGCTGGTCCACGTCGGACACACAGCCGATGAAGCTGCGCTGCAGGTAGCCGAAGGTGTCGCCGCGCACGCGCTTGATGCCGAGCTTGGCCTTGATCTCTTCGCACAGCAGATCGGCCAGCGCGCCGGTGCCGCTGAGCTGCACGTTGCCGTGCGCGTCCTTTTCAATATCTTTCGCCAGCTGGGTGATGATGGGCTGGCCCGACGCGTCGTGGATGCCCTCGCTCACCGCGATCACGCAGCGGCCGTGGCGCTCGTACATGGCCTTCACGTCGGCCAGGAACTTCGGAATTTCGAACACGCGCTCGGGCACATAGATCAGGTGGGGGCCGTCATCCGGAAACTTCTTGCCCAGCGCGGATGCAGCCGTCAGAAAGCCCGCGTGCCGCCCCATCACCACGCCCACGTACACGCCAGGCAGCGACGCGTTGTCCAGGTTGGCGCCGGCAAAGGCCTGCGCCACGAAGCGCGCCGCCGACGGAAAGCCGGGCGTGTGGTCGTTGCCCACCAGATCGTTGTCGATCGTCTTGGGGATGTGGATCGAGCGCAGCGGGTAGTTCGCCTTGCGCGCCTCTTCGCTCACGATGCGCACCGTGTCTGAAGAATCGTTGCCGCCGATGTAGAAGAAGTGCTCGATCTCATGCGCCTTGAGCACCTTGAAGATTTCCTGGCAGTACTTCAGGTCCGGCTTGTCGCGCGTGGAGCCCAGCGCCGAGGCCGGCGTGCACGCCACGGCTTCGAGGTTGTGGCTGGTCTCCTGCGTAAGGTCGACGAAGTTCTCGTCCACGATGCCGCGCACACCGTGGCGCGCGCCATAGACCAGCTTCACGTTCTGAAAGCGCCGAGCCTCCAGCGCCACGCCCACCAGCGACTGGTTGATCACGGCGGTGGGGCCGCCGCCCTGGGCGACGAGGATTTTTCCGGATGACATGGGGTGCTCCTTGAAGGAATGGAGAGAAAGATCAGCTGCGGCGCTGCAGCGCCAGGATCGACAGGCCGGCCGCGATGAAGGTGAGACCCGCGCCCACATTGGCCGCCGCCGTCACGCGCGGGCGGCGCGCCAGCCAGCCCGAGAGCTGCGAAGCGAAAGCCCCCAGCACGGTAAAGATGAGCGCCGTGAGAACGGCAAAGATGGCGCCGTACACCAGCATCTGCACCGCCACCGAACCGCGCTCGACCGCCACGAACTGCGGGATGAACGCCACCACAAACAGCCCCGGCTTGGGGTTCAGCACGTTGGACAGCAGCCCGGTGGCGAAAACGCGCCACAGCGGCTGCTGAGCCATGGGTTCAAAAGAAATGAGGCTGCGCGAACGGATCGCCTTGAAGCCCAGCCACAGCAGGTAAGCCGCACCCACCGCCTTGACCACCCAGAACGCCATCGGCGAGGTCTGCAACACCAGCGCCAGCCCCAGCGTGGCCGCCACCGAATGCACCATGATGCCCAACCCCGCGCCGATGGACGACAGCGCCGCAGCGAGCCGCCCTTGGCTCAGGCCCCGGCCGATGGCGAGGATGTTGTCCGGGCCGGGGGCGATGACGACCAGCAGGACGGCGGCTAGGTAGGTGAGGAGGATTTCGGTGGGGAACATGGTGGACAGCACGAAGGACATTGGCCGGTTCTGCAGCAGCGGACTGCGGTCCTTTGACAGGACTGGACCAATATAGCCCAGCCAGGAGCGGCACACTACCGGGATGAGAACCTTCCACAACCCCCACCACGCCCTGCATCATGGCCGCGAAGAAATGTTCCGCGGGCGCATGGTGCCCTGCCACGAAGTGCCGGCGCGGCTGGACTTCGTGCTGACCGAGCTGCAGCACCGACCAATGGGCGCGTTGCTCACGCCCGAGATCAGCGATGTCGAACTGGACGCCACGATTTCCCGCGTGCACGCCACGCGCTACACGCAGTTCCTGGCCGGCGCGTGGGCTGAGTGGGTGGCGATGGACCCGGCGAACGCGCAACGCGATGCGTTGCCATCGGTCTGGCCGCTGGGCAACCGCCACGCCTTCCGCACCGACGTGCTGCCGCGGAATTTTGCGGCGCGCCTCGGCCTGTTTTCTTTCGACTCGGGTTCACCGCTCATGGCGGGCACCTGGGCCGCGGCGCGCGGTGGAGCCGCCTGCGCGCTGGCGGCAGCTCGCGAGGTGCTGGCGGGTGCGCGCTCGGCGTTCGCCCTCACCCGCCCGCCCGGCCACCACGCGGGGCCGGACTTCTTTGGCGGCTACTGCTTTCTGAACAACGCGGCCATCACGGCGCAAACCCTGCGCGATGGCGGCAAACAGCGTGTGGCAGTGCTGGACGTGGACTACCACCACGGCAACGGCACACAGACCATCTTTTACGAACGCGCCGACGTGTTCACGCTCTCGATCCACGGCGACCCTGCCACCGAGTACCCGTTTTTTCTGGGCCATGCAGACGAGCGCGGCGCCGGCGCGGGCGAAGGCTTCAACCTCAACCTGCCGCTGCCGCGCGGCACCAACTTCGCCACCTGGCGCGCGGCGCTGGCCCTGGCGCTGGACGCGGTAAAAGCGTTCAAGGCCGACGCACTGGTGGTGCCGATGGGGCTGGACACCTTCGAGGGCGACCCGATCTCAGGCTTCACCCTGCAGAGCAACGACTACTTTGCCGTGGGCGAAGCGCTGGCCAGTGCCGGCCTGCCCACGGTGTTCACCTTCGAGGGCGGCTACGCGGTGGACGCGGTGGGCACCAACGCGGTGAACCTGCTCGAAGGTTTCAACCGCGCCGCCTGAAGCAACCTGAGTTCCCCAAGCGGTCGGAGCAAGCCCCGCGCAAGAAGCATCGCCAACCCAGAGGCACCGCCGGGCTGGCTCTGCCAGACGGCCAGTGCCGCCCCCCTGGAGGGGGGGGTGACGCGAAGCGGCGCGGGGGGGGTCACACAGGCCTCCAGAAGATGTAGTCGGCCTGGTAGTTGACGATCTGCTTGCTGCCTATGCTGGCCGCATCGCAGGCGATGGCCGGCGCCACGCCGCCTTGCGTGGCCACGCGCTGGATGTAGCTCACGCCCTGCATGGCGCCCATGCCCATCGCGGGGTTGGCTTTCACCAGTTGCAGCGGAATGCTGCCGGCCATGACGGGCGCCACCGCCAGCTGGGTCGCGGTGAGCTTGGAGCCGTCCATGCTCTCCCAGGTGGCGGGCGGGCCGTAGTACTTGCCGACCTGTTGGCCGTTGCGGCTCATCAATTTGGCATCGGGGCCCACAAAAACCCACTCGAACTGGCCGGCCATGTCCTTCTTGGCGCGGCACTCATAGGTGATCTGGCCCACGCCCACGGTTTCCATGGCGACCTTGTGACCGGCCGGCACTTGGACGGCGGCGGGCAGGCTGGCTTGCGAAAACATCATGGCTGGTGCTGCACTCATGTTGGATGCGCAGGCAGAAAGGGCGAGGGTTGCGGTGGCGACCAGGGTGGATTTGACAATCATGGAAAAACTCCTCAATGCGGTTGGCTGAAAAAAAGCGTGTGACAGAAAGCCGGGTGGGTCGGCCGAGGCCGACCCGATGGAACAGCGCCCGGCCGGTCAGGCGCCGAACGAGAACGCGCCCGGCGGCAGCGAGCGGCCCAGCGCGTTGTTGAGCACGGTGAAGTGCATGGTCTCGTCGGCGGCCAGGCGGGCGGCCACCTTGGCCAGCTCGCGGTCGCCCAGCGCAGGGATCACGCTCAGGTAGGCGTTGGTCGCGCCCAGCTCCAGGCGGGCGGCGAGGTCGAGCACATCGCCCTGGCTCTTCAGCGCGCCAGCGTTGAGCGCCTTGGCGTAGTCGTCCAGCTTCATCTCGGCCACTGGCTTGCCGCCGAGCTTCTGGATGGTGGCCATGAGCGCGTCGCGGTGGGTCTTGTGGTGCCCCTGGAACTGCACGGCGATGTCGAGCACCGGCTTCTGCAGCAGGCCGCTGCCGGCGCCGAGCTGGTAGGCGTTGATGGCTTCGTGCTCCAGCGTGAGCGCCACGTTGAGGATGGTCACGTCTTTGGACATGTCGCCTTTCATGCCGGCGGCTATGACGTCTTTGCCGGCCAGCAGGGCAACGGCCACAGCGGACAGGGCGCCGCTGGTGCCCATGAAGGCGCGGCGCGACGGGGCGGTCGTGATGAGGGAAGCAGAAGCGGTGTTGGTGCGTGACATGGTGGTTTCCTTGAATGGAGTGGGTCGTGGGATCGGCGACGGTGCTGCAAGAGAACCACGCTGCCGACGGACTGGGTACGCAGGCCAGCGATCCGGTGGATTCAGAAAGCCCCACGAGCGCTGGGGTTACACGGCGCGATGAATCCGGAGGCGCGGGTGCTGCGTAGTCGGTGTGCCAGGGCGCCAAGCAATCGCCAGGCAGCCACCCAAACCACTCCTTTCCAGAACCACCCATGACACAACCGCAACCCCATTCCCAGCGCAAGAACTTCGCCCCTGGCCTGCTGGCGCTTGCCACCGCCGCTGCCCTGCTCGCCGCCGCGCCCGCCCGGGCGGACACCGGCAAGCTGCTGCTCACCGGGGGCGTGAGCACGGTGGAAGGCGCGGCCGGCGGCGGCATCAGCCCCTGGGCCGTGATCGGCAGCCAGGCCACCGAAGGTGAAAAAGGCGTGTCGGCCTACCTGAGCCGCGTCGAGACCCGTGACCATGGCCTGACCGCTGCAGGTGTTGCCGTGGGTCTGAACGACCGTTTGGAACTGTCCTTCGGTCATCAGGATTTCGACACCGGCATCACCGGCACGCTGCTCGGTCTGCCCGGCCTGCACCTGAAGCAGGACATCCTGGGCGCCAAGCTGCGCGTGACTGGCGACGCCGTGCTCGACAGCGACTCGCTGATGCCGCAAATCGCCGTGGGCGTTCAGGCCAAGCGCCTGCGCTCGAGCGGGCTCGATGGCACGCTCGACGCGCTGGGTGCCAAACGCGATGGCGTGGACTTTTACGTTAGCGCGACCAAACTGTTCCTGGCGCAGGGCATTCTGGTCAACGGCACGCTGCGCGCGACCCAGGCCAACCAGAACGGTCTGCTCGGTTTCGGCGCCCAGCTGGGCGGCGCGGACAACGGCTACGAGCTCATGCCCGAACTCTCGGTGGCTTACCTGTTGAGCAAAAACGTGGCGGTCGGCTTCGAATACCGCGCCATGCCCAACAAGCTGCAGCGTGCGGGCGCCGCCGCGGGCTTGGGCGACGGCCTGCGCGCCGACGACTGGAAGGACATTTTTATCGCCTGGGCGCCGAGCAAGAACGTCTCGCTCACCGCCGCCTACGTGGACCTGGGTCGCATCGTGCCCGCCACCACCGGCAATAAAAAGCAGACCGGCGTGTACCTCTCGGCACAGATCGCCTTTTGAACCCCCTCCATCCCATCACCCCATGAAGCCCCCCATGAAACACCTCATCACCGCCACCGCCCTCACCCTGCTCGCCATGGGCAGCGGCCACGCCCTGGCCCAGAGCTTGGCCACCCCCCTGAAAGCCACGCCCGCCTCCGCCTACCCGGTGGCGCCCGCGCCCGGGCTGTACCAGGCCTTCGGCGAGCAGGCCGGCATCCGCGCCCTGATGGACGACTTCGTGATCCGCCTGCAGGCCGATGCCCGCATCGGCAAGCAGTTCAAGGAAACGAAGCTCGACAACCTGGCCAAACAACTGACCGACCAGGTCTGCCAGCTCGCGGGCGGGCCCTGCGTCTACAAAGGCCCCGACATGAAAGAAGCCCACGCCAACATGGACGTGACGCGCAGCCACTTCAACGCACTGGTGGAAGTGCTGCAAGTGAGCATGGACGCGCGCGGCATCCCGTTCACGCGCCAGAACCAGTTGCTGGCGCTGCTTGCGCCGATGCACCGCGATGTGGTGAACACGCGATGAACGCGCGAACCCTGACAGGCATCGCTGCTGCCGCGCTCGCGCTGCTCGCCGGCGCGGCCCAGGCGGCCACGGTGCAGATCACCCTGCTCGCGCGCGATGGCCAGCCGCTGGCCGACGCCGTGGTGCTGGTTGAGTCGGTCAACGGCGCCAAGCCGCCGGCGCCCACGCCGGTGCAGGCAACGATTACCCAGCAGAAGATGCGGTTTGACCCGGCACTGACCTTGGTGCCGGTGGGATCGCGCGTGCGCTTCACCAACCTGGACGGCTGGGAACACCATGTGCGTGGTCTGCCCGCCGGCCTCGCCGGGCTCAGCGCTGGACCGGGCGCCGGGTTCGAACTGCGGCTGGGTGGCAAGGTCGACGGCCAGCCGCCCGAAAGCACCGAAGTGACGCTCAGCAAGGCCGGCCCGCTGCAGCTGGGTTGCCACATCCACGGCTCCATGCGCGGCTTCCTGTTCGTCACCGACTCACCCTGGGCGGTCAAGACCGACGCCGCGGGCGTGGCCACGCTGCAGGGTGTGCCCGAGGGGGCGGCGCGCCTGCGCGTGTGGCACACCGACCAGTTGGTCGAAGCCACACCCACCGCGCTGAACGTGACACCGCTGACCGCCCTGAGCGTGCCCACCCAGGTGCAGCCCCGCCGGCGGCGGCCATGATGATCGGCCTGGCCTCGTTCAAGACCCTGTGGCCCACAGCGGGTCGGACGCTCCCGCACAATGCGCGCATGCGAGACCAACCCGACGACGAACTCATGGCCCTGATCGACCGCGTGGCCCGGCGCGATGAGCTCGCCCTGAAAGCGCTGTACGACCATACCTCGGGCAAGCTCTACGGCCTGGCGCTGCGGGTGGTGCGCAACCACGAGTGGGCCGAAGACGCGCTGCAAGAGACCTTCTTGCAGATCTGGCGCACCGCGCCCGACTACCGCGCATCCTTGAGCCCGCCCATGGCCTGGCTGGGCCTGATCGTGCGCAGCCGCTCGCTGGACCTGCTGCGCCGCCGCAAGGCCGAGCGCGAACACCTGACCGACGAGATCGACGAGGCCATGGCCGACACCCTCGAAGGCGATTCGCCCAACCCGCTGGACACCAGCCTCGCCAGCCAGCAGGCCTGGGCGCTGCACCAGTGCCTGGGGCGGCTGGAGAACCGGCAACGCGAGGTGGTGAGCCTGGCCTACCTGCGCGACCTGAGCCACGGCGAGCTGGCGCAACAGCTCAGGCTGCCGCTGGGCACGGTGAAAACCTGGATACGCCGCGGGCTGGACCAGCTGCGCAGTTGCATGGCGGGGTATGCGTGAACACCCCCCGCGCCGCTTCGCGTCACCCCCCTCCAGGGGGGCGGCACTGGCCGTCCGGCAAAGCCGGCCCGGCGGTGCCCTTGGGTTGGACCGCTTCGTGCGTTGCGGGTGGTGCTCCGGCGCTGTGAGAAACAAAAAAGCTTGTCCATGAATTTGAGCCAACACCCCGAACTGCTGGACCGACTGGCCAGCGCCTACGCGCTCGGCACGCTGCGCGGTGGCGCGCGCCGCCGCTTCGAGGCCTTGGCGCGCGAACAGGCGCCGGTGCGTGCTGCCGCGCTCATCTGGCAAAGCCGCGTGGCCAGCATGAACGAGCTGCAGACGCCTGCTGAACCGTCGCCCGCGGTGTGGACGCGCATTCACAACCTGGTACAGGCCGAGCGCGAACAGGCTGCCATGGCGACTGCACGCGAGGCGAAAGCCCAACCCGCTCCGGGCGGCTGGCTACGCAGCCTGGCGCTGTGGCGCGGCACCACCGCGGCGGGCGCACTGGCCACGGTGGTGGCGGTCGTCACGGCCATCGGCCTGCGCGATGAGATGGGTGCGCAGATCGGTGAACTGCAGGCCCAGCTGTCGGCCCAGCCGCAGATCGAATACGTGGCCGTGCTCAACGACGAGCAGGCCAGCGCATCCATGCTGGTGACGTTTGATCCCAAGAGCCGCAAGCTGACGCTGCAGCGTGTGGGCGGCTACCAGGAGGCCGCCGACAAGTCGCTGCAGCTCTGGGCATTGCCCCCGGGTGCGGCACCGCGTTCACTGGGTGTGTTGAGCCAGGAGAAGCTGCTGCAGCTGGCGGCCGATCAGCGCGATGTGCGTGAGGTGCCGGCGCTGGCGATCAGCCTGGAGCCCAAGGGCGGTGTGCCGAGTGAAACCGGCCCGACCGGGCCGGTGTTGTTCAAGGGCGCGCTGATCCAGAAAATGCTCTAGTCCGCATCTCATGGAGTCCGATACTTTGTCGCGCTGCCTTGCCGTGCTGAAGCACTGTCTGCGGCAACCCTTCGCGTCTCGAACTCAATGAGAGGCGGACAACCGCGGGCTCACTGCCGCGCGGTGCGCACGTTCGCTGGCGGCAGCTGCGGGTGGCTGCTGCGCCAGGGGTTGATGTCGAGCCCGCCGCGGCGCGTGTAGCGCGCATAGACCATGAGCTTGGTGGGCTTGCAGCGCGCCATGATGTCCATGTAGATGCGCTCGATACACTGCTCGTGAAATTCGTTGTGGTTGCGAAAGCTCACGATGTAGCGCAACAGGCCGTGCTGGTCGATCTGCGGGCCGGTGTAGGCGATCTGCACGCTGCCCCAGTCGGGTTGACCGGTCACCAGGCAGTTGCTCTTGAGCAGGTCGCTGGTGAGGGTTTCGGTGACGGGCTGCTCGTTGAAGGCGGCGCCCAGCAACTCAGGCGCGGGCTGGTAGAGGCTGCACTCCACGTCCAGCCGGTCGATCGACAGGCCGGTCAGCTCGCGCACCGGCTCGCAGTCGAACAGTTCGGGCATCAGCAGGCGCACACCGGCGGTGGTCTGCACCGGGCCGCCGTGCCAGATGGCCGCACTGATGTCGTTGCGCATGCGCTCGCGCACGGCGTCAGCGCTCTCGAAGCGCGTGTTGTTGAAGCTGTTGAGGTAGAGCTTGAACGACTTGCTCTCGACGATGTGCGTGCTCTCGCAAGGCACGGTGATGTGCGCCAGCGCCACCTGCGGCTTACCGCGCTTGTTCAGCCAGCTCAGCTCGAAGGCGGTCCACATGTCAGCACCGAGGAACGGGATGCTGCCGGTGATGCCGATCTCGCGCCGCTTGGGCTCGCGCGGCAAGGGGAACAGCAGCGACGCGTCGTACTGATCGATATAGGCCGAGGCCTTGCCGAGCTGGGAGTGTTCTGGGAGGTTCATGGAAGATCGGTTCAGAAAAATTCGCGTTCGCGCAGCCACTTGGTCGCGACCCATTTTTCGCCCTGCACCACGGGCGCTCCGCCATGCAGCGTGCGGGTGACCGGGCTGGGTTTGTCGTAGCTGAAGAACACGGCGTTGCCGCGTTGCGGTGCGACCTCCAGCCCCACATCCGGGAAGATGGTGCCGCCGCCTTTGGCAGGCTCGTTGAGGTACATCACCAGGGTGGCGAGGCGCTGTCCGCCGCGCTGCAGGATGGTGGGCGTGCCGGGTTCGGCCGGGTCAAAGTAGTCGTAATGCGGCTTGTATTGGGCGCCCACCGGGTAGTTGAGCACCTGCATGCCTTCGCCGTTTTCGACCGGCCAGTTCACCAGACGGGCGATGCGCGCCTCGATGCGGCGCAACAGATCGCTCTCACCCCGGTTGAAAAACATGCCGTCGCTGGTGCGGTCGGGATTGAGTTCTTCGCCACCGGTCTGGGTCTGCACCGTGAGGGAGCGCGCCAGGCGCGGGCGGGCCGCAGCGATGAGTGCGTCGCACTCCTCGTCGCTCAACAGCCCTCCCAGCACCACCACCCGAGGCAACGACAGCGTCGCGAGCACCCGGACCTGGCGGTCGCCGGCGTCCAGACATCGCAGGGACGGCGACAGGGCGATCTCGGGCAGGCCCGGCATCACGGTCGCAGCCTGGGACCGAGTGGGCGCGGCCGCTGGCGCCGCAACAACAGACCGACCGACACCGGTTTGCCGCAGGTGTTCACGCAAGGTGTCTTCGAGCGCCGAGGCCGCAAGATCCTGCTGCCAGCCCACCTTCACCATGGCATCCAGCACCGATTCGGGTGAAAAGCCGGCCACGGTCTGCTCCACGATCCAGCGGCGCAGCTCGGGGGTGATGATTTGCACCATGGTGTCGCCCGCCATGGGTCAGGCCTTCTGTTCGCGGCGGAACACCAGCCGGTCGGCCTCGGACGCGGCTGGCACAAAGCGGTAGCCTTCCAGGTCAAAACCCTTGAGCTGCTCGGGCGTGCTCAGGCGGTGTTTCACGGCGTAGCGCACCATCAGGCCGCGCGCGCGCTTGGCGAAGAAGCTGATGATCTGGTAGCCGTCGCCCTTGCGCTCTTCGAACACGCAGCTGACCACGCGCGGCTGCAGCGCCCGGCGGTCCACCACCTTGAAATACTCTTCGCTGGCGAGGTTGATCACCACCGGACTCTTGTCGGCGCGGGCGCGCTGGTTGAGGTAGTCGGCGATCTGGCTGCCCCAGAACTGGTAGAGGTTCTTGCCCCGTGGCGTGATCAGGCGCGTGCCCATTTCCAGCCGGTAGGGCTGCATCCAGTCGAGCGGACGCAACACGCCGTAGAGGCCGCTGAGGATGCACAGGTGCTGCTGCAGCCAGTCGAGCTCGGCTTCGCCCAGGCTCTTCGCGTCGAGGCCACCGTAGACATCGCCATCGAAGGCGAGCACCGCCTGCTTGGAGTTTTTCGCGGTGAACTTCGGCACCCAGGCCTGGTAGCGCGCCACGTTGAGGCCCGAAAGCTGGTCCGACAGGCTCATGAGTTCGGCCACCTGCTGCGGCGATTTCTCGCGCAGCACGTCGATGAGCTCGCGCGCCTGTTCCACGAACAGCGGCTGGGTGTGGGTCCTGACGTGCGGCGGCGTCTCGAAGTCGAGCGCCTTGGCGGGGGAGATGAGGAACAGCATGGTGGCGTGGACGCAGCGGGAGAAAACAAAAAAAGGGCTTCCCGCGGGAAGCCCGATTATGACCAACGGGACCGGTTATTTCAGGTCACCGGCCAGGCTGGCCAGCGCTTCCATGGGGATCTGGGTGTGGGCCGGGTAGTTGGTGTGGTCGCAGCCGAGCTTGACCGCCGCGCCGGCCTGGATGGCGGCGCGCATGGGGGGCGTGAACTCGAAGCGCACGAAGTGCACGGCCGAGGTCTTTTCGTCGTTCTCGCGGTCCAGGTCTTCGTCGGCGATGGCGTAGACGCGGGCATGGCCCTCGACCTCGACGAACATGCGGTCTTCCACCCCGATCAGGCGGGCCAGTTCGCGCTTGCGCTCGTGGATGTCGGTGTACTCCAGCATCATCGTGGCCTTCCAGTTGCTGCCCTCGGGCACCAGCGGCGCATAGGCCTCGATCTCCTGCTGGATGCCCTCTTCCTCGAAGATCTTTTCAATGCGCAGCATCTCCTGGATCTGGTAGCGGACGGTGGTCTCGCTCTCGAACTGCAGGTTGATGTGTTCGCCCAGCTGCACGCTGCGTTGCTTGCGGTGCGCAATGACGTCGGGCTTGTGCGCCTTGCGCCATTTGCTGTAGGCCTCCAGGCTCATGAGGCTGTCGGGGGTGATGTGACCAGTGAGTTGCATGGTGCAGTTCTCTCTCATTTGAGTCCGTAGGCGCGCGCCACCAGCGACAGCGGGTGCTGCAGCTCAGGCGCGCCCAGGCCGTTGACTTCAAAGCCCTGCGCGATGTGGTGGCCGCCGAGCGGGCAGTCGGAGCTGATGTAGTCGGGCTGGGTGCCGTCCTTCATGGTGGCCATGGCCTTGAACACCGGCTTGCCGATCTTCATGGCCTGCTGGTGCGTGCCCTTCTTCACGCCGAAGGTGCCCGCGTGGCCCGAACAGCGCTCGATGGTGTTGAGCGTGGTGCCGGGGATCATCTTGAGCATTTCTTCGGTCTTGCGACCGATGTTCTGCACCCGGCCGTGGCAGGGAATCTGGTAACTCACGTTGCCCAGCGGCTGCGGGAACTCGGTCTTCAAGAGGCCGTCGCGCTTGCGCGCCATGAGGTACTCGAACGGGTCCCACATGTGTTCCTTCACCAGTTGCACATCGGCGTCGTCCGGGAACATGAGCGGGATTTCCTGCTTGAACATGAGCGCGCAGCTCGGTACCGCCGCCAGGATGGCGAAACCGTCTTTGGCGTACTTCGCCAGCACGGGAATGTTGGCCTCCTTGCTGGCCTGCACCGAATCCAGGTCGCCCAGCTCCAGCTTGGGCATGCCGCAGCATTTTTCCTTTTCAACGATCACATACGGAACGTCGTTGTGGTTCAGGATCTTCAGCAGATCGAGGCCGATGCCGGGCTCGTTGTAGTTGATGTAGCAGGTGGAGAAGATGACCACCTTGCCGGGTGTCTTCTCGCCATCGACCACGTTCGACGCGGCGGCCTGTGGCGTACCGGATCGAAATTTTTTGGTGGCGAGTTCGGGCAACCAGGCGTCCTTGTCCACCCCGGCCACGCGCTCCATCACGCTGCGCATGGCCTTGGTCTTGTTGACCGCGTTGGCCACCTGCACCACGACGGGAATGCCGGCGAACTGGCCATGCACATCGGTGGAGGCCAGAAAACGCTCGGCCAGCTTGACCTCACCCTTCTTGAACTTGATGGCCTTGGCGCGCAGCATGGTGTGCGGAAAATCGAGGTTCCACTCGTGCGGCGGCGTGTAAGGGCACTTGGTCATGTAGCAGAGGTCGCACATGTAGCACTGGTCCACCACTTTCCAGTAGTCGGCTTTGGCGACCCCATCGACTTCCTGCGTGCTGCTCTCATCCACCAGGTCGAACAGCGAAGGAAAGGCCCCGCAGAGGCTCACACAGCGGCGGCAACCGTGGCAGATGTCGAAGATGCGCTCCAGCTCGACAAAGCACTTTTCCTCGTCGTAGAAGTCGAGGTTCTTCCAGTCGAGTGCGTGCCGCGTCGGTGCCTGCAAGTTGCCTTCGGTCGCCATGTCTCTGCTCCTCGTCTGTGCGGGTTGTTATCGTGGGCTTTCGAAAAGGCTCCAAAGGTGTAGCCCTTTCAAAAGCGGCGTCCGGAGCAAGCTCTCAGAACGCCGCGGAACCGGCTTCGCCGGGCCGCCAGCGTTGCCCCCTTGAGGGGGTCGCGCGCAGCGCGGCGGGGGTGGGCCAATTCAATCCACCAGTTCGTTCAAGGCCTTGGTGTAGCGGTTGGCGTGCGAGCGCTCGGCCTTGGCCAGGGTCTCGAACCAGTCGGCGATTTCGTCGAAACCTTCGTCGCGCGCGGTCTTGGCCATGCCCGGGTACATGTCGGTGTACTCGTGGGTTTCGCCAGCGACGGCCGATTCCAGGTTCTTGCGCGTGGGGCCGATGGGCAGGCCGGTGGCGGGGTCACCCGACTGCTCCAGGAACTCCAGGTGGCCGTGGGCGTGGCCGGTCTCGCCTTCAGCGGTCGAGCGGAACAGCGCGGCCACGTCGTTCTGGCCTTCCACGTCGGCCTTGTTCGCGAAATAGAGGTAACGGCGGTTGGCCTGCGATTCGCCAGCGAAGGCGTCTTTCAGGCACTGCTCGGTTTTCGAGCCTTTCAATGCGGCCATGGGGTATCTCCTTGTCGTGGTTGAAGAAACGCCCAACCAGGTGCCCACGCCGGACCACCCCGTTGAGACAACCGGCACCTTACGCCCGTTGGCGGAACCCGTCTAATTGTTCTGGGCTATGTGCCAAATTGTTTGTGGCTATCTTGTTGATAGTATTGATAACAACTCTCAACACCATCGACAGCCAAGCTGGAAACCTTCAAACTGGCACGAAAGCAAGCCATCGATGGACTTTCGATGAAATCCATGTGTTTCAGCAACCACCAGGTAACGGCAGGAAGCTGCCCACCCGCCACTGGCCGAGTGGCATGTGCGCAAGCCGCAGCAAAACGACAGTTTTACGCATCGGCCCACAACACCGACACCGGGAGGAGCCCATGAACAGCCACGTCGAAACGTACCGGGAAATCGCGCCCTCCCAGGGATACGAGTTCAGCAGTGGCTCAGGCTACGACCTGCCCGAATACCCGTTTGAAGCCCCCCCCGAATTGCAGGGGGGTCCTCTGGTGCGCCACCCGGTGGTGATCGTCGGCGGCGGCATCACCGGCCTGACGCTGGCCTGTTCGCTGGCGCGCTACGGCGTGGCGGCGGTGCTGATCGATGAAGACAACACCGTGGGCGTCAAAGGCGCCTCTTCGCGCGGCATCTGCTACACGCAGAAATCGCTGGAAATCTTTGAGCGCCTGGGCATCTACGAGCGGGTGGTGGCCAAAGGCGTGCAATGGAGCGTGGGGCGAACCTTCGCGGGCGAGGACGAGGTCTTCAGCTTCGATCTGAAGCTGCAAGGCAATTTCCACCTCTCGCGCCAACCGCCGTTCCTGAACATTCAGCAGTTCTACATCGAAGGCTATCTGGTCGAGCGCATCCGCGCGCTGGGCCATGTGGAACTGCGCTGGCAGAACCGCCTGGTGGCCTTTGAGCAGACCGACGCCTGCGCCACGCTCACCGTGGAGACCCCGGCGGGCCGCTACCGCATCGAGGCCGAGCACGTGATCGATGCCACCGGGGCACACAGCCCGTTGCGTCAATGGCTGCAGGTGCCGTTTGACACCCGACGGGGCGATGACCGCTGGTGCATTGCCGACGTGCGCTTCACCAAACACCCACCGGTGGAGCGCCACACCTGGATCGAGGCGCCGTTCAACGACAACCGCGCGGTCTGGCAGCACCTGATGGCCGATGAAGTCTGGCGCATCGACTACCAGATGGCGCCCGACAGCGACCCCGAAGCGGTGAGCCGCGAATCGGCCGTGCGCGAGCGGCTGGCGCGCCATTTCGGCGCCGACGTTGAAACGGAGATTGTCTGGGTCGGCCCCTACACCTACCGCAGCGAGTGCGTGCACGCCATGCGCCATGGCCGGGTGTTCCTGATGGGCGATGCGGCCAAGGTCATGAGCCCCTTCGGCGCGCGCGGGGGCAACTCCGGTGTGGCGGACGCCGACAACCTGGCCTGGAAGCTCGCGGCCGTGCGGAAGGGTCAGGCCGACGCGACCCTGCTGGCGAGCTACAACGAAGAACGCATCGAAGCCGCGCAGCAGAACGTGTGCGTGACCAACCGCACCGCGCGCTTCCTGCGTCCGGCCGACGGCATTGAGCGGACGTTCCGCCAGGCCACCATCGGGCTGGCCAAGCAGTACCCTTTTGCGCGCAGCCTGATCAACACCGGTCGCATGGCGGTGGCCAATCCCTACAGCCGCTCCAGCGCCTGCACCTACCGGGCCGGCGGCGGCGCTGGGTTGTCGGTGCAGAACGTGCGTTTCGCCTGGGCAGACGGCAGCCGTGGCTGTGTCAACAACCTGCTCGACTGGGCCGCGGGCAACCTGCTGGTGCTGGTGTTTGGTGATCTGTCGGCCGCGGCTCTGCAGCGTTTGCGACGCCTGTGCCTGGACGCGCCGGTGCGCAGCGTGCAGGTGCTCGGCCTGGACGCCACGGCGCAGGCGCTGGAACATGTGCGCGACCCCCAGGGCCACCTGCAAGGTGCCTGCCATGTGTTTGGCCACGCCTGGGCGCTGCTGCGTCCCGACGGCTACCTGGCCGCCACCGGCGAGTCGGTCGATGCGCAGTTGGTATCGGCCATTGAACGTTGCCTCGGACTGCGCGGAGACCAGCCATGAGACTCGCCATCCACTTCCAGGACGCTGATGCCTTTTACGAGCAGCTGCTCGACGCCCACGCTGGCCTGAGCCGCGAAGACAGCGAGCTGCTCAATGCGCGGCTGATCCTGCTGCTGGCCAACCAGGTGGGCGACTCTCGGGTGCTGCGCGAATGCATCGAAGCGGCCCGCGAGATGCCCACCCCCACGGCGGAATAAAATCCACCGGTTCCCCCGCTCTTCCTGACGGCGCCCTGCGGGGCGCCGTTGCATTTTTTGCGTCCACCCATGTCTGACACCCTGCAACAACCCGGCCTGCAATCCCTCTCCAAATCGTTCGAGCCCGCCGCGCTCGAAGCCCATTGGGGCCCCGAGTGGGAACGGCGTGGCTACGGCGTGGCGGGTTTCCGCGGCACCGGCGCGCCGAAAGAGGGTGCACCCTCGTTTGCGATCCAGCTGCCGCCGCCCAACGTGACGGGCACGCTGCACATGGGTCACGCGTTCAACCAGACCATCATGGATTCGCTCACGCGTTACCACCGCATGAGCGGCGCCAACACGGTCTGGGTGCCGGGCACCGACCACGCCGGCATCGCCACGCAAATCGTGGTGGAGCGCCAGCTGCAGGAACAGAAGGTCAGCCGCCACGACCTGGGCCGCAAGAACTTCGTCGCCAAGGTCTGGGAGTGGAAGGAAGAAAGCGGCAACACCATCACCACGCAGATGCGCCGCATGGGCGACTCGGTGGACTGGAGCCGCGAGTACTTCACCATGGACCCGAAGCTCAGCAAGGTCGTCACCGAAACCTTCGTGCGGCTGTACCAGCAGGGCCTGATCTACCGCGGCAAGCGCCTGGTGAACTGGGACCCGGTGCTGATGTCGGCGGTGTCCGACCTGGAGGTGGAGAGCGAAGAGGAAGACGGTTTCCTCTGGCACATCCGTTACCCCGTGGACGGTTCCGCCGAATCGTTGGTTGTGGCCACCACCCGCCCCGAAACCATGCTGGGTGACACCGCGGTGATGGTGCACCCCGAGGACGAGCGCTACGCGCACCTGATCGGCCAGCAGGTCAAGCTGCCCATCACCGGCCGCCTGGTGCCGGTGATCGCCGACGCTTATGTGGACAAGGCCTTCGGCACCGGCGTGGTCAAGGTCACGCCCGCCCACGATCCGAACGACTACCAGGTCGGTCAGCGCCACGGTCTGGCGATGCTGACCATCTTCAGCCTCGAAGCCAAAGTGAGCGCCGCCGAAGCGGCTGACATCCCGGCCGCCTACGTGGGCCTGGACCGCTTCGTCGCGCGCAAACAGATCGTGGCCCAGCTGGAGGCCGAAGGCCTGCTGGTCGAGGTGAAGAAGCACAAGCTCATGGTGCCGCGCTGCGCGCGCACCGGCCAGGTGATCGAGCCCATGCTGACGGACCAGTGGTTCGTCGCCATGACCAGCAAGGGCAATGAACACAACACCAGCGGCACGTCGATCGCCGACAAGGCGATTGCCGCCGTGCAGTCGGGCTCAGTGCGGTTCGTGCCCGAAAACTGGGTCAACACCTACAACCAGTGGATGAACAACATCCAGGACTGGTGCATCAGCCGCCAGCTCTGGTGGGGCCACCAGATCCCGGCCTGGTACGACGAGCAGGGCCAGGTCTACGTGGCGCGTTGCCTGGAAGAAGCGCAGGCCCAGGCCGGCGCGGGCAAGATCCTCACACGCGACGAAGACGTGCTCGACACCTGGTATTCGTCAGCCCTGGTTCCCTTCTCCACCATGGGCTGGCCCGAGCAGGGCAACAGCGCCACCGACGACTACAACCTGTACCTGCCCAGCACCGTGCTGGTGACGGGCTACGACATCATCTTCTTCTGGGTCGCCCGGATGATCATGATGACGACGCACTTCACCGGCCGCGTGCCGTTCAAGCACGTCTACATCCACGGCCTGGTGCGCGACGCGCAAGGCCAGAAGATGAGCAAGAGCGAAGGCAACGTGCTCGACCCGGTGGACCTGATCGACGGCATTTCGCTCGCGCCCCTGCTGGACAAACGCACCACCGGCCTGCGCAAGCCCGAGACCGCGCCCAAGGTGCGCAAGCAGACCGAGAAAGAATTCCCGGAGGGCATCCCGGCCTACGGTGCCGACGCGCTGCGCTTCAC
>Ga0209262_10000178_pt1 | contig 36979 bp, 50 predicted proteins | sample Lowcelwee11metaG_FD_187171 | JGI IMG/M metagenome (GOLD analysis project Ga0209262, IMG submission 187171) | Freshwater pond sediment microbial communities from the University of Edinburgh, under environmental carbon perturbations - Low... | ecosystem: Environmental > Aquatic > Freshwater >... | reverse complement strand
TGTGCTCGATACTCTTGTTATTTCCACGGTGAGGGGGTGCTTTTTTCTGTGTGCACTTTGCACTTTTGACATTCGGGACTAGGCAATGGTCGATTTGCTTGGGAAGCCGGTAGGAGAAAGAACGCCGAAGGGGTCAATCCCCCGGTGGGCTTCGCGCTACGGTTACTCGGAGCGGGCGGTGAAGAAGTTTCTGGCGATCGGGAAAGAGAAGCGGGATCCGGTGCCGTTCGATGATCCGGAGAAAATGCAGGACTGGGGAACTCGGCACCTTGGCAAAGTCACCCGGCGATTCATGGCGGGGATTGAGATGGCAAGCGGAAAAGCGCCGGCCACAGAGCAGACGGATGAACCGGAGGGAACGCCGATGGATCTGCCCGAAGTGCACGAGTCCGAGCTGGGGATGGAAATGCAGCTTTCGGGATATCGCCGCGAGTTTGCCATGCTTTCGAAGATGCGGGAGACCGCTCTGAGGGCTGGGGAATTTTCCAGAGCCAGCAATTACTTCGACCAGCAGCAGAAGATATCGAGCGAGATCCGGCAGCTCGAGAGACTGCTGCCCACGGTGCTCGAGCAGCGCGGCGACTACCAGCGCACGGCCGCGGTGAGATCCGCAACCGTCGAATTTCTCACGGTTCTCAAGCGCTCCCTCTTGGGCCGTGCGGGCAAGGCCGCTGCCAGGCTGCGCGCTGCGGAGTCCGATTCCGATCTCCAATCCGTTTGGCGCGCGGAAATCAACACCGTCTTCCGTGATTGCTGCCTTGCCGGATTCTCGGAAACCCTGACATTGGAATGAGCACCCGTGAGCTAGTGCTTTCGTGTTTCCTTTCGGTGTTCCACCCGCGCGGGGAGATGGGCCTTGCCGAGTGGATGGCCGATCACATCACCCTCCGGCCGACAGAAAACCCGGGGAAACCCGGCGCCTACGATCCCGGCTACACGCCACTTCCAGCGCGGCTCCTCGATGTCTTCTTCGATGGCAGCGAGTGGGACGAACTGCACTGTCAAAAATCCTCACAGGCCTCACTCAGCTTCCACACCATGGGCCATCTGGTGCGTAAAATCTCCGAGGACCCGGGAAACGCGATGTATGTCATCGATTCCGACAAGGAAGCGCGCAACATCTCAGACCGCCTCTCCGCGCTCCTCGAAGATTCGCCGGCCACCAAGGGAATCATGGTCGAGTCCGAGGACGAAATCACCACCCTCACCTTCCGCCTTCCCGGCATGAACCTGTGGCTCACCGGTGCCGGATCCGCCGGATCGCTCGCCAACAAAACCGCCACTCTCGGAATCGCGGACGAAGTGGACAAGCACAAGTCCATCCGCGGCGAGTCCCTCACCGTCGATCTCCTGCGCGCCCGCCTCAAAGAGCAGACCGGCGCCAAGCTCATCACCTACTCCACTCCCACCGTCGTCACCGGCCAGATCCACCAGGAGTTCATGACCGGCAGCCGCCACAAGGCCTTCGTTCCATGCCCGCACTGTGGAGAATTTCAAGAACTCGTGTGGGAGCGTGTGAAATTCAGCCATTGCAAGGACCTCACAAACGAATGGGATCTTCCGCGCGTCTCCGCCGAGACCTTCTACGAGTGCGCCCACTGCAAGCGTGAAATCAGAGACCACCACAAGCGAGAGATGGTAGCTCGTGGAGAGTGGCGGCCCACCAACTTCCGCACCGTCACCGATGAGGGTGGCGAAGACCGGCTCGTCCCCGCCTGGTATCCGCGCCGGATGTCCGCGCACTACTCCGATCTCTACTCCCAAAACGAGAACGTCTCATTCGGACGCCTCGCTCTCAAGTTTATCGCCGCGCTCAAGGATCCGATGAAAATGCGGGACTTCCTCCAAAACCACCTCGGCATGCCCGATCAAGAATCCATCGCAGAGGTCACAGAAGACAAGCTCCTCGCGCTCCGTGGGCCATACCGCCGACAACGGCCACCGACCACATCCGACAACGCACCAATCGAGGCCGATGGCCAGCAGATCGATATCGGCACACCCATCTCCATCCGCCCACTCTTCTGCGCGCTCCTCGCAGACACGCAGGATGAGAATTCCAAGTGGACCATCCAAGCATTCGCACGAAATGGAGACCAATACATCATCGATTGGGGCTCATGCCTGGAGCTTGGTGACCTCGATGACGCACTCCTCCGCTCCGTCCGATGGTCAGTTAGAAACGAAGACGGCACCGTTGACTCCGGAGAAATGCAGGTCTCCGTCGGCATGATCGACGAAGGCGGTCACCGCACATTCGAGGTCCGCCAGCACGCCTATGCCCGCTTCCCATCCGTCTTCACCTCCCGCGGATCTCCAGGCGGCGCCGGATCCATCGTGGCATTGCGCGATTACCGCATCCGGAAGGATGACGAACTCGCGCCCACCATGCCCGTCGTCGTCTATGATGACAACACCTTCAAGCGGGACCTCTACATCCGCCGGATCGCCCGCTTCAACGCGGAAAAATTCGCCGCCTACGAGCAGGCCCGCACATGGCTTCCCATGAACCTCGAGACGGAGTTCACCCAGGAACTCATGCGCGAACGCCTCGAGCGGGACAAAGACGGCCGCGTCCGGTGGAATACCCCCAAAGGAAACGACTACGGGGACACCGTGAAAATGGGCCTCATCCTCTGGACCTACCTCTCCCCCGAACTCCTGCGCGCCGAGGCTGCGGAAAACCATGATCTTTGACACCCCTCCGAAACTGTGGCCGTCAATACCCTCGTCGTCAAATCCCTCACCCAGACCTACACCCTAGCCCAACTCCAGACAGCGCGGGCCACGGCCTGCGCCGATGTGTTGGCCGGAGTGCAGATCACCCAAGTCACATTTGAGGGAGGAGGAGCTTCCGGACGCCCGATCTCCGGAGATCCGGCCTACGTCCTCGAGCACCTGCAGGCCGCTATCGATCAGATGGAAGATCCCGCTCTGCCCGATCAGCCATCCTCTGCCGCTTTCGATCTATCCAAACGCCCCTGGGGCACCTAAATCACATGGCACGCACACGTCGATCACGCCGCGGGAACACTTCCGCCACCACTTCCGCCGGTATCCCCGACGATTTTCTGTCAGCAGCCACCAACAGCAGCGCGAGCTACGGCGGCGGCACTGGCTATGATGCAGTGGGCTCCTCATCCATGCGCGGCTACATCTACTGGCCGCAGATGGACACCCGCCGAGAAATCGGCAGTTTCACCCGCCTCGAGATCTGCCGGCGCGCCCGCGCACTCTGTGAAAACATCGGACTAGCAGGTCACATCATCGAGTGCATGGCGGATCTCATCGGATACCTCACCCCCATGGCAGCCACCGGAGACAAGGAGTGGAACGAACTCGCCAACGCATCCTTCCGAGATAAGCAATCCATCCCCGAAGTATTCGACGCCTCCGGCAAATTCTCCTTCTGGGAATACCAGATCAAGCTCGATGAAGCCGCGTTTCGTGATGGCGATCTCCTTCCCATCCTCACCGAAACATCCTCCGGCACCGCCCGCATCGCCACCTACGAGGCCCACCAGATCGCTAACCCCTACGGGACCGCCGACAATACCGACGATTGGATGGACGGCGTGAAAATCAACCGCTTCCACCGTCACATGCGCTACAGCATCGTGGACCCCAGCGATCGCACCGCCGTCCGCACCGTCTCCGCACAGGATTGCATCTACTATGGCCACTTCAAGAAAATCGGCCATGTCCGCCCCGTCTCCATCCTGCGCGCCGCCATCAATCACCTCATTGATATCGGGGAGATCGTCCGTGATGTGAAATACGGCATCAAGGTCCGCAATCAGATCCCGCTCACCGTAGAATCCCAGCTCGGCACCAATTTTCAAACAAACTCCACGCAAGCCATCGTCGGCCAAGTCCGCCAGAAAAGCGTGACCACCACCGATGGCGCCGGAAACGCAGCCACCGCCCGCCTCAACTATGAGGAAATCATGCAAGGCGGCAATATCCCGCGCCTGGCACCCGGACAATCTCTCAAGGCCATCATCGATGCCGCCCCGCATCCTAACCAACTCGCCCTCCTCGATTGGATGGTGCGTGACATCTCATGGGGCTGCGGGCTCCCGCCCGAGATCGTATGGAACATGGAAAAACTGCGCGGAGCTAACAACCGCCTTCTCAACTCCAAGCTCCAGCGATGGATCGGCGCCCGCATGCTTCACAAGCGCAACTTCGTCCGCCGCTTCTGGGTCTATGCCACCGCCAAGGAAATCAAGGCTGGCCGTCTCCGCGCCTGCAAGGATCCGGAGTGGTGGAAAGTTGCCATGCTCCCGCAGGAATCCATCACCGCCGACAAAGGCCGTGAAGGAAAACTAAACATCGAACTCGTCGCCAACCGCATGATGAGCCTCCAAGAATTCTTTGCCCTCTCCGGCAAGCACTGGCTCGATGAAATCCGCCAAATGTCAGCCGAGGATTCCGCTCTCAAAGACCTCGGCCTCGTCATCGGGGATATCAAAAAGCGCAAAGCCGATCCCGAGCAGCTCGATGATCTCGATGAAGAAGACCCCGCCGCAGACGACATCAAAACCAAATAACTCCCATTCGTCCTCTTCTTCTCTTCATCTTCCCGATGACCAATGACCACTGACCGCTGACATCTTCTTATGAAACAACTCCCACACATCGCCGGCCGTCTCTATTGCGAGCCATGGAGCATCCTCCCGCTCAATCACGCCGAGATCTGCCGCCAATTCCGCTCCTACCTCGAGCGCCCCGAGCACACCGATGCCGCCTACTCCGCGCGCATCGCCGTCCCTCGCGCCGATGGTGACGACAAAGAAGGTCCATGCTGGCGGGATGAAAATGGAAACGTCCACGCCTGGCACGAACAAGTCACCGTCATCGGCAGTCTCGCCATCCTCCCCGTGCGTGGCATGCTCGGCAAGCACCTCTCCAATCTCGAGATGATGTGTGGCGGAGCAGACTATGCCATCATCGCCCGCCAAGCTGCCAACATCGCAGCAGACGAGCGCATCACAGACGTCATCCTCCACATCGATTCCCCAGGTGGATCCTGCGTAGGTGGCCTCGAGTGCGCCCGCGCCATCGAGGCTCTCACCAAGGTCAAGTCCACCATCGCCTACACCGATACCATGTGCGCATCCGCTGCCTACTTCATCGCCGCCGCATGTGAGCAGATAGTGGCCGCCCCATCCGCCATCGTCGGCAGCATCTCCACCTATGCCGCCTACCTGGACGAATCCCGCGCCTACGAAATGGAAGGCCTCGAGGTTCGCATGTTCCGTTCCGGATCCGTCAAGGGAGCTGGCACACCCGGTAAGCCATGGACACCCGAGGAACTCGCCGCGCAGCAACTCGTGGTCGATCAATTCTCCGCCCAGTTCAAGGGCTTCGTGAAAAAGCGCCGCGGCATCAAGGATGAAGTCATGAACGGAGCCTATTGGCCTGCTGAGTTTGCGCCTGATGGCATCATCGATGACACCGCAGATTCCATCGAGGCCCTCATCGCCATCCTCCGCCCGTAGCATCCCCATCATCATTTTCCCGGCGATCATGGATTCCGCCGGTCGAATAAGCGCCCCGCCGGGTTGAAGTGTTCTCGGCGGGGCGCACTCGTCTCCACCCTCTTCCTCTTCCCTCCATCAATCCCGTCAACAGCGTCAATACGGTCATCTTCATCTTCTATCTCTTGCGTCCCCTTGCGTCCCCTTGCGTCCCCTTGCCGCGTCCTGCTCTTCCTGACATCTCTTCATCATCTCATTTGACACCCCTCCCGTGTCATGGATAGCCCAGACACCACCCCTGCACCCGCCATTGTTGAGACAGCCACCGCTCCGGCCTCCGCCGTTGAAGCGAGCCCCGCCTCCGATGCCGCCCCCGTCGCCCGCGTTGGATTCCTCGCCCGCCTTGTCGGTGCTGAGTCCACCATCACGGATCTGCAGTCCCGGTTGGCTTCTGAGTCTGCCGCTCACGCCGCTACTTCCGCCGCACTTGTGTCCGCACAAGCCCGCATCGCGGAGTTTGAGGCGCTCGAAGCGCAGCTCGAGGCACAGGCCACCGCCGCCACCGCAGAAGCTGCCGCCGCACAGGCCACAGTCGCCAGCGTCCCGCAGCAAGTCGCCGCCCAAGTCCTCTCCGTCGTGGAGAGCCTCGGAGTCCAGGAGTCCACGCTCGTCGCCGTCCAGTCGGAGCCGCCCAAGGGGCAGGACTTCGCGCACCTCAAAGGTGTGGAACGCGCCGCCGCAGCCATCAACGCCAAGTTCTCAAACTAACCAAACCAAAAACACCCCCGTTTTTTCAACCCCAATTCTCAATCTAACTCACTACCATCATGTCCAATCTCACCATGCTTGATATCGCCGCCCGCACCAACAATGACACCATTGTCGGGCTCATCGAAGACGTCACCACCTACTCACCGGAGTTCCGCTCCTTCCCAGTGCGCCCCATCGCTGGTGTCACCTACATGGTCGGCCGTCGCACCGCGCTCCCCGCATCCGGTTTCCGCAATCCCAATGAAGGCATCGCCGCTGGCAAGTCCACCTTCGTCCAGGAGCTGAAACAGTGCTACTTCCTCGATGCTCAAATGAGCGTGGACGAAGCCATCGTCGGTGCGGATGACCGCAGCCTCGGGGACGTCCTCGCCCAGGAAGGCGCCGGTGCACTCGAGTCCGCCATCCAAGCCATCGGCAGCCAGACCTACTACGGCACCAGCGCCAATGCCAAGGGCTTCGCCGGTCTCGCATCGCAGCTCTCCGTGGATACCGTCTACGCAGGCGGCACCACCAGCACCACATCCGCCTACCTGGTGGACCTCAGCCTCAAGGGTGTGCACTTCGTCATCGGAAAATCCGGCGCTCTCATGATGCCGGATTGGATGAAGCAGCAAGTCACGGACGGCACCAATCCCTACATGGCATGGGTTTCCAACCTCAGCGCATGGCTCGGCCTCCAAGTCGGATCCGCCCACAGCGTCTATCGTGTCCGCGGCATCTCCGCTGCCAACAAGCTCACGGACGCCCTCGGTGCCCAGTGCCTCAGCAATGTCCCCATCGCTCGCCGCAGCGGTAGCCTCCGCTGGCTCATGAACAGCACCGCAGCCTACTCGCTGCAAGTCAGCCGCTCGGCCGTGGGTTACCAATCCGCAGGCGGAGACGGCACCGGAGCCTTCGCACCGGCCCCCACCGAACTGGCAGGCATCCCCATCATCCTCACGGATAGCCTCCTCAGCACCGAGACCACCACCAACAGCTAACCCCCAGCCCCCTCCGCGCGGCTCATACACCGCGCGGAGGGACTTCCTCCCCAGCTACTTTTCAACGCCTAACTCCCTACCACCATGTCTGATCCAGTTTCCGAACGTCGCATCAAGGATGCCTCCCTCACCAAGACCGTCACCCTGCCAAACGCCGCCACCGTGAAAAACACGGCCGGAGTGGACCTGGGCAAGACTCTCCCCTTCCCCATCACCGAGGCCTTCCATGTGAAGCTCTCCACCACTGTGGCCACCGGTGCCAACAACAAGAATATCACCGTCAAGCTCCAAGACAGCGCGGACAACAGCACCTTTGCCAACATCGCATCGCTCGCTGCCCTCACCGTCACGGATGCAAACGGCGCTGGCTTCCCAGTCGGATCCGTTACCGTCGCCCTGCCGCCCTCCACCCGTCGCTACATCCGCGGCTCCGCCACTGGCGAGGCTAACGGTGGCGATGCCTCGGACGGCACCCTCACGGTCGATCTTCTCTTCTAAGGTCCCCACTCCTCACCCCCTGTAAATCTCTCCACTCGTCCCGTCCCCACGGAGGCTCGGTTTGCCGCCTGCAACGCTGCAAACCGAGCCTTTTTCTTTTCATCTATCCGCTATCTTCTCTTGCGTCTTGAAGTCTTGAATCTCATGAACACTTACACCCCAGACCCCACCGTCCGCCTCTTCCTCGGCCTCCCAGTTTACGGCGCTTACCACCCACACTTCATCCCTGGCCTTCTCGATCTCGTGCGCCGTCCGCCGTGCCACCTCCAGATCGCGCCCATGGTCGGGGATTCCCTCGTCTCCCGCGCGCGCAATCGTCTCGCCGCCAAGTTCCTCGAGAGCGATTGCACACACCTCCTCTTTCTCGATACCGATCTCATCTTCTCCCCGGATCACATCGCCCGCCTGATCTCTCACAAGCACCCATTCATTATCGGCCTCTATCCGAAAAAACAGGAAGCCCTTGCATGGGTTTGCAATACCCGCGCGGACTTCCCACCGCGCGATCCCGAGACCGGCCTCCAGCGCATCCTCTACGGTGGCACAGGCTGCATGCTCATCGCCCGGGAAGTCTTCGAGGCTATCATCCAGAATTTTCCAGATCTCGCCTACGAGCCTGACGATGGAGAGCCAGACCAGCCGCTCTACGATTTCTTCAAGGTAGGCGTCCACCACGACAAGGTGGCCATGCGCCGCCGCTACCTCTCCGAGGATTGGTTCTTCTCCCAGCTCGCCGCGGATTCCGGATACCCGCTCTATGCGGATACTCACATCATCCTCAAACACTGCGGAGAAGCCATTTACCCCATCCGCCCGCTCACCACTGCCGCCCCCGTGGAGGAGGTAGAGCAGTGATTGGAGTCTGCATCGGAGTGGGCCCCGGCTGGTCGGATCTCGCCCGCCGCAGTGCTGCCACCATGGAACTCATGACCGGCCTCACCTGCCATGTCATCGCCACCGATGACTTCGGCTGCTGCCACCCCTCCTGGCTCAAGTGCCACATCCACCGCATCTTCCCGGAGGAAGAATCCTTCCTCGTCTTCGATGCAGACATCCTCTGCGTAGAGCCATGGGATCCACAAACCCTCTTCCAGTCCACCCGCCGCCCCTTCATGGCCGTTCCGGAGCCCAATGCCAATCCGGACCTCCTCCAGGAGTGCAAGGACTGGGGACTCGGCTACCCTAACACCTACATCAACTGCGGCCTCCTCATCTTCGGCCGGGAGCACGGCTTCGTCATGGACCGCGCATGGACCCACCACCCGCACGGTGGCCGCTGGCTCGAGCAGACCGCCATCAACCACGCCCTCGCCACCGAGCATGTGGAAACCTGTCTTCTCCCGCGCCACTTCAACATGCTCGCCCAGCGCGGCCGCATTAACTCCATCTATTGCCGCACCACCCTGCGGGATGCAGTCAACATCCACACCTGTGCCATGGACGATGCCGCCGCCTGCATGGATACCCACCAGCGCCTCGAGAAATACATTGATTCCGGCACCGCCGGCCTCGATCGCCAAGACTTCCTCCGCAGCCTCCCTCAAAATTCAGTCGGCGCAGAGATCGGCGTCTTCTGTGGTGACTTCTCCCGGGACATCCTGCGCATCGTCCAGCCATCCACCCTCCACCTCGTGGATCTCTTCCAAGGCCAGCACACCTCCGGAAATGTGGATGGCCGCAACATGCGCACCGTGGACATGGCAGAGATCTACAACGAACTCACCGCCATCGGCCACCCCATCCACACCTGGCAGATGGATTCCATCGAGTGGCTCCGCACCGCGCCAGACAATCTCCTTGATTGGATCTACCTCGACACCACCCACGAATACGAGCGCACCCGAGACGAGCTGCGCCACGCCCTGCGTGTCGTCAAGCCAGGCGGCGTCATCGCCGGCCACGACTTCTCCCGCGCCTTCCCCGGCGTCGTCACCGCCGTCATCGAGTTCACTAAGGAAACCAACCTCCCCCTCCAGATCTACGATGGAGACCTCCTCCACACCTACGCGATCAGGAATACAAAATAACTCCCATCCGTCCTATCCGTCCTATTCTTCTCTTGCGTCTTGCGTCTTGCAGTCTTGAGTCTTCTTAAAATCGACATCTCTTCTATCCCATGGGCCTCTCATCCTCACAATTCACCGCCTTCCTCACCCGAGTGGACGCCACGCTCACCGATCTCTTCCCCGCCGTCATCAAGATCGGTGGGCTCAACTACCAGTGCACCGGCGTCGGTGGGGATGCCGCCAAGGAGTTCCTAGAAGATGGTGGCCAAGCGCCAACTGGCGTCCGTTACTTCCGCGTCTCCAAGACATTCCTCGCCACCCGCCCAGAGAGTGGCACATTGGTGGAGTGGATATCCACCCCTGGCAGCGTCACCAAGCTCACCGTCATGTCTTGCCCGGATCGCCCGCATGAAACCTCATGGGTCCTCCGCTGCGAGCCTCAAGACCGCTAAAAAATGTTCCGCCCATTGGCCATCCAAGGCGTGGAAGACGTCATGAACTCCGTCAACCGGTTCGCCAAGGAGATGGGGGTGGATCTTTTACAGGAACTCAAAACCACCGGCCGCACACTGGCTGTCTCGCTCGCTCATTCCACCCAGCCATACGGCATGAAGCTGGATGCCAAGCGCTCGGGAGAATCAGCGGTGGAGAAAGACATCCGCAAAGTATTCGGCACACCCTCCTCGATCTACGAGGATCTCGATATAAAAGACGAGACCGCCGCCGGGCAGTTCTGGCGGGCGTTCACAGAGAAGGACACCTCACGCATGTTGGAGATCGTGCAGCAGGAGGGCCTCTACATCCAGCAGATCACCCACACCCCATCCGCCAGTCTCCACGAGGCACACCGCAAGGCCAAGGGCCGCGTCTATCTCAAAATGCAGCGCGGCATCGTCTTGGATTCCAAGGCCCTCAACGCCTACATCAAGACCCGCCAGAAAAAGGTGGGCTTTGCTAAGGCGGGCTGGGCGCGCGCGGCGGAGATCCTCGGTGGGCTGCGCGGATTCGGGTCATGGGCATCCACCCGCCACCCTGGAGCGGCTGGCGGAGCGGACATCTCGGAAGATCCATACCACCCCATGGTCACCATCCACAACTCCGTCTCTTACATCCGGGACACACTCCCTGAAAGCGAGGTGAACAAAGCCGTGGCCATCGCCTATCAAAAACTCTTCAAGCGCATGAACATCATCCTAAGAAAGAAGAAGAAAAAGCTATGAGCACCACAGAATTCACACCGGAAGACCAACTCGTCACCGATCTCGTCACCTACTGGACAGCCACCCTTCCCACCGGAGTCACCGCAGGCACTCCAGTCGTCCACTTCCGGAGAGAGGCCACCCTTGCCATTCCTTCCATCATCATCGGACACGATGGAGCCCAGCGGGAAACTGCCAAGGGCATGACCGGCACTGCCCGCGTGGCTCTGCGTGTGGCCCTGCGCACGGACATCGATGTGATGACGTCAGCAAACCACCGCGCCATGGCCGCAGCACTGGATCGTGCCATCCAGGGCATGGCCACTCAACCGGGTCCTCTCGCCTATACCTATATCCATGCCATGCTCCGTGAAGGATCAACCACTGTTATCACAGACCGTCGGGAAATCACCGGATTGTCCTATCTGGCCATCGTTACCCGCTGTAATTGAAAAATAATTGTTGACGGCAACAATTATCCGGCGCATTCTCTCCGCATGCATCGCCCCATGCTCGCCAGATCCTTCAACCGCAGCCTTGTCGGCAAGTCGGTAAAAGGCTGGCTCATGAGTGAGAAGTGCGATGGTGTGCGCGCCCTGTGGGATGGTTTCCAATTCATCAGCCGTGAAGGAAACGTCCTCGGAGTGCCCGCGCAATTCATCGCTGCCATGCCCGCCGGTCTGATCCTCGAGGGAGAGCTTTGGGCAGGCCGTGGAAATTTCCAGAAGATGGTATCGCTCCTCCGCTCTCAGGAAAAGCCGCTCGCAGGCTGGGCAGGCGTCACCTTCATGGTCTTCGATGCTCCTGACGCCCGCGGCACCTTTGAGCAGCGCATCCAGATAGCCCGCCTTCGAGCCGGAGATTGCGCGTTTATCCGCGTCTTGGATCAGATCTCCATCCGTGATCACCGCCACATGCGCGTCATGCTCAAGGAAGTCATCAAGGCAGGTGGAGAGGGCATTGTCCTCCGTGCCGCAGGATCCGCCTACATCTCCGGCCGCAGCAAGTCCATGCTCAAGCTCAAGCCCATCTACACGGCGGAGGCTGTAGTTACCGCGCATGAGGCTGGCGTCATGGTGCTCCGCTGGGGCGCCACCATCTTCCGTCTTTGCGCCGGCCTATCTGCCGCCCAGGTCTCATGCCTTCCCGCTATCGGCACCACCATCACATTCTCCCACCTCGGCCTCACAGATTCCGGGGTTCCGCGTTCCGCCGCATTTCTGGAAGTGAGGGATTATGAATGAGACCCGCCGCCCCGGCCGCCCGCCGGAAAACCGTGAGAAAGTCACACTCCACCTCCAGAAGGAGACAGTGCGTAAATTACGCACCTTGGTAGATCCGGAAGATCCCAAGAAAAACACCCTTGGGAAAGTTTTAGACTCCCTGCTCAAGCGCCGCCTGATTTGACACGCCGCTCATGGCATGTCAGCAAACTTAATCGGCACCGTAGGCACATGGGGCATTGGCTCGGCGGAGACCTCCATCGGCATCATCATCGAGGGAATCGATGAAACTTCCCGCAACGAGAAAAACTACATCAAGGACATCGTGGGCCAGCGCACCGGCCGCAGCGAGTATGATGAATCCATCGAGGTCAAGCTCTCCGGCAAGATGACGGCCAATACCCCGTTCTCCACCAAGCTCGGCGCCAACATCACCTTGGCTAACACCATCGCCTCCAATCACCTCTACAACAACAACACCGGCCGCACCGTCGTGAACGAAGTCAAGCGCACTTCTGGAAACGAAGACTGGCGCGGAATAGAGGTGGATATCGAGGTCCTCCCCTTCTTTGGCTGATCGCTTCGCATAGCGCCCCAGGCGGCAGTCGGTTTTCGCGTCTTTTCCCGACTGCCGCCGCTTCTCTTCATCCTCCGAATATCCCTTCTCCCCATGGAATTTCTCCACGGCCACGCCACCAATACCACCAACACCGATCTTGCAGCCGCCCTCGGCACGCTCGGCATCCCACGGGATACGCAGCAGCCATTGCAAGTCCTCATCGGAGAAGTGGAGCAGGTGGCCTTTTTTTTTGGCATCGAGTCCCCCTGCGGGAACTACGTCACCGGTAGCATGATCTCCGCATGGGATGATCCAGAGTGGCCCCGCAGCCACCCGCGCCACGCCCTCTCCTACATGATCTCAGGCCTACGCAACCGGCGCCACCTCATCCGCTACGCCAAGGGCCAAGGCCGCGTAGCCATCGCCTCCCGCCCTGGGGGCAGGTTGGACGTCATCAACATCTCCGCAGATTCCGCCGTGCGCGCTCCACGCCAGCGCATCCCGGCACCAGAGGCATCCACCACCCCACGCCTCCAGACGGATGATATTGAGCTGGCCAGCGCCCTCCTCGCCTGCGGCTGCCCGCTCTGGGCGGATTTCCCCATCGAGCGCCAGGGCCCCGATCGCATATCCTTCTTCTTCCAGCCCATGAGCCCGTGTGGCCAGTTCAACACCCGCTCCCTCATGCTCGCCTGGCAGGATCCGCACTGGCACATCACCAATCCGGAGCATCCATTCGCCTACCTCTCCTGCGTCTTCGAGAACCGCCGCCGCCTCATCCGTGAGGTCCGCAACCACCGGCCCATGGTCGTATTCCTCCGCGCCGGCTTTCCGCAGTTCCTCTCCCTCAATGCAGACGCCAAGACAGAATCCACCTTCATGGAAGAACTCGCAAAACTCTAACCTAACCAACAAAACTACCATCATGATCGCACCCGCAGACATCACCCCCGAGCCCAAGCCCGAGAAATCCGCCCAAGCTCCAGCCGCCGCCCCCACCGTGGAAACCACACCCACCTTCAAGGAAGGCGAGTCCGTCAAGCACCTCAACGGCCAGAAATACACCGTCCGCTATCAAACTCCGGAAGGTGTGGCCCTTGAAGGCGTCGCCAACCTCGTCAACCCCAACACCCTCAAATCCATCTAACTCATAGGACCTATAAGTCCCATAGGTCATATAGGTCCTATTTTTCATCTTCACCAATGACCGCTGACCTCTGACATCTTCTCTTGCGTCTTGCGTCTTGCAGTCTTGCATCTCTAACTACCATGTCCCGCTTATCCCTACTCTCCACCGCCTTCCGTGACGTCCCGCTCACCTGCGGCCCCCTCACGCTCCGCCCCATCACCGCCGGATCCGTCCTACTCCTCATGGAGACCAAGAACGCCCTCTTCACCGAGGGCCCCGGCGGTGATTCAGAGGCGGCCGCGTTCCAAGGCCTATTCGAGTTCATCTACATCCACAGTGCCCCCGAGGAGGAGGTGGTCATGGATTGTGATCATCCGGAAACCCTGCGCGCAAAGGCCCGCAAGCTCGGCATCGGCATCTCCTTCGAGGATCTAGCCAGTTTCCAAGCCCAGTTCGAGAACATCCGCCGCACCATGAACGCCTCCCTCGTGGACATCGTTCCGGAAAAGGGGGACACCATGGGAAAGCCCGCAGCGGCGATGCCTCCCCCCACTGGATCGCCACACTCATCCACACCCTCGGCGCAGCCGGAGATCCAGATCGGGAGCACTGGGTTCTCTGGGGCCTCCCATTCACCAGAGCCCTCCAATACATCCATGCCGCGCACATCTCTGGAGGAGCCAGATGCCGCTGGAAAGTCACGCATCTGGGATCCGGCGCCGGAAACCCAGCCGCCCACGGCGGACTTTCTGCAGCCACTGCCCTGATGGCATCCCTGCGGGAGAATTGGCACACCCGCGCTAACGATCTGCAAGATTGACATTCCCCCAAGAAAACCATGGCAGGCATCTCCATTCCTATCGGCGGCGATCTCGCCCCCTTCCTCGCAATCGCGGCGGAACTCCGCCAGGAGATGGCTGGCCTGTCTCGCTCCATGCGCGCTGCCACCGCGCCGGCGCGCAGTGAGACCGCCAAGGCTGTCGCCAGCTTCAAGTCGCTGCTCACCTCCACACATGCCACCGGGAGCGGCATGAAGGCACTCAAGCTCACCGTCGCCGGTCTCGGCGTCGGATTCCGCGCATTCCAAGCCACCGCCCGCGCATCACTCTCCGCCGTCTCTGCCGCAGCCCAATCCACCATGCGCTCGGTGGCGGGGCTCAAGAACATGATCCCCGGCGGCAGCATGCTAGGCCCCATCGCTGGCATAGCCGGTGCGGCCGGTGCCATCGCCCTCGCATTCTCCCAGGCATCCATGGGCGTCGATACCGCATCCGGCATGGAGCGCATGGCCGTTTCCCTCGGCTCCCTCACCGGCTCCGCTGCAGAGAGTCAGAAAATCATCGAGTCCATGCGCAAGACGTGGGTCACCACCGGCGTGGACATCGCGGATCAGGCTGCCACCATCCAGAAGTTCATCGCCCTCGGCTTCAAGCCGGATGATGCCATCAAGCTCCAGAAGAACATCCTCAACGTCGCCGGTGCCGTGGGCATGTCCTCGGAGGAAGCCAAGGGCCTCGGCTCCGCCCTCGCCCAGGTCAAGGCAAAGGGAGTGGTCAGCATGGAAGAACTCCGCCAGCAGATCGCGGAAAAAGGTGTTCCCGTCTTCGATGCCCTCGCCAAGAAAATCGGCGTCAGCCAGGCGGCGCTCATCGATATGGTCTCGGAGGGGAAAGTCCCTGCAGATACCCTCATCTCCATCTTCATGAACTTGGAGGGCCAGTTCTCCCGCTTCGCCGGCGGAGCGGAACTCCTCGGCAAGACCTTCGGTGGCCTCGTGGAGCGGATCAAAGGCTCATGGAAACTCCTCCTTGCAGACTTCGCCGCCCCGATCATGAACGCCATCAAGCCCATGCTCATGGATGCCATCGCCCTCATCGAGTCATGGAAGGCCACCGCCGTCAGCGCAGGCACCGCCATCGGAAATGCCATCCTCTCCGCCTATGCGCTCATCAAGTCTGGAAAGACCATGGACCTTCTTGGTGCAGGATTCAATCTTGCCATCACCGGCGCCATAGATGCCCTCATGCGCGGTGTCAGAGCGGCGGTCGCCTTCCTTTCTACTGCATTACCTCCGATCTTCCAATATGCAGTTTCCCGAGTTACGGATCCCTTGCTGTGGGATTCGTTAGGGCTCAAGCTCCAAGCTATTTTTAAGCGTGTAGCTGCGGACATACGCATGGCGTTTCCAGGCGGAAGCAAGGATAACTTCGATCAATCCTACCGTGAGAGCTACCAGATGGATTCATCCTCCTCCGCGATGCTGGCTACCTGGAGCAATCCTAAGATTGCAGGAGATGGAAGTAAGGTCATGTCGGATGCGCTCGGGAAAGGATTGGCAGCCGCTGCAAAAGAGATGACGTCTCCGGCCTCCTCCGCCTTCATGGCAGCCAAGGAAAACATGAAATCACTGTTATCTACGGTGAAGGAAGAAGTGGCTAAATTTAAAGCGTCAGTCGCCATCCCTGCTCCCACACCTATCCCTAGTGAGACCACCACTGCGGCAGGACAAAAGACACCGGCCGGTGCACTCAAGGAAGCCATGACACTCACCACATCCCTCACCCGTGTGGGCGGATCCGGCTTCGGCACCACCTTCCTTCCCATGGTCTCGGAGACCAAGAAATCCAACAATCTCCTCAGCAAGATCGAGAAGAACACCCGTAACATGCCCGGTGCCATTCCCGCCATCGCCTAACATTCAACATCCATGGCTTCCAACAAAATCAATGTGGCCCTCGCTTATGATACCCCGTGGGAATACGAGGGCACCCAAGGCTCGGACAAAGCCACCGCCACTCTCAAATACAAGGACGATTTCGCAGGCTGGGCTACCCGATGCCCAGCCTACGGCACGGCCCATCCGGACCTCACTGGCTTCACTCTCGCCCGGATCAAGGCATCCCGCGAGCCTGGAGACCAGATCGCAGTCACCCTCATCTTCGAGGCCAATGACTTCGCCACCGATCTCCCAGGCCGCCCGGGTGGAGATGCCGCCAATCCCCGCTACTCCGTGCGCGTCTCCGGCCGTGAAGAACCACTCCTCACCATCCCCAAGATCGGGGATGATCTCCTCTCCGGTCTCGCTGAGATCGAGATCAAGGCCCTCAATGCCATCGCCAATGGTCAGGAAACAGATGAATCCGGAGCCCAGTGGGAAACTCAAATCACATCGGATCCCGGCCTATATCTCCTCCAGCGCATTCGTAAGGGAAACACCGCCTACAAAACCGGCGGCGTGGTTTTTGTGGAACGGCGCCTCATCAAAACCCTCACGGATCTCCGCTACGCCTCACTCTACAAGATAGACACTCCGCCCGGTCCCTACGCGGATATCTGCAATGTGGAAAACGCGTGGCTCTACCTGGGCGGAGACATCGAGCCCGCTCCCGATGGAGAGTCATGGTTTGCAGAGTTCCAGTGGGAACTCAATCCAGACGGATGGGAAGTCCCCATTTACGGAATCCCCACGCCCTAACGGCCATGGCATCATTCACCCGCCTCCCCAAGATTCCGCGTGCCTCCGGCAGTGATGCCGGTCTCATCAAGCCGGACACATGGAACACCCTCGTCACCAACGTGGAGGCCCTCGAGCGCCGCTTCCTATCCATCCAGCCAAAGCCCTCCGCAGACATTGGCATCAAGTCCGCTCCGGACGGCTTCACTCCTTTCATAAAGAAGCACAATAAGGGAGGCGGTGCTCGGCTGGGTGGTGCGTTTTTTACCCAATACACCGATAGCCTCGGAGACACCTACCTCCAAGGAGGCGGCGTAACAGGATCCAGCGGAGGGAGTGCCACTGTCGCGGATTATAAACTCATCGATGCGGATACCGGCATCACCTCCACCGCCGGAAATATTCTCTATCTCACCGCCAATGTCACCGCCGTCATCGAGGATGATCTCATGCTCCCTGGGTGCACATTGAATAGTGCTGTGCTTTCAGATGCCGCAGCCATACCGGACAATGATGTCATCACCGTCACATCCGCTACAGGAAACATCTATGTAGAGATTGGCCGCTGGACAGATAGTGGATTCCGGACAGCTTCAGCTCCTGGAAACTTCCTTGCGTCCGGAACGGTCGGATACTTCGTGCTCTCTAAATTATGAGCATCTACACCCCATTTCCAATCGAAACGGTCACGACATGGAACGAGGTCCTTGATCGTGGAATTCCTAGCGAATCCATGCCGGTTCCGCTGGCTCCGTATTTTTTCATAGATGGGATTTCGGCGAGAATTTCAACCAATTGCTTTCTTTCTTTAGGCACGCCAAAATATTTAACGAGAAGGTATGAATTTTCAGATGGCGGATATGAACAAACCACATATACCACCCCTAGATATTCGTCATTTGATCGCGGAGGCCCGGTTGTTACAAGCTCAGAAACTTCATTTTCTGAGGCGTCTCCAAAAACAGGAACAGTGACAACAGTTTATTCTGATGAAGTCGACTTCGCTGAAAACGTGGCGACTGGACTTGGTGAAATTGAGGCATACGGAATTGATTGGGGAATTATTCCATACGGGTCCGGGAGCGGCATATTCGGCGGAGCTCTTATGAGTGGCGTGATAACCAGTAGAATCAGGTCAGGTGGAATTGGGGATATTTCATGGACAAGAACCCGGTGGCGTGTTCCATCGAATTATCAAGGAACATATTTTAGGATGACGTGGGATTATTATTTAGTTCCAACCACCGGCGACCCGTCAATAATCGGATCAGATGAATTCCTTTGGAATGGTCCAGGTAATCCAGACGACGAAATGGACGCGAGTTGGTTTTCGGATTATTACTACATCGATCCCCCATCGGATTACGGGAACGTCTATTTGAAAAACTTCAAATACTGGAACCTATCGGCTTCCCCCTACGGTATTCGTCCTAATCAAATTCTAATGCTCATCCAACCCGGAGAAACCGTCATGGATATGAGCAAAGCAGCTAATTCAATGTATCAACCACTGTTATGAGCTATCAAATCAGAGACGCGGCGGGAGTCATTAAGACTTTCTTCTCAACCCTTATCTCAGGGTCTCATTTACCACATCACGCCATTGGAGATGGAACAGATACGGCGGAAATCAGCACTGGCGCTGTCACTGGGCAAAAAGGAGTCCGCGTTTTCATCGGCCCCACGGATCCGGTGTCGGATCTGCCTGTGGTCATGGATTATGACCACCACCAAAACCATGAGGGAGAGGCTTACCAGTATTTTTATTACAATGCATCTCTGAATGGCACAGTGGATATCCGCCTCGTCGTTCCGGCCTACGCTGTCCCGATCCAGTGCCCCCACCTCAAAATGGAGCTTATTTGCGATAATACATCATCGCTCACTCTTTTCGAAGCTCCTACCCTTACAGCAAACGGCACTGCAGTCACCACCATCCGTAACCGTAACCGCATCGGAACACCAAACACCCCCGGCATGGGAATCTACACCGGAGCCACCTATTCCGCCACCGGAACAGAACTCGCCAGATATATCACCATCGTTTCTGCAAAAGCCAGCATCAACAGTGATACCTCGGCCGCAGAATGGATTCTCAAGCCATCCACCGAGTATCTCGCCCGCCTCACCACATCAGCATCAGCCGCCGTCATGCTCAGATTCAACTGGTATGAAGATCTAGGAGTATAACCATCAGGCTAAGTCCCATAACTCCCATCCGTCCTATTCTTCCTCTTTCCATCCGTCCTATTCTTCTCTTCACCCTCCCGCGTTCTCTTCTTTGACATCTCCCGCCATGCAGACCCTATGGCTGGCATCTACAATTTTCCAAACCACAAACGCGGAGACACATTCGAGGCTCGGGACATAGCCACCATCACGCAAGGTGGCCAGCCCGTCGCCATCACCTCCGCGCTCCTCCAGTTCCGCACCAAGGCAGGGTGTCTTGTCCACGAATGGACCACCGGAGGAGACTCCCCAAACGCCTCCATCACCGGCGCCGGATCCAACACCGTCCACCTGGACGAAGTGGATGCCGACACCTGCGCGGAATGGCCCGCCATCATCTGCGATCACGATCTCGAGCTTGTCCTCGCCACTGGCATCACTGCCACCTTCATCCAAGGCACCATCCTCATCGAACCCGACACTTCCCGCCCATGAGCACCTACAACATCACAGTGCCCGCCCCAGACCCGGATATCGTGGTCGAGATCGGTGCCGGCGCCACCACCATCGCGGAACTCACAGACAAGGCCACCATCGATCTCCCCACGATCAACACCCCACTCTCCGAGGCCCTGGCCGCGAAGCTGGAAGAAATCCCCACAGCCACAGACACCATCCTCGGCGGCGTCAAGATCGGCTCGGGCGTCTCCATTGATGTCAATGGCGTAATTTCGGTCAGCACGGACTACGCGGCGAAGAATCACACGCATGTCAGCGCGGACATCACGGACGCGACAGATAATGACACAGCCGGAACAATTGTCAAACGAAACGCCACATACGGGCATGTTGAAATCACATCTTCGGTTGCATCGAAACCGGGAGTAAGTGCTGGCAATACAGCTGGTGGCTCAGGTGTAAGCGGAACAGCAACATCTGGAAGCGCGGTTAAAGGTGAGGCGGATTCAGGGACTGGAACGACTTCATTGTCGATGTCCGGAACCGGTTCGACCGCATCAACATCGTCGGGGGATTATCATTCAAAATTCGGACCAGCATCCGGCGACAACCGCTCATTCGTAGCCCGTATCCTTGGTGCGTTTGGGTGGTGGCGCGGCGCATACAAACTCACCGTGTCCGCTGTCGATACGCTCACCGCCAACCGCGTGCAGCGGTTTCAAGACAAAGACGGAACGGTTGCGCTGACTTCCGATATCGCCAACCGCTCAATCGAAATCCAACTCGCAGCATCCGACGAAACCTCCGCACTTACCATTGGTGACGGCAAGGTCGTATTCCGAGCACCTGTCGCGTTCACGCTCACTGGAGTCCGAGCGAGCGTTACAACCGAACCCACAGGCGCAACGCTGCAAGTCCAAATCCGCAACGCCGGAAACGATGTCCTCTCGACAAAACTCAGCATCGACGCATCGGAGAAAACCAGCACAACGGCAGCAACACCAGCGGTCATCAACGCGACTTACGACGACTTTGCGGACGACGCTGAAATCCACATTGATCTTGACCAAGTTGGCAGCACCATCGCTGGCACAGGTCTGAAAATCACGCTTCTCGGAACTCGCGCATGATAATCAACCCGTATAGCTTCGCGTCATTCAATCCGCTATCGCTGAGTCCCGCCTTGTGGCTCGACGCGAGCGACTCGACGACACTTTACGATGCGACTACGGGCGGCAGCATCGTCGCGCCAGACGGCACTATTGCCCGCTGGCAAGATAAGTCTGGAAATGCTCGACATCTCACACAGTCAACGGGAGTGTCGCAACCACTCCGCAAGGCAGCGATCAAGAACGGACGCGACATTGTTCGCTTTGATGGGGCTAACGATTTCATGAGCATTGCAAGTTCGACGGCGATGTTTAATTTTTTGCACAACGGGACTGAATCGAACGTGTTTATCGTTTGCAAGATGGGAAACTCATCAGACCCGAACGCCGTCTATTCCCTGCTTTGCAACAACGGTTCATCAGCGAGCAATATTGGAGTATGGTTAAGCTATGATGATAGGTCAGCCGTGCCATACAACAACGCGATTCGCGCGTTTATTACGAGGGGTGTTCCGGTCGCCACAAACGCGACGGTTGACGGGGTGAATCAGGATGTTTGGACTCCAAACGCATTTACATTAGCTCATTGGAAGCTCGATGCTGACAACGCAACAGCGGCAAATAGGGCTGTGATGAGAATAAATGGCGGGGCCGAGCTAAAGTCAAACACGCTAACCAATGCTCCATCAACATCGAACGCTTTTTCCGACATGGTTATAGGAGCGGTCAACTTGGCTGGAGTAGCTCCAACACTCGCGGATTTATGTGAGATTCTGATCGTTCCACGCGCCATGACCGATGGTGAGCGTTTGTCAACTGAAGGATTTTTTAGATCAAAATGGGCAACACCATGAGATACTTCACTGCCGCACCAGAACTTTTCGACGCCATACGCTCTCAGGTCATGGACGCTCTAGGACAGCCGAACGATCACGCCGCGCAACCGTGGCGGCAGGGCGTCACCTCGCTTGCACTCTGCCCTCACGAATACGAGCCACCCGAATACGCCGCGCTGATCGACTATGCGCTGGTAAACGGCGCAGAGGAAATCACCGCTGAACAATATCAATCACTTCAACCGCAAGCCGAACTCTAAGCCATGCCACACCGTATCCATACACTCAGCAACGCGGGACTCTGGTTGATCGACGGAATCGTTCTTGGCTTTGCCGGGATACTCGGTGTGATCTCCCAAATCAATCTCAAGGAGTTCACGGGACCGGATGGTTTCCTCATCGCTGCGATCCTCGTCGTCGGAGTATTGTGGAAAAACGGGCAGTCCCGCGACAAGAAAGACGCTGAACTCCGCGAACGTCACCACATCGAACTCATGGAGATGCAAAAATCCAGTCACTCAGCGAGTGCGGTGGCGCAGGAGAAAATCGCAGCACTCACATCCGAATCCATCCTCGCAAGTTTTAAGGTGGCGGGAGAAATCAAGAACCTTACCTCCGAACTCGAAAAGCGAACCTGCTGGGCAAAACTCCCGAAAGTCGAATGACAACTCTCGCACTCACCCTCGTTGCCAGCCTTGGATGGACATGCGTTTCCTTGATGGTGATCGGGTGCGTGGCATTGCTAACCGTAACCATCAGAAAACCATGAAAACCACAATCCTCGGACTGCTCGCCGCAGCCGCCGCCGCCATCCAAACCGTCGTTCAACAAGGAGGATCGATTCAAGACTGGAAGACTTGGATTCTTCCGGTTGTCCTCGCCCTCCTCGGATATGCCGCCAAAGACTCCAATCCCGTGAAATAAATCCCCGCATTCAAATCCCCAACACATCAACCATCATCATGAAATTCAACCCACGCAATCGCTTCCTGATCATCCTCGGCCTGTGCACTGCCTTGTCATCATGCATCACGACCACCACCACGACAACCGCACCGGATGGCACAGTGACCGTTACCAAGACCTCCGGCCCGGACGCCGCTTCCGTCGCCGTAGCTGGTGGAGTCATCACCGTGGCCACCAAGATCATCGCGGAAAAGTGATCCCATGCCCGCCATCGCCCGATGATGAGCCTAGATCGCTCTTGTTTGATGCGGTCCTCTTCACCATCGGTCTGGCGGGATTCATTTACATTATATCCCTAATTTATTCCAGTTTCAGATGAGCACTCTAGCACTTCGTCAACGCCTCGTAGAAATCGCCCGCCGTGATGTGGGCCAAACCGAAAAGTCCCGAAACCAAGGCCTCTCCATTAAGAAGTTCTGGCCCGCCACAAACTACCCCAAAGGATACGACAACCGTGAGCCATACTGCGCAGCGGCTGTCTGCTACTGGGTGGCTGAGTGGCTCAAGGACCCGGAAGTCTGCAAAGCCCTCGGCAAAGCCCCATCCCAAGCCCAGCTCTGGCGCTGCAAGTCCCCCGCCGCATTCGGTTGGAGGGACTGGGCCAGAAAGAACGGCCTACTCGTCATGAGCGATTCAATGGACAACAATCTCCACACCGGGGACATCATGGTCTTCGATTGCTCCCACATCGGCATCGTCACCGGAGACGCCGGCCCCTGGGTAGATACCATCGAGGCCAATACCGGATCCACCAACACCCGCGACGGTGATGGCATCTGGGCCAAGCGGCGCCACCGCTCTGCCGCCCTCTGCTTCATCCGCCTCCTCGCATAGATATTCCTCTTCTCTTGCGTCTTGCGTCTTGAAGTCTTGAATTTTTTCCCCGTTGACCGATGCCGGACGAGATCACCATCCTCAAAGAGGAAAACCGCCGTCTCCGCCACGATCTCCAGAAATCCTATAAATCCCGCGCCGAGATCCACACCCGGCTCAGGGTCCTCCAGTCGCAGGTGGATCGAGCAAACTCCACCACGCCAGCCCATCTTCCTCTCGCAGTGGCTTCCTGTAGTTCTTCTTCAAAATCTGCGGAGAATTCCCAGCCTCATCAGCCACTTGATCAAGCGACTTGACCACAGCCATCCGGTAGCTGCAGAACGAGTGCCTCAGCACATCCGCCGGCCAAGTATCCAGCACCCCCGCCTTCCGCGCCAACGATGAAAGGAACTCCCTAGAGCGAAACCGGCATACCCGCGCCTGTGGCTTCTTCCCGCTCGCCTCGTAGATCCGCCGCAGCAGAGTCACCACCCGCTCATCCATCGGCACATAGCGTTCCGTGGCAGTCTTGCGCACCGTGATCGGCGCCAGGTGGCAGTATCCCCGTTCCCAATCGAAAGCGCCCCATGTCAGCCTCTGGATCTCAGACGGCCGCAGCCCCAGCCATCCGCCGATAATCAAATACCCCTCCAGTTCCGGTTCCGTATTCCTCACCGCAGCCAGCAACGCCCGCCCCTGATCCACCGTCAGGATCTCCCTCCCCGCATCCGGCAGCGTGGGCCTCCGTATTCGATCCGCCGCATGCTTCCCAGCCTCCGGCAGCAATCCCCAATCCCGGCACCGGTTGAGAAACGTGATCCAATTCGTGATCCGGTTATCCACCGTCCTCATCGATGCCTCTTTATTCTTCCCCTCCTTGGCCTTCACAGCCCCGGCCATCATCTTCCGATTACACCAAGTCGTCAGCTTCTCCGTCGTCAGATCCAGCAGCAGGAGGTCCCCATTGCCCTTCACCTCCACAAACCCATTCAACTCCCCGCCAAACGTGCGCAGCGTCGCCGGAGAGCCCTTGGCATACTCCGCAAGGAATCGTTTCACCGCCACGGCCACAGTAATCCTCTGGACCCGCAGAGGCCCGCGTTCCGCATACCACCGCGCGGCAGTCGTCATGTCCGCCAATCCTTCCAACCAGCCCATGGCACCCTTCACATCCTCCACCAGGCGGCGCATGGCACCCTCCTCCGTGCCGGCCACTGCTCGCAGCGATGCCAGGGCATCCGCATCGCTCCCATGGATCCACCGGTTACCGGTGCCGGCGTCAAGTTCCCGGGCTTTCTTTGCCGCCCACTCGAGCGCCTTGGGCTCCGTGATTTTCGTAGTGCGGCGGGTGGATCCCATTTCCCTCCATGTCAGTGCAAACCAGCCATTGGCCCGCTTCGCCACACGCACCTTCCCCGCCCCGAACGCGATCGTCCGAGGATACTCCGGTGCCCGTCCCTTCGAAGCCATGGTTTTTCACACCATTTTACACCAAAAAAAGCAACCACAAAACCCCATTTTACCCCATTTTCAAAAACAAACCCAGCCATCACGGCACAAAAAAACCTTGAATCATCAAGGATTCAAGGGATTCACGCTGGAGCGGGCGATGAGATTCGAAGACTTGGCACTGGTGTTGATTGTGAGCATGTTGCGGGAATCAGGGGGAATTTACACCAGTTTTAACACCATTTTCCGCTTTAGATTCGATGCGGATGAGCTTAAATTTAGGGATAACAGTGGACTCGTCAAGCCGGTATGTTCCTTCCGATAAGATGGCGGCGGTGAAGTTTTGATTATCCGTTAAAGTCTGAGTTTCGGCGGTGTGCGGAATGAATGCGTAGCTGTAACTTTTCTCCAGATGAGTCCCGCCGGTGATGGCTATGCCCCCGCCTCCACCGGTTCGGCTCGATGAGGATCTGATATATTGTGCACGGTCTGGAACTCTATCGAAAATGCCGACCACTAATCCTTCTTCTCGGTTTTCTTCCACCCAGAAGGTTTTAACGGTATCGGGCGGTGGTATGTTTTTGCTGAGTTCTTTAGCTTTCTCACTTGCAGCAACTATGCGAGCGGCTTGGGCTTCTTCTTCGGCTTTGAGTTCAAGGGCGACGGCTTTGGCTTTGGCAAGATCGAACCCGAGTTTGGTGGCTATATCAGCGGGGAGTTTATCGCACGGAATGCGGGATGTCCCGGCATCATGTGTGACGCGGGCAAAAAGCTCATCTATTTTCTGGATGGCGGCATTCTGATAGGTGTAGGTTCCGATGGTGAGTCTGGCTATGCGCAGGACTTGAGCAGTAGTGGCTGATGCGGGTGGTTCCGCAGCTATGGCCGATGTAACAAGGATAAAAAGAAACGCCAGCGTTTTCATGTGCTGGCGTTCTAAGGGTTTCCGGAGACGGATGTCAAGGTGGAAGTATCATCCGTTGATGGAGATGATGACCTTTGGGCGGATGTAGATGGTGCGGGATCCGGTATGGCTGCACCGGAGATAGCCATTCTTGACGTATTCCGCAAGGAGCTTGCCCAGTGCTGAAAGTTGGCCTCTCCCGGGCTTCATGCCGAGAATGCGGTGACCGGCTGGGACAAGTGGAAGAAGATCGGTGGAGGTGTATGGGTGCTCCTCTTTCATGGAGGAGAGCAGGGCGTCGCACGGGTCCATAATGGACTTTGGATCGAGAAAATTTTCCTGCGCGAAGTAGCTTCTTCTGGAAGGAAGGGCTGCGGGGCAGAGTTTTCCGGCCATCTTGGCGGCGAGATCCGGACTGACTCCCAAGGCGATCTGATCCTTGATGAGGTAGAGATAGGCTTGATGTCCGCGGCTGTAGCTTCCTGATCGGCGGATGGTGGGAAGAACTTCTTTAAAGACCCATTCTTGAAAAACTTCAGCTTCTGCCTTGCGGGACTTGAAAATGAGGCGGTATAGACCCGGCTCCGTGACATAGGTCATTTGATGTGCAATTCCTGCTCTTGGATTACTGTCGGGGTTCCCGACAGTAATCTTTTCTGAAGATTTCAGCGAAGATATGGCCTCTCGATTGTTTTCTATTCCGAGAGCAGTGCATACGTCTTTGGCACAAAAAAGGATTTCATCTCCTGAAAGCAGGGTTTTAATAACGGATTCCTTGAATAGGTATGGGGTAACTTCAGTGTTTGTTTTCATTTGGCTTTGGTTTTGCAGTGTTTGCAGCGGTGGAAGGGGACGATTTGAGTGGAGGACTCGGGGGGATTAGGGATGTTTTTCGCGTGAGACCTTGTATGGGGTGGGATCTTCGGCCACCTTGAGGTGCTCAAAAGGGCGTGGGTGCTCTTTCTTTTTGGATATTTCCTCCCGGGCCTTGGTGATAGTGGCCTTGACGATGAACTCTCGGACAGTGCTGCCGACAATGCCGGAGGCTTGGCTTACCGTATCGAAGTCGTTATCGTTGAAATGCACGGAGATGCGATGGTCATCCGCTCCTCCTGGCTGGCTGCGCGCCTCGTGATCCGCTATGATCTTGATGGCAAGGGCGCATTTTTTGCGAGGCAATCCGCGGGAGCGGTAGGTTGATAGACTGCGCTCATCGACGCCGATGAGTTCCGCTGCTGCGCTGCGGCTGATGTTGTGGGCCTCCATCCAGTGGAAGAAGCGTGTTGTTACGTCGTCGGACATGCTTGTAAAATGAGGGATTTTCGACTAAAGTCAACTTTTTTCAACTTTTTTGTTGACGTTTGTCGATATCCGTCGTTTTATGTCGTTGTGATGAACGCAAACGAAATTGATCTGAGAGACTTCCCTGCGGATGTGCAGGACATTTTGAAGGACCGGGCAATCCGGGAGAGAAGACCGATCGGTGAGGTGATCTCCGATTATGTGGTGGAGGTGGCAAGGGCGATCGTGGCGAAGGCGACGGGCCGGGGTGCGGAGCAGGCGGGTTGAACAATTTTTACGGGGGACACTAACACGATGAAAGGGGACGCTATGATAAACAGAAGAGTAACGGGGCTGGGATCCGGGGCGCTAATGATCGGGGCCCAGCCCCCTTTAAGTTTTGAAGAGGTCAATGGTCAGCAGTCATTGGTCAACGGGAAGAGGCGGAATGTGCTGGATGCTTTGTGCCGGAGATTTGCGCGGGTGGAGGTGGAAGCTGATAAGGTATGGGGTGAGGTGAAGTTGCGGCGGGACGATGAGGAGCGGGTGATGCGCTATGTGCGCTGCCTGCGGCGGTGCTACACGCTGAGAGCGGCGGCGGCGGATGTGATGAATGCGGGAGGTGGGCTGTGAGTGTGCGCAACTCTGAGAATGCCTTCGTGGTGGAGGTGGCGCGCTACCTGATGGTGGATGCGGATGATGTGCGCCGCATGGTAGAGATGGATAATCTGCCGGCGATCTCGATACCGAAGAAGACGCGCACGGTGCTGCGCATCCCACTGCGCGAGCTGCACGGCTGGCTGGTGAAGCGGGCGAAGAACGGGGCTCTGCAGAACTACGAGCGCTTCCGTGAGGAATTCAATGCGGCGAGGAACAACTGAAACAATCAACCGAATGAAACACCATGAAGAGAAGTGAGAGAATCCAAAGGAAGGCGACCCGCGCGGCGATGTTGGCGGTGCTGGTGGCGATGCTGTGGCTGGCGATGTGCGCGGGAGGATGGCGGATGTGCCAGGAGTTCCAAGATCTGCCGGCACTGCTGCCGAGTGTGTTCCTAGGCTGCGTGGCGGGGCTGTGCTTTGTGGTGAGATCGGCAGGGGATGCGGTGGGCCTGAGAAGACAGGCGAAGCAGGAGGCCCAGTGGGAAAACAAGTGGACTCGGGTGCCCACGGCGGAGGAGTGCCAATTCTAACCTACATACGACCATGGGCAGAGGAAAACACAGGGAAGGTTACCACCGTGGCGGGAAATGGCAGTTCGCGGGCAATTTGAGGAAGTATGGCAGCGCGCTGCTGGATGATGAAACGGAGTCTCTGGCCCCGCCACGCGGGGATGATTTTTCTGATGTGAAGATAGCCTGCGCGGAGTGGCTGACGAAGCACTCTCCAAGCTATGCGCTGATGCGGAGTTTCCGGTTCGGGCATAGGGGGGAATAGAGACTCAAGACAGCAAGACACAAGACGCAAGAGAAGATTATGATAACGACGAAGTTACAACTGGATGGGAAGTGCCTGGAGTCATGGGCGACAGGAGAGAGGGATGGTTTTCTCTGGCTGGAGCTGCCAGTGGGCGGTGAGCGGGTGGAGGTGGCGATGAGAAGACCTGCGGAGGAATGCTTTACTATGCCGACTGAGGAGGCGCGGCCGCTGACGCTGGATGAGGCTGCTGAGACTGTTTTCCGGATGGCGATTAAGGTGATGGCGAGCCAAAAGAGAATAGAGGGAGGTGGGCTGTGAGCAAGGCGATCTGTGTGGAGTGTGTGGATGGGCCGTGCGATGGGCATGAGGCGGTGATGGAGATGCGGAGTGCGCCTCTGGAGGAGCGGACGTTTTTGTTTGCTCGGGTGATGGAGAGTGGGGAGAAGGTGATTTCTGCTTACGCATGGAAGGGTGAGATGAGATTGAATGGGGTGGCGCTGTTGCATCATGTGATCGAGGTGGGGACGATAAAGCGGGAGGGGGCACCATGAGCGCGCGGGATGGGGCTGTGGTGGAGCTGGCGATAGCGGTGTGGAATGACCGTGACCAGGGGATGCTGTGCCGGGATGCAGGGGTGATGGCGCGCCGGATGTATCTGGCGGTGGCGATGGATGCCTGCGATGGCTACGATCCGGAGCTGGATCTGCGCGTGGCATGGCTGCGGCAGGTGATCGCCGGGCTGCGCCGCGGTGAGCGTGTGCCAAGAGCGGATGCGACGATGGAAGAGTGGGTGGCCTTCACCCTTGGGGTGAAAGAAGCCGAGGAAAAGCCGGTGGACTTCAAACTGGCAGCGGCGGGGGGATGGTGAAAATTTTCAAAACTAACGAAAGAAATCAATGAGCGAGCAATGGGAACATGAAGCACTGGATAGAAGCATTCTGCGGAATTACGAGCGGATGACTTCCGGCGCGGATTATCACCATTTGAAGAGGCCTGATGAGCTGGCAATGCACAATGAGGAGGATGGGGCCGAGGATGAGGCGGGGGAGCGCGATAAGCTGCGGGAGGAGATATTCGCGGCGGTGTGCGACTTCACGTTTTCCGAGGGGCCCCATCCCCGATTTGTGATGGAACGGATGAAGAGTGTGATGAGCCGGTTCGACCTGGAGACGTTCCACCAGATGCGCGGCTGGTGCCCGTGGTGGGATACGAAGAGTGTGCAGGGTGTGCTGGCAAAGCATGCGGCGGGTGCTGCGAAGACGACGGGGGAGCTGTTGACGCAGGTGGCGGTATCGGTGAAGCTGATGGAGGAGGATAACAAGCGGTTTGTTTATAGGAGCTTCAAGGGGCTGTGCGGATTCTGGGTGAGTGAGGGATATGAGTGGAAGAAGGCGGTGGCGGTGCAGTTTGCGATCGTGAAGGCGCTGCGGCCGGTGCTGATCGGATCGATGAGCTTGGATGACATCGCGGCGCTGTGCGGCGATGCGGGGAAGGCGACGGTGAGCGCGCGGGTGAAGCGGCTTTTTAGTAAGCGGCTGGAGGATGAGGGGATGCTGGGAACCTTCGCCCATTTTCAAAAGTCTCCAGAGGCTGTGGAGCGCTACCGCGCGGCACAGATGGGAAATCATAACAGAAACAAGAACCATAATAAGAAGAACGCATGAAAAAGATTGAGAACATCAAGTTAGGGGCTCTGGTAGCCCATCCACTGAACCGGAGTTTCGAGCAGACGGGTGACCGTTGGGAGGAGTTTGCGGAGAGTGTGCGGATCCACGGGGTGATGGAGCCTCTGATCGTGCGGCCGCTGGGTGGGAAGAAGGGTATCTTCCAGATGCTGTGCGGTCACCGGCGCTGCCAGGCTGCGCAGGAGTGCGGGCTGGTGGATGTGCCGTGCCGGGTGGAGGCGATGGATGACCGCGATGCGTTGCTCTTCCTGGTGAATTCGAACTTGCAGCGGGAGAATCCGAACATTGTGGAGGAGGCGCGGTTGGTGCAGGCGATGGAGACGGAGCTGGGCATGGGGGCTGAGGAGATTTGCGAGCGGCTGTGCCGTGATGTGGAGTGGCTGACTGCTCGGCAGATGGTTTTTTCGTTTGGCGATGAGGTGGTGGAGGCCTTGGCTGCGCGGGATGAGAATAAGAGGCTCTCTGAAGGTGCCTTCCGTGAAATTTTGAAGGCGCCGGAACCACTGCGCGCGAAGGCCCTGGAGATGGTGATGAACGGGGTGGATCACGATGAGCCTCTCTCGGAGCAGAGAGCGCGGGAGTATATCCAATTTTCCCTGATCCCGGATTGGGAGGACGAGCAGAAGTGGGAGGCCGGTGCGGAGAAGTTGAAGAAGGATGTGGCGCGGGACTTGAAGAAGCTGTGCGATGGGAAGAAACCGGAGATCCTGATCCATGTGATGGGCTGGGGCAAGGGTGCGGATGGTGTGCTGGATCTGGTGGAGGCGAAGGAGCTGGTGCCGGCGGAGCGGCTGACGGATGCGCAGGTGGTGCAGCATGCGTGGGTGTGGTATGCGGAGAAGATCGGTGTGCCGGTGTATGTGCTGCCGCCGGATAAGGCTCACCGCGAGAAGCGGGTGCTTGTTTCACGCCGCCAGATCATGGATGACGCGGCTGCGCGCCATGAGCACGGGATGGAGTGGGATATCATTCCTAAAGGGGTGAAGCAACAATCCTCGACGGCTGTGGAGAAGGCTCTGCATGCGCTGGAGGGGAATGGAGAGGCTGATTACGATGAGAATGAGCCGGTATCCAATGTGGCTGCGCCGGAGGGCAAGGATGGGATCAAGATCGAGCAGCGGATGGAACATCATGCGATGATCGACATGGGCCGGGTGCGCCTGGTGGCGATGTGGGCGATCGATTCTAAAAGTGATCCGATGAATGCGCCGGACTTCGTTCCGAAGTGGGCAACGAAGATGGCAATGGAGGGCCTGTGGCCGGAGATCGATGCGGTGTGCAACTGGGTGATGGAGTTGAAGGGAGGCGGGAAGTGAAAACGATGCTTTGTGACCAGGAACTGGAATACGATTTTTCGCTTAAATACGGTGGCCGGTCTCCGTTTGAAATTGGGGATAGTGTCAGCAGCGGATTGCGGGATGGTTATGGTGCTATCGTTCATTTTGTGGGGAGCGGTAGTGTCGTTGGGATTCGTGGAGATTTGAGCCCTGTGGAAGTCACGACGGTGTATGTGAAAATTTACCCGTTTATTGAGATGACCGGTGGGGAGAATGCTTTGGAGGAGAATGTTTTCGATGCCAGTTTTTCGTTATTGGCTGTGGTGAATGAGGTGAAGACTTGGCGCCCATTTCACGGGAGGGAAACTTCAAAGGCTAGGGTTTTATTGATAGATAGAAATGGCGGGGAATGCGCTGTGGAGATTCCCGTGACGCCTATCGTGAAACAACTGGATGCCGCATCTCGCTACCTGGTGGAGATTAAATTCCGGCGAATGGCGGAGGATGAGAATTTTATGTGTGGAAATACACCCGAAGAGACAGGAGCGGAGCGTCCTGTGAACGTCGCCGCTGTGGCGTCCGCCGTCTCAAACTCCAAACAAACAACCGACTCCTAGCGGTCGCCACCAGCAACTTGTTCGAGAGTCGAATTACCAACCAACACCGATACCATGGAAGTCACATTCTGCGTCCCGATAGGGGCCGACATCACCGCCGTCCGAAACAAATACTCCGACATCTACGAGGATGAAGGCTGGGACGATCATCAACGCTACTTCATCGGTAAAAGCTCAGAGGATGACGATGAAGACGATCCAGATGGCCCGATCTCTGAATCGTTCCTGACCTACGAACAGGCCGTAGAATTCTGCGGATTCGCGGAAGGCGCGGTCGATGGCTCAAACTGCCTCATCGAAGGAAATGGAGGATGGGCGCAAAGTCAGCTCGGACGCCTAGACTTCCATCGGGTGGCAATGTCCCGAAAGGAAAAACGCCACCGAGTGAAAATGTCGCGTCTCTACCTAGCGGCGAAAAAACGCGGTGAGGAAGCTGCGGCCAGTCTCTCGAACAGTGAATTATCCTAGTGAACTGCGAATAATTATGAAAACACTTACTGATATTGAAGCGATTATGGCTTTGAAGAATGCACAGCTCAAGGCTGGTCATTTGGTCAATACTCGGAAATCCTACCGTGGATGGGTGATGCGTTACAGACAGGCCAGAAAGGATAGGCTGTGCCGTGATCTGCAATCCTATCTGACGCGCCTCTCTACCGTGGAGAGAGTAAATCCGAAGACGGTGAAGCAGGCGCTGAATGCGTTGAAGTTTTATCATGAGCAGGTGCTGATGATAGAAATTGCTCCGAACTCCCTGCAGGTTCCGCGGGTGAATCCTCACCGCAATATGCCAGTGTGGCTGACGCAACATGAGGCGCTTGATCTGATCGGCCGGATGAGTGGTGTGGCCCGACTCCAAGCGGAGATGCTCTATGGGACCGGCAGCCGGATCACGGCTCTGATGAAGCTGAGATTGAAGGATCTAGATCTGCAGAAGGGATTGGTGACCTTCCGCCATGACAAGGGTGGGAAGTCCCGCACGGTGCGGCTCCCGCGGTCATCGATGGCGCGCCTGATGAATCATGTGGGGCAGGTGAGGATGCAGTGGGAGGAAGATAAGAAGAATGGAATTATTTTCCCTGATCCGGAGCCGGAGAATATGAAGAAGCTGGGCCGTGCGCGGTTTGGCACTTTGCCATTTTGTTGGTTGTTCCCATCGCGCGATGTGCGTGGGAATGAAAGGTGGCACTCGACGGATCATGCGCTCTCCGAGGAGTTGAAGAAGGCGGCTGAGGCTGCGGGAATCATGAAGCGGGTGTCACCGCATGTGCTGAGGCACTCAAATGCGACGGCGCTGCTGGAACTGGGTGAGAACATCCGGACGATCCAAGAACACCTGGGCCACACTCATGTGGAGACGACGGAGATTTATACTCATGTGAATGGATCGCAGGGGGTGATATCTCCGCTTGATAGGGCACCGGTGACGGTGGAGATGCCTGCTGCTAACATTTCAAACTTTTACAGGACTGCTTGAACCATGGAGATCATCGAACGGGCGCGGAAGTATTTGTCGAAGATGGAGGGATCGGTTTCCGGATCCGGCGGGCACAATGCTTGTTTCGCCGCGGCGGTGGTGCTGGTGAAGGGGTTTGATCTTCCGGAGGGGGTGGCGATGGGGCTGATGCAGGAAGAATTCAATCCGAAGTGCGCTCCTGCATGGAGTGAGCGTGAGCTGATGCACAAGGTGCGGCAGGCTGCGCGCGTAAATAGCGAGACGGGCTATCTGCTGGGGAATGACAAGCGGCGGGTGAAGGAGGCGGATTGGAAGCCAGGGGGCTCCGCGCGGGCCGTGGAGGCGGATAAGATGAAGAAGGGGCAGGAGATCGATCACGAGGCGCTGAGGAAGATCGTGGTGCGTGAGAAGGTGGATGAGAGGTTTTTCCTCGAGCGGAGCCCGGTGGATGTGGGCGCTTTGGAAGGTCCGGAGGAGATGCTGGGGACTTTGTACGAGGATGGCGAAAAGGTGTTGGTGTTCACGAGTGAGATGAGCCAGGGGGATTTCGGATTCGAGGTGAAGAAGGCGGATGGATTCCCGGGCAGGGCTTTTCGTCTTGGATCGAGGCCTGGGGTGAAGGCTGAGGCGGCGGCACTGCCGAGGACGGGGCGGATGGGTGTGTGGTTTCTCTGCAATCCGGTAGATGGTCTGTGGAAGCCAAACGGTGGGATGGATAAGCAGAACAGGCCAACGGTCTCGAGGCGGAGTGCGCCGAATGTGACGAGCTGGCGGTATTTGCTTTTGGAGAGTGACGAGCTGGATGCTGAGATCTGGATGAACGTGGTGGCTCAACTGCCACTTCCGATCGGTGCAATCTATACGAGCGGTGGTCGCAGTGTGCATGCGCTGGTGAGGCTGGATGCAAAGACTCAGGATGAGCTGCGCCAGGCGAGCGAGATCATAGGGCCGGTATTGGCGAAGCTGGGAGGGGACTGGAAGGCATTAAGCTCGGTGAGGCTAACGCGCCTGCCGATGTGCCTGCGGGAGGGTAAGATGAGAAAGGTGGTGGGTGATGGTGGTGGATATGAACGGTATGCGCAACCGAGGGAGCAGAGGCTGCTATGGCTGGACCCTGACCCAGAATGCGTGCCGATTTTGACGAAGCCGAAGATGAGGGACACTGAACGGGGAAAATAAGGACATGGATATTTCGATGGGACGAATGGAGCAGGCGATGGAGGCCATGCAGCCGATGGCTGCTGGTCTTGGTGTGGATCTTGGTGTGCAGTCGGGATCCGGCAACAGGCCGGTGGCACATGTGCTGAATGTGCTGCGGCCAATCCTCGAGGTGTGCAATGAGGTGGGGCAACTGGTCCGCAATGAGGGGCTCTATCTGCGCGGTGGTCGGGTGGTGACGATCGAGGCGGATGGTGAGGAGGAGGAGATGACGGATAAGAGATTCATTTCCTATGTACCGAGATTCTGTGTGGTTTCGCGGGGGAAGGATGAGGATGGAGCGCCGAAGCGGATCGATCTTTCATCGAAGCGGGCGGGTGAGATTCTGGCGAGTGATGCTTTCAAGAAGATGCTCCCGGAGGTGACTCGGATATTGCCGGCGCGGCTGCCGGTTTATACCGAAGACGGGAAGGGTGTGCGGCTGCTTCCGAAGGGCTATGATGCAGAGCACAAGGTTTTCACGACGAGCGATGCACCTGATATCGAGGATTGGGATGTGGACGCGGCGGTGGCTTATTTGAGGAAGATTTACAAGAGTTTCCCTTGGGGTGATAGCGGCCGGAGTCTGGCTGCGCAGATCGCGGCACAGGTGGGGATGTTCGTGCAGATGCTTTTCCCTGATGCTCTGGCGGTGCCGTTGTTTTTTTGGAATGCGAACTTGGAAGGATCCGGCAAATCGATTCTGGCCGAGATGGCGATCGCTCCGATCTATGGGAAGTGTGACACGGATGACTTTGCCCAGGGAGAGGAGTTCTTGAAGGCGTTGGCGAGCCGGGCTTTCGGGTTTGCTTCGTATCTCTTCTTGGATGATGTTGAGGGATTCATCAAGAGCCAGACTTTGAATAGATGGGTGGTGCAGCCATACTGGAGCGCCCGGATGATGCACCATCACCGCCACATGGATGTGCCAAAGCGCTGCATGACGATGATCACCGGCAATAGGGCCACTCTCTCCGATGACCTTGTGCGCCGGATGGTGCTGGTGGATTTGTTTTCTGAGAAGAGCGCATCGGAACGGCTCAAGGAGCGCGGCACGGTGAAGGAGGTGACCAGCACTTGGCTGGCAAGGAAAGATACGAGGAAGGACATGCTGAGTGCATTGTGGGCCATGGTGCGATACTGGGCGGAAGAGGGAATGACTGATGCGCCTCGGCGGATCGCCAGCTTTGTGGATTGGACAAATGTGGTGGGAGGGATTGTTTTCCAGTGTGGATTCGGAGATCCATTCGCGCCGGCGCAACTGGCCGATGCCGGTGACAAGTGGCAAGTGGAATGGCAGACGTTGTTTTCCAATGTGGTGCGGCGTTTCACGCCTGATAAACAAGGCGTGGCTATCCCGCTCCCTGAGTGGTGTGCGGTGGCCCGCGAGCTAGGGCTCTACACTGATAAGCTCGGGGAGCTGGAACTCACCCGGATGCACCTTGAGGATAACCCGAGGCTCTGGAAGACGGAGGTGCCGTTCTTCGACGAAGCTGAGAAAAATCGCCAGGCGCTGCGCTATATGCACCCGCAGAAGCAGGCGTCGCCATTCGCTAAGATCCTGCGCAAGCGGGGAGGCCAGACCTTCGATGTGGATGGGAAGCAGTACCGATTCGCTGACCGCAACACATCCACCTCCACGTTTGTTGTGCGCGAGGTCTGATGGCCATCTCTCGGGTCGGTCATCGCTGCTAATGATGCCTATGCAGTCCGGTTTTCGCTCTTGCGATGACCGGACTTTTTTTGAGCCGATATCTTCTGCCTCCCTTTCCCTCTGATGATTATCATTGATGGCGTTAAAGAAAGTCCCGAAAGTCCCTTTCGGATTAGAGAAAGTGCCAGAAGGTCGGGTCTTGATTTGCAGTTGGTTATATCTATTCAATAGGACTTTCTGACTTTTAAGACGTTTTTGAGGGTAAATTAGAATGAACAGGAGGGAGCGGGGAAGAAAAGGGTTTGGAAGTGAAAAAGTCCCTTTAATGCCTTCTGCGGAGCAAAAAGGAATCTCTTTACCCGCCTATAGCATTTAGTGCTCGATACT
>Ga0209262_10000177_pt1 | contig 37219 bp, 38 predicted proteins | sample Lowcelwee11metaG_FD_187171 | JGI IMG/M metagenome (GOLD analysis project Ga0209262, IMG submission 187171) | Freshwater pond sediment microbial communities from the University of Edinburgh, under environmental carbon perturbations - Low... | ecosystem: Environmental > Aquatic > Freshwater >... | reverse complement strand
TGGCATGGGCGGCGGGCTGTTGGGGCGGCTCGCCGAAACCGGACCTTTCGAGGCCCTGATCACCACGCCCTGGCGCAATTCCAGTTTCCCGGTCGCTTTCGTTTCCGCTCATCCCATCGACGGCGCCGGCCTGGCCGTGCTGACTTTCCGCGAGATCGGCAACGAGTGGGAGTCGCGCGAAAATCTCCGCCTCGCCGAGGAAGTTTTCGAATACAGCCCCGAGGCAATCCTGGTCACCGACAGCACAGGCACCATCCTGCGCGTCAATCCAGCCTTTACCCTGATCACCGGCTATCGTCCCGAAGAGGCGATCGGCCACAACCCACGCATCCTGCGTTCGGACCGGCACGATGCCGAGTTCTACCGTGGACTCTGGCAATGCCTGCATGACAAGGGCCACTGGCACGGCGAAATCTGGGACCGACGCAGGAACGGCGAGACCTATCCCAAGTGGCTGGAAATCAACGCCGTGAAACTGCCCTCCGGCGACGTGCGCTATGTCGCGTTGTTTGCCGACATTTCCGAGCGCAAGGCACATGAGCAGCGCATCGACTACCTGGCACGCCACGACAGCCTCACCGGCCTGGCGAATCGACGCCAACTCGCGGAACGCGCCGGCCACCTGTTCGCCAGCGGCCGGCGCGGCGACGCTGGCGCGGCTTTTCTGCTGATCGACCTGGACCACTTCAAGCAGGTCAATGACCATCTTGGCCATGCCGTGGGCGACCAATTGCTGATTGAGGTCGCCGGCCGTCTGAATGCTTGCGTGCGCGTGCGCGACCTGGTCGCGCGCCTGGGCGGCGACGAGTTCGTCGTGCTGTTGGAAGGCGTTGCAGCGCCGGGCGAAGTGGTGCCCGTGGCGGAGAAGATCCGCATGGCATTGTCCAGCCCGTACTTGATCGCCGGCCACCCGCTGCATGTGTCGCCCAGCATCGGCATCGCCCTTCACCCCGAGGACGGTGCGGACATGGACGCATTGCTGAAGGCCGCCGACATCGCGATGTATCAGGTCAAAGCCGATGGCCGCAACGGCTGGCGATTTTTCGAGCAGCGCATGGACACGGCGGTACGCGCGCGACGTCAGCTCGAAATCGACCTGCGCACCGCCCTCAAGGACGGGCAACTTGCATTGCATTACCAGCCGCAGTTCGACGTCGGCGGCGCCCACGTCATCGCCTGGGAAGCGCTCTTGCGCTGGCACCACCCCACGCGCGGCCAGATCGACCCCGCCGAGTTCATCCCCTTGGCGGAAGAAACCGGGCTCATCGTACCGATCGGCGCCTGGGTATTGGAGACGGCCTGCCGCGAAGCCATGGCCTGGAGCGCCCAGCGCGGCAGCACGGAACGGATTGCGGTGAATATCTCGGCGCGGCAGATCGAGCGACCGGAGTTCGTCGACGAACTGCTCGCCATTCTGGAAAGAACCGGCATGCCCGCCGCACGGCTGGAGCTCGAACTCACGGAGAGCGCGCTGTTTGCCAACACGCTGCATATCCGCGATGCCCTCGAACGCCTGAAAGTCCTGGGCGTGCAACTCACCCTCGACGATTTCGGCACGGGCTATTCGGCACTGGCCTACCTCACGCATTTCACTGTGGATCGGCTGAAGATCGACCGCAGCTTCATGGCCGAACTGCACAAGCCCGGCAACGCCGCCATTATTTGCGCGGTGGTTACGCTGGCGTCCTCGCTCGGACTGGAGGTGGTCGCCGAAGGCGTCGAGAACTGCGACCAGCTCGCCTTCCTGCTGGATAACGGCTGCATGCGCGCCCAGGGCTTCCTTTATGGCCGTCCCATGCCCTGTGCCGAGGTGGCGGATTTCTCCGGCGACGCTCCGCCACAATGACCACTTCATAGTTATGGTTGGTGACTCGCGCCACTGGTGTTATAAGTGGCATAACGGCGCTACTGTGTGGCGTCGTGTCCCGACAGAAGGAGAGTGGCCATGCAAAAGAAAAACAATGGTCATGCCGAGGCAAGCGCAAATGCGAGCCGCCGTGCCGACCTGATTTGTGCCGCCGCACGCCTGATGCGCAACAAAGGCTACGCGGCAACCACCACACGCGAAATGGCCAAGGCGGTCGGCATGAGTTCCGGCTCGCCCTTCTGCCACTTCCGCAGCAAGCAGGAAATCCTCGCCGAAATCGTTGTCAATGGTATGGAAAACGCGCTGGCCCGGGCCGAGCAGGTGGCAGCATTGCGGCTGTCGCAGCGACGGCGATTGCGGGAACTGATTCGCCTGCACCTCGAAATCCTGCACGGGCCGGAGGGCGACTTTTCCGCCGTAATGTTTCGCGAGTGGCGCACGCTGGCGCCGGAAATCCGGCGACGGCTGACGAGTCTGATGGAGCGCTACGAAGCGATCTGGCGCGATTGTCTGCGGGGCATGAAACAGGCGCACCACCTCAGCGCCGACGCCGACATGACCGCGCGCCTGATTCTCGGCAGTCTCAATTGGTCGATTCACTGGTTTCGCCGGGGCGGGACATTCGACGCGGAACGCCTGGCCGAGGTGGCGGCGGCAATCTTTCTCGCGACGACAACCGAGGCTGGCATATCCCGGGCAACCGGCGCACCGGCCTAGGCGGCACTCAGCCGGCCAAGGGCAGGCGCAAGCTGACCAGCAGGCCGCCGTGCGGGCGGTTTTCCGCGCGCGCCGAGCCGCCATGAACTTGCATCACGCGCCGGACGATCGCCAAGCCGAGACCATGGCCGGCAAAGACATCGGCATTGTCGGAGCGGAAGAACGGCTCGAAGATCGCATCGAGATCGACAGCGGCGACGCCGTTGCCGGCATCGGCGATGGCAATGCACGCCAGCCCCGCTTCTGCCCGTACCGCCACTTCGACGCCCGCACCTGCGGGCGAATGACGCAGGGCGTTGCGCAGGACATTTTCCACCGCACGACACAACAATTCGGGGTTGCCGATCACGCTCAGTGCGGGATCGGCATCCAGTTCGATACGGCAACTGTGCGCCTCGGCTTCCAGGCGAGCCGCGTCGACGATTTCTCCGACCAGTTCGGCGAGATCGATGCTTTCGCGCGGCGCATCGTCCATGCCGGCGTCGAGACGGGCCAGCGTCAGCAATTCGCCGACCAGCCGATCCATGCGTGCGCTGTCGCGTTCGATGCGCGCGATGAACTCGGCGGCGCGCTCCGGTTGCTGTCGCAGCAAGTCGGCAGCGGCCTGCAAACGTGCCAGCGGCGAGCGCAGTTCGTGCGAGACGTCGTGCAACAGGCGACGCTGGCCTTCAAGCAGGCTCTGCAAGCGTTCCGCCATGCGGTCGAAGTCGCCGCCCAGATCGGACAGTTCGTCGCGGCGCGCGCCCATCGCCGCGCCGATACGGGTTTCCAGATGCCCGGCGGCGACGGCCTCGAATGCGGCGCGCAAGCTGCGGATCGGTCGAGCGAAATACCAGGCCAGCAACGCGGCGAACAACAGGCTGACCACGCTACCAGCCAGGACCGGCATCAGCGGAGGGAGCCAGGAACGCGGCGGCGGATGCGGCGGCAGTTCTGCGTCCATCCCCGGCGGCGGATGCGGGCGTTCCTCTGGCGGCATGCGGTGTTCGTGCGGCGGTGGCGCGGCAGCGGGATGCTGCGGTCGCGAGGCCCAGATGGCGACGCCGACTCCGAGTGCGGTGGCAACCTGCGCCAACCAGAAAATGAAAAAGAATTTCCAGAACAGGCGGCCCATCGCGACTAGCCGAGCGACAACTGGTAACCCTTGCGGATCACCGTCTGGATGAGCGGCCGGCCGTCGGCAAGCTTGGCGGTCGGACCGAGTTTGTGGCGAATGCTGCTGATATGGACATCGATGCTGCGGTCGAAGCGGCTGAGCGGCCGGCCCAGCGCCTGTTCGGACAACTCGGTCTTGCTCACCGGACGTCCGGCATGGCGCGCCAGCGCTTCGAGCAGGCTGAATTCGGTACTGGTGAGTTCCAGCGCGCGACCGTCGAATACGGCACGCCGCTGCGACGGCCAAATGCTCAGGGCCCCGGCAACCAGGGTTTGTGCCGCCGCCGTGGCCGCCAAAGTTACCGTCGCCGCGCCGACCCGCTTGAGGATGGCGCGCAGACGTGCCGCGAGTTCGCGCGGCGTGCAGGGCTTGGGCACATAATCGTCGGCACCGAGCTCAAGCCCGACAATGCGGTCGGTGTCGTCGCCGCGCGCGGTCAGCATGATCACCGGCACCGCACTCGCCGCGCGGATCTGGCCGAGCGCCTGGAGGCCGCTGATGCCCGGCATCATGACGTCCAGTACGACAATATCGTAGCAACCCGAGAGCGCCGCCGTCGCCCCGCTCGGGCCATCGTGCGCACAGTCCACGGCAAAGCCGTCACGCGTCAGGTAGTCGCGCAATAGATCCAGCAGCTCCACGTCGTCATCGACCAGCAAGACCCGCGCCGTCATCGTTCCGCTCCTTGTTCCACCAGCGCGAAATGGTAGCCCAGGCCCACCCCGTCACGCTTGTTCTTTACCGTGTTTTACCCCGCTCTTACCGCGTTTAACGCCGTGCGCCGCCACACTGCGGCTACGCCACTCCGGCGGACCCACTCACCCGGAAAGGAAACGTCATGAACCCAACTCCCCGCCTTGCGTCATACTCGATCGCTCTTGCCATCCTGGCCCTGTCGCCCGCCGCACAGGCCTACCGCGAAATGCCGGAACTGCCGCCGCAGGAGCATTGCCATCTGCCGCCCCCGCCGCCGCCCGTCATGCCGCAAGCGCTGGGGTTCTTGCCGCCACCGCCCTTCCTGCATCGTCTCAAGCTCGACGAAGCGCAACAGGACCAGGTGTTTGCCCTACTGCACGCCCAGGCGCCCAAGCAACGCGCCGCCGCGAAAGCCGCTGGCGCCGCGCTTGAGCGTTTGCGCAAGCTGAGCGCCAGCGCACACTACGACGCAGCACGGGCGCAACAACTTGCCGCCGCGCACGGTCAGGCAAGCGGCGAACTCGCGCTACTGCATGCCGAGGCGGACAGCAAGTTGCGTGCGTTGCTCACTGCCGAGCAACGCGCCATGCTTGATACGGAACCGGCAAAGCCTGCCGAAACTCGGCGCTGAGACGACGCCGAGGCTTGCTGCCATGAATGCCAAGACCTTGTCGCTACGCCGGTTTAACACAGCTTTACATTTGCCGGCCAGGTGCCGCCAAGCGGCAAGGATCGCCGCCCCGAAGCGCGGTATGGCGCCGCCCATGTCATCTATGCCAAATGCCTTAACGCGCTTTTACCCCGTTTTACATTCCCGGCCCTGAATTTGACGCGACGTGGGCCGATGTCTTGCATAGCAGTACGGTGTGTGTGTGACGAACGCAATGCCGCACACACGCCCCACATCACAATCAGGAAAGGAAACGATCATGAGCAGCATCAATAGTATCGGCAGCATGGGCAACGGCATGTCCATGATGCAGAGCATGCGTAAGCCAGACACCGCGAAAATGGCGGAAACCCTGTTCAACAAACTCGATACGGCGGGCCAGGGCTATCTGGAAAAGGCCGACTTCGAATCGGCGTTCAGCGAGATTTCCTCAAGTTCGGCAAGCTCGACGAGCAGCACCGTCAGCGTCGACGAGATGTTTTCCAAACTCGACACCGACAGCGACGGTAAGGTCACCAAGGATGAGTTTTCCGCCACACTGAACAAGGTGGCGGAACAACTCCACCAGCAGTTCATGGACTCACGCATGCAGAATGCCATGCAGGGCGGCATGGGCGCGATGGGCGGCATGCCACCGCCACCACCTCCGCCACAGGGCGACGACGCCGGCTTTACCCAAGACGAACTGAGCAGCCAGTTGGAGGAAATCGGCAGCACCGACAGCACCGACAGCGCGCGCTCGACGCTGCTATCGAGCATTGTCGAGAATTTCGACGCCGCCGATACCAACAGCGATGGCAAGGTGAGCATGAGCGAAGCGCAGGCGTATGCGGCGGATAACGGACTCAACGGCCCTGCGGACAAGTCCGCATCCAGTACCGGTACGGAAGCCAGCGCCAGTTCCGAATCCAAACTGATGCAGCAGATCATGCGTCTGGTACAGGCCTACAACCTGGGCGAAGAAAATACCACTTCGATTTCCACTACCGCCTGAGTGATTGATGCACATCCTGCACTGGCGGCTGGCAAGCTACACCCAGCCATCCCGCCAGTCCCGGAATTGAGGTTCCCTTCGGTCACGCCGACTTTCCGTCCCGCCCGCCCGCCACGCTTCCCGGTATCATGGCGGCATGAACGAAGAAGTCGCAACACCGTGGTGGCGCAGCACGCTGAAAGGCCTGGCAATACTGCTGGGCCTGCTGGCATTGGCAGGCCTGCTGATGGGCTTCATCGTTGTCGTGGCGCGCTTTCTCGATAACGTACGCATGCCAACGACCTATACGGCAGCGCCTGCTTCGAACCCGCCGGAAGCCGAACAAAACGCGCGCACGCGCGTGCCCATGCCCTATGCGCCGCAAAGTTGGCCGGACACGCCCAGCAACCGACCGGGGGGCGGCATGGGGGGCGCAAGAGCATCCGGCGGCGGCAGATCGGCTCCGCAGCCGCCCAGCCCTCCTGTGGGCATTTCGGTCGAGGAATACCGGGCAGCCGCCGACAGCGGCAAAAAAATCTACTTGCCCAACCCCAAGGGCGAGTGCGAACTGAGCGGTACGAGCACGGAAAATTCCGTGCGTGCGCTTGAATCCTGCTTTGCCCAGCAAGCTGCGCGTTGAGACATGCGCAACACAGTAAGTTGAGATTTAAGGGCAAATCAGTCAAAATTGGCGGAATTTTCTCCCGGGCCGGCGTGTGATCACCTACGAATATCCGCTGAATGAGCGCATTCGCACTTTGTTGCGGCTCGAAGATCTATTCGAAAAAACGCTATTTTTTGCCGATGAAGATGGTCATGAAGTGCACCATGTTGCGTTGGTGACCTTGTTTGAAATCCTTGAAGTCGCCAGCCGCGCCGACCTCAAGTTCGATCTGGTGCAGGAACTCGAACGCCAACGCCAGATCCTGCTCTCCTTCCGCAACAATCCGGACATCTCCGAGGAAGCGCTTTCCGGCGCGCTCTACGAAATCGAGCAGTCCTCGGCCGCGCTGCTGTCCATGCAGGGCAAGACCGGCCAGTACCTGCGCGAAAACGAATGGCTGATGAGCATCAAGAACCGCGCCGGCATACCCGGCGGCGTATGCGAGTTCGACCTCCCCTCCTACCACTTCTGGCTGAATCGCGACCCCGTCCAGCGCCGTGCCGACTTGGCGGGCTGGATCGGCCCGCTGCTGCCGATTCGTGCCGCGCTCGCCATCGTCCTGCGCCTGCTGCGCTCATCGGGCCGGCCGGAACGCAACATCGCCGTACGCGGTGCATTTCAGCAAATGCTTTCCGGCCGTACCGCCCAGCTCATCCGCCTGCGCCTATCGCGCAGCCATGCCGCAATTCCGGAAATCAGCGCCAACAAGTACGCGCTCAACGTCCGCTTTACCGTACCCGAAACGGACATGCGCCCCAAGCAGTCCGAGGCGGATGTCGAGTTCGAACTGACCTACTGTAATCTGTAGCCACGTTTCAGCATATCGCAGGACGTAGCAGCTACCCGCCAAGAACCCCGCCGTTGCGGGGTTTTTCGTTTCTGGACGTGTCGCAACGTCGTACGGCTCGAAAATCGCACCCAATAGGGGCGCCGGCTTCGGTCGGATTTTGCTCCTGTCGGCGTCCCGCCAGCGCCGAGTTTCCAGACTGCGCCCGCTTGCCCCGCGCTAATGACAACCTGCCGTCCCACGCCCGCGCGCGATGCGCTATCATGTAATCCAATGGATTAGACAATGCAAACCGTCGCCGAAACGACCGCCTATCTTCATCGCGCCGAAAAACTGCTGACGGCGGCGGAGCGGGCGGACGTGGTTTCCTACCTGGCGGCGCACCCGAAGGCGGGCGACCTGATCGAGGGCACCGGCGGGGTGCGGAAACTGCGCTGGGCAAGGGCCGGCATGGGCAAGAGCGGCGGCGTGCGGGTTATCTACTACGTCCATAGCGAGGCGATGCCGCTTTACCTGCTGACCCTGTTTGCGAAGAACGAGCGGGCGAACCTGACAAAGGCGGAACGCAACGACCTGGCGGGGTTGGTCGAAATGCTGGTGGATTATTGGCTGGGAGACTGAATCATGAGCAAGGCATTCGAGAGCATCAAGGCGGGACTGGTCGAAGCGATTGCGCACGCCAAGGGCGAAAAGGCCGGCGCGGGCGTGCGGGTCTATCGGCCGCACGCCGTCGACGTGCGCGAGCTACGCCAGCGCGTCGGCATGACCCAAGAACAATTCGCCGCCCGCTTCGGATTTTCCGTGGCGACGCTGCGGCACTGGGAACGCGGCGACCGCGCACCGGCCGGGCCTGCGCTGGTCCTGCTGAATGTGATTGCGAAGGATCACAAATCCGTCATGCGCGCGCTGCCGATCACGGAACGCGAACTGGTCGCCGCATGATGGCAACGAAACGCGACCCGAAGCGCCGTCCGACGCACCCCGGCGCAATCCTGCGGGAGGATGTATTGCCGTCCCTGAGCCTGACGCAAACCGAATGCGCGCAACGGCTGGGCGTGTCCCGCCTGACGGTTTCCGAGTTGCTGCACGAAAAGCGCGGCAATCGAGCGAATCGCGGCATGACCTGATTTCGCCGCGAAGCAAAAAGCGAAAAGGCCGATTCGTGCATAATGCACGCAGATACTGTTCATAGACTTATAAACATAAACATTCGACAGCATGCCGTTGAAACGTACCAAGACCGCCGGCTTTACCCTGCTCGAACTGATCGTCGTCATCGCTATCATCGCCATCCTCGCCGCCGTGGCCATGCCGCGCCTGATCGATGCCCAGCGCGACGCACGCATCGCCAAGGCCCACGCCATCCACGGTTCCATCCGCTCCGCCGTCGCCCTGGCGCGTTCGCGCTGCGAACTCGACCTCGCCGGGTCATCCAGCCCGACCACCACCAACTGCGCTTCGACGCCGCCCAAAGTCAACATGGATGGCACGCTGGTTGAGATCCACAATCGCCATCCGGCAGCAACCGCCGGCGGCATCGACGCCGCCGCCTCGATCAATCCGACGACGGACGGCCTCAGCGCCGAGACCCCGAGTAGCGGAGTACGCACCTTCGACATCCAGGGCGGCACCGTGCCGGATTGCCGCGTCACCTACCGGGAAGCCTCCGTGAATGGCACGACGATTGTCGCCCCGGTAATATCGCTGATCACTACAGGCTGCTAAATCGCTAGAATTTGTTACACTTGCGTGCATCTATACCGGAGGAACGCCGAATGAAACCTGCTTATAACCAACAAGGCTTTACCCTGATCGAGTTGATTGTCGTTATCGTGATCCTCGGTATCTTGGCGGCGACGGCGCTGCCAAAGTTCATCGACATGACCGACGACGCAAACAACTCTGCGGCCGCAGGTATCGCGGGCGCAATTGCTTCCGGTACGTCGATCAACTTTGCGGGAAAAATCGCGGGCAATGCAAGTGCAGTGACCCTCAATGCGGCAAACGTTTGCGTTACGGCTCAGTTGCAGCAGTTCGTCTCCGGAGTCACGCTAGTTAATTCGGCTCCCGCTACGCCGAACAATACGACGTTTATTTTGGGGGGAACTGGTGACTGTTCAGGTGCCGCCGTCACTGTTACATGTACGGTAACAGCATCGAAAGGCGGGGCCTCGCACGTTGCACAAAATGCCACAGTTACCTGCGCGAGATAAGCAACTTCAAACACCAGTCGCCGCGTAAAGTCGGCGCTGGCGGAACGACGGCCTGGAGCGATCCAGGCCGTTTGTTTTTTTACGCTAGGCCTCTGGCACTACCCCCGCATGTGATTCGCATCCACCACCGATAGCGCAGTCATGTTCACCAGCCGTCGCACGGTGGCGGTGGAGGTGAGGATGTGCACCGGCTTCGCGGCGCCGAGCAGGATGGGGCCGACGGTGATGCCGTCGCCATTGGTTTCCTTCAGCAGATTGAAGGCGATGTTGGCGGCGTCGACGTTGGGCATGATCAGCAGGTTGGCCTCGCCCTTGAGGCGGCTGGCGGGATAGAGGCGGTTGCGGATGGTTTCGTTGAGCGCGGCGTCGCCGTGCATTTCGCCATCGACCTCCAGTTCGGGCGCGCGTGCGGCGATGATTTCCAGCGCGCGGCTCATCTTGCGCGTCGCGTCGGAGGGCACGCTGCCGAAGTTGGAGTGCGACAAGAGCGCCACCTTGGGCGCCACGCCGAAGCGGCGCACTTCCTCGGCGGCCATCAGCGCGATGTCGGCGAGCAGGCCGGCATCCGGGTCTTCGTTGACGTAGGTATCGCAGACGAATAGCGTGTGGCGCGGCAGCAGCAGCAGGTTCATCGCGGCGAAGCAGTGGGCGCGCGGCTTGAGGCCGATGACATCCTCGACATGGCGCAGATGCTGGGCATGGCGCCCGACGACGCCGCAGAGCATGGCGTCGACGTCGCCGCGCTTGAGCAGCATCGCGCCAATCAAGGTGGCGTCGGAGCGCAACAGTTGCTTGGCCATTTCCGGCGTCACGCCATGGCGCCCCATGAGTTGGTGATAGTCGTTCCACAGGTCGCGGTAGCGCGGGTCGGAATACGGGTTGACGACTTCGAAATCGACGCCGGCGCGGATGCGCAGCCCGGCGCGCAGCAAACGTTTTTCGATGACTTCGGGGCGGCCGATCAGCACGGGCTGCGCCAGGCCTTCGTCCTTGACGGCCTGCACGGCGCGCAGCACGCGCTCGTCCTCGCCTTCGCAGTAGATGACGCGGCGCGGCGCCTGTTTGGCGGCGGCGAACACCGGTTTCATGACGAAGCCGGAGTGATAGACGAAGCTGTTGAGCTGGTCGCGGTAGGCCGCCATGTCAACGATGGGGCGTGTCGCGACGCCGGAATCCGCCGCTGCCTGCGCCACGGCGGGCGCGATCTTGACGATCAGGCGCGGGTCGAAGGGGCGGGGAATCAGGTATTCCGGGCCAAAGGCAAGCGCCTCGCCGCCATAGGCCAGCGCCACCACGTCGGAGGCCTCGGCCTGCGCCAGTTCGGCGATGGCGCGCACGGCGGCGAGCTTCATCTGCTCGGTGATGGTCGTGGCGCCGGCATCGAGCGCGCCACGGAAGATGAAGGGGAAACACAGCACGTTGTTGACCTGGTTCGGGTAGTCCGAACGGCCGGTGGCCATGATGGCGTCGTCGCGCACGGCGCGGACTTCCTCGGGCAGGATTTCCGGCGTCGGATTGGCGAGGGCGAAGATCAGCGGCTTGGCCGCCATCTTTGCCACCATCTCCCGCTTCAGCACGCCGCCGGCCGAGAGGCCGAGGAAGACATCGGCATCGGCGATGACTTCGCCGAGGGTGCGCATCTCGGTCTTCTTCGCGTAGCGCGCCTTGATCGGGTCCATGTCCTCCTTGCGCCCCTCGTAGGCCAGGCCTTTGATGTCGGTGACCCAGATGTTCTCGACCTTGACGCCGAGATTGACGAGCAGGTCGAGGCAGGCCAGCGCAGCGGCGCCGGCACCCGAGGTGACGAGCTTCACCTCGTCGATCTTCTTGCCGACGAGCTTCAGGCCATTGAGGATGGCGGCGCCGACGACGATGGCGGTGCCATGCTGGTCGTCGTGGAAGACCGGGATCTTCATGCGCTCGCGCAGCTTCGCCTCGATGTAGAAACACTCGGGCGCCTTGATGTCTTCCAGGTTGATGCCGCCGAAGGTGGGCTCCATCGCGGCGATGATGTCGATCAACTTGTCGGCGTCGGGCTCGGCGAGTTCGATGTCGAACACGTCGATGCCGGAAAACTTTTTGAACAATACGGCCTTGCCTTCCATCACCGGCTTGGCGGCGAGCGGCCCGATGTTGCCCAGGCCCAGCACGGCGGTGCCGTTGGTCACCACGCCGACCAGATTCGCGCGCGCCGTCAACCGGCTGGCCTGGAAGGGATCGGCGACGATGGCATCGCAGGCGGCGGCGACACCGGGCGAATAGGCGAGCGCGAGGTCGCGCTGGTTGGTGAGTCCCTTGGTGGGCACCACGGCAATCTTGCCGGGGGTGGGAAAGGCGTGATATTCGAGGGCGGCGGCGGTCAGGTCGGCGGCGGCATCGTCGTTTTTATCTGGGCTCATGGGGCGGTCGGTTCGTCGGGAAAAGCGCAATCTTACTCCCCGCACTTAGCGCCCCGCCAGAGCGGAAAACCGCAACATCCCTGTGCGACAATGGCGCGTCTTTCACTTGGGCGAAATCACCATGAAACGCGTCGTCTTCAACCAGAAAGGTGGTGTCGGCAAAAGCACCATCACCTGCAATCTCGCCGCCATCGCCGCCGCGCGCGGCCTCCGCACGCTGGTGGTCGACCTCGATCCCCAGGCCAATTCGACGCGTTACCTGCTCGGCGCGGGCAGCGACGGGCTCGAATCCTCGGTGACGGAATTCTTCGACCAGATGCTGAACTTCAAGCTGCGGCCGAAGGCGACCGAAGAATTCATCCACGCCACGCCCTTCGAAAACCTCTTCGTCCTGCCGGCCGATCCGGCCCTCGAAGAACTCCAGGCCAAGCTCGAATCGCGCTACAAGATCTACAAGCTGAAGGAAGCGCTCGACGCGCTCGATTTCGACCAGATCTGGATCGACACGCCGCCCGCGTTGCACTTCTACACCCGCTCGGCGCTGATCGCCGCCGACACCTGCCTGATCCCCTTCGACTGCGACGAGTTCGCGCGCCGCGCGCTCTACACGCTGCTCGACAACGTCGCCGAGATTCGCGCCGACCACAATCAGAAGCTTGAAGTCGAAGGCATCGTCGTCAACCAGTTCCAGTCGCGCGCCAGCCTGCCGCAGCAGGTGGTCGACGAACTGCGCGCCGAGGAACTGCCGGTGCTCGAACCCTTCCTGTCCGCCTCGGTAAAGATCAAGGAATCGCACCAGCAGGCGAAGCCGATGATCCACCTCGACGCGCGCCACAAGCTGACCGACGAATTCACGCGCCTGTTCGACGCGCTGGAAGCGGCACGCCAACCGGCAAAGGCGAAGAAGCGCGCCTGAAGCCAGGCGACGCCGTCCCGCCAGCGCCGAATTTGTAGGCACACCATGTCTCTCGCGGCCATTCTCGGCGTCGCCCTGGGGTTGGCGCTGCTGGTGCTGTGGCGCCGCAACGTCCGCCTCGGCCGCGAGCGCTACATCCGCGCCTACTTCTTCCCCAAGGGATTGATGGATCGCCTCGCCAAGCGGCGGCCGGAACTGGCGCTGAAGGACCGCGCCCTGGTGGCGCGCGGCCTGCGCCAGTTCTTTCTCGCCCACCACCTCTCCGGCGGCCGTTTCGTTTCGATGCCCTCGCAGGTGGTCGACGATCTCTGGCACGAGTTCATCCTGTACACCAAGGGCTACGACGCCTTCTGTCGCCAGGCCTTCGGCCGCTTCCTGCACCACACGCCGGCGGTTGTGCTGAGTGTGGAGCAGCAGAACAACGAAGGCTTGCGCCGCTGTTGGTACTGGTGTTGCCGCGAGGAAAACATCGACCCGCAAGCACCGAGCCGTCTGCCCTTGCTGTTCGCGCTCGACGCCAAGCTCGGCATCGCCGACGGCTTCGTCTATGCGCCGGATTGCCAGGCGCTGAACGCCAACCAGTCCGGCACCGCCCACTGCGGCGCCGAACTCGGCAGCGGCACGGGTTCCGATGGCGGCGGCGACGATAGCTCCAGTGGCGATGGCGGCGATGCCAGCGGCTGTGGCGGCGGTTGCGGCGGCGGCGACTGAATGCCGAACCTCCAGCGCCTCCTGCTGCGCCGCCTGCTCGGCGCCTGGCTCTTGTTGGCGGCCGCCCTGGGCGGCGCCATGTATTGGGTTGGCAGCGACATGACCAGCGCACTGGCGGCGGCGCTCGCCACCGTACTCCTGAGCGCGCTGCTCGCCTATCCCATTGTGCTTGCGCACAACCGCGCCGTCGCCCAGTCCGCGCGCGACCTGCTGAAAGGCAACATCGAACTGATGGAGATCCTGGGCAACGCCATCGCCAAGCGCGATGCCGACACCAGCCTGCACAACTATCGCGTCACGCTCTACGCCGTAAAACTGGCCGAAGCGGCCGGAGTCGAAGCTCCGCATATGCGCGACCTGATCGCCGGCGCCTTTCTCCATGACGTCGGCAAGATCGGCATCGGCGACGCGCTGCTGCTGAAGCCGGCGCGGCTCGACGCCGGCGAGTTCGCCATCATGAAAACCCATGTCCTCATCGGCGTCAGCATCCTGAAGCAATCCGTCTGGCTGCAACGCGCACGCGACGTCGTCGAATTCCATCACGAAAAATACGACGGCAGCGGCTACCCGCACGGCCTCAAGGGCGAGGCCATCCCGCTCGCCGCGCGCATCTTCGCCATCGTCGATGTCTTCGACGCCCTGACCTCCAAGCGCCCCTACAAGGAACCCATGCCGCTGCGCGAAGCCATGGCCATCGTCATGGGCTGTGCCGGCATGCACTTCGATCCGGTCCTGGCAAAAGCCTTCGCGGGCATCATCGGTCCGCTCTACGATCAGGTCGGCACGGCGAGCGACGCCGCCATCAAGGACATGTTGCGCGCAGTCATCGAACGCTATTTCTTCGCAGCCACGCCCAAGGCCTGACAACGCCTGACTCAGGCTTTCAGGAAGTCCAGCAGCAAGCGCCGAAAAACCGCCGCCTGTTCGACGACCAACTGGTGCGAAGCGGCCGGCACCACCGCCAGACGCGCGCCGGGAATCGCGGCGGCGATGGCCTGGCTCAGCGGCGGCGGCGTGCCGGGATCGTCGGCACCGACCACCACCAGCGTCGGCGCACGCACCGCCCCCAGTTGGTCCGCGACATCGAGCGTGCGAATCGCCGCGCCCCAACCGGCAAAACCCGCCACCGGCGTGGCGGCGATCAGCGCACCGATGCGCGCCATGACATCGGGCTGCGCCGCGCGGTATGGCGCGGTGAACCAGCGCGCCAGCGTGGGCGCCACATGCGCCGTCATGCCCTGCACCTGCGCCGTGGCGATACGCTCGTCCCACAATGCGCCGGCCGCAGGCGGCGTGCGGCTCGTCGTACTGACGAGCGCCAGCCGGTCGAGCCGCTGCGGCGCCGCCAGCGCGAAATGCTGGCCGAGCATGCCGCCCATCGACAGGCCGACGAAGTGGGTGCGCTCGATCTGCAGGGCGTCGAGCAGGCCGACGAGGTCGGCGACGAGCTGCGCGAAACTGTAGGGGCCTGCCGGTGCGTCGGTCTGACCGTGGCCGCGCGCGTCGTAACGCAGCACATTGAAACTCGGCGCCAGCGCGACGGCGACTTCGTCCCACAGACTCAGGTCGGTGGCGAGCGAATGCGCAAGCGTCACCCAGGGACGTGCTGGATCTTCTAGCGTCAGCGCATAGCGCATCTCGATGCCGTTGGCGTGGATGCGCATCAGACCACCTCCAGCTTGGCGACGGACAGCGCCAGCCACTTCATGCCGTGGCTGCCGAAATTGACCTGCACGCGCGCGTCGTTGCCACCGCCCTCGGCATTGACGATCACGCCGAGACCGAACTTCGCGTGCATGACGTTCTGACCGATGCGGAATCCGTTGCCTGCGGATTGGCGCTCGGATTGGCGCGCAGACTGGCGATAGGGTTCACCATACGCCGCCACAGGCTGGGCGGCGGCGTGGCCCGCCCGCACCGACAGGTACTTCAGCAAACCCGCCGGAATCTCGTCGAGGAAGCGCGAGGGCAGGTTGTAACGCATCTGGCCGTGCAGCATGCGCGTCTGCGCGTGGCAGAGGTAAAGGCGCTGGCGCGCGCGCGTGACGGCAACATACATCAGGCGGCGCTCTTCCTCCAGACCCCCTTTTCCACCCTGCGCTTCGTTCAGCGCGTTCTCGTGCGGAAACAAGCCCTCCTCCAGCCCGCAGATGAAGACGATGTTGAACTCCAGCCCCTTGGCCGAATGCACGGTCATCAGTTGCAGCGCATCGTCGCCCTCGCCGGCCTGGTGTTCGCCGGCTTCCAGCGAAGCGTGGGCGAGAAAATGGGCCAATTGGCCCGTTTCAGTGGAGGCTAATGCCGTAGGCGTTATGCCGGAACTAAAGGAACTCAAATCCGACCCGAGTTCGCCCTCGGCACCCACCGTGCCTTCTTCGGCGACGAAGCTGGCGGCGGCATTGACGAGTTCGTCGAGGTTGGCGAGGCGCTCCTGGCCTTCCTTCTCGTTGCGATAGTGCTCGCGCAGACCCGAGAGATCGAGCACATGCTCGACCAGTTCCGGCAATGGCAGGTGCGCGGCATCGCGCAACCTGACGATCAATACGGCGAAGGCAGCCAGCTTGGCGCCGCCGGCCCCCGCCACCTGCGGAATCGCCGCATGCAGGCTGCTGCCCTGCGCTTTGGCCGCGTCGGCCAGGGCTTCGATGCTGCGCGCGCCGATGCCGCGCGTGGGGAAATTCACCACGCGGGCGAAGGCCGTGTCGTCGTTGGCATTGGCGATCAGGCGCAGATACGCCAGCGCGTGCTTGATCTCGGCGCGCTCGAAGAAGCGCAGGCCGCCATACACGCGGTAGGGCAGGCCGGCGTTGAACAGCGCGTGTTCCAGCGCCCGCGATTGGGCATTGCTGCGGTAGAGCAGCGCGATCTCGGCGCGGGCATGACCATCGCGCGCCAGCGCCTTGACCTCCTCGACGACGAAGCGCGCCTCGTCGCCGTCCGAATACGACTCATGAACGCGGATCGGCTCGCCCGCGCCGGCCTCGGTCCACAGGTTCTTGCCGAGGCGCGAGGGATTGTTCTGGATGATGGCGTTGGCAGCGTCGAGGATGTTGCCGTGCGAGCGGTAGTTCTGTTCGAGACGGATAAGATTCTGCACCTTGAACTCGCGCTCGAAGTCGCGCATGTTGCCGACATCCGCGCCCCTGAACGCGTAGATCGACTGGTCGTCGTCGCCGACGCAAAACAGCGCCGCACCCGCGCCGGCCAGCAACTTCAGCCACTGGTATTGCAGCTTGTTGGTGTCCTGAAACTCGTCGACCAGGATGTGGCGGAAACGCTCCTGATAATGGCGGCGCAACGGTTCGTTGCGCTCCATCAATTCGTAGCTGCGCAGCAGCAGCTCGGCGAAATCGACCACGCCTTCGCGCTGGCATTGCGCCTCGTAGGCCGCGTAAAGCTCGACGCGCCGCTTCGTCCAATCGTCCCAGGCTTCGACAGCCGGGGGACGCAATCCCGCTTCCTTCTGCGCGTTGATGAACCAGCAGAGTTCGCGCGCCGGGTTTTTTTCGTCATCGACATTGAGCGACTTCAACAATCTTTTTACGGCGGCCAATTGGTCGGCGGAATCGAGGATCTGGAACAGTTGCGGCAAGCCGGCATCGCGATAATGCGCGCGCAGCATGCGGTTGCACAGGCCGTGGAAGGTGCCGATCCACATGCCCCGGGTATTGATCGGCAACATCGCCGACAGGCGCGCGAGCATTTCCTTTGCCGCCTTGTTGGTGAAGGTGACGGCAAGAATGGTCGGCGGACTGGCCTGGGCGGTGGAAATCAGCCAGGCGATGCGCGTCGTCAGCACGCGCGTCTTGCCCGAACCGGCACCGGCCAGAATCAGGGCATGCTGGGGCGGCAGGGTAACGGCGGCGAGCTGCGGCTCGTTGAGACCTTCAAGTAGATTCAATGGCTTATGTTTGGCGTGGGAAGAGGGACGCAGTTTACACGCCGATGCCGGGACGGCATTGAACTTTTCCCATTGCGCCCAATCTCATCTTCAAAGGCATTGTGCAGTGCACAATATTTTGCGTACAATGTGTCCCATATCTCCATGGGCCGCCTCACGAGGGCCATCCCGTGACTAAAAAAGAAAGGATACGACCATGAAATCCAACATACACAGCCCAATGATCCTGCCCTGGCTGGCCAAAAAGGCCGGCATTCCCCTGCGCCGCGCCGAAGTGCTGTGGCACGCGGCGGAGCGCTACGCAGCGCGCGTCACGGGCGAAACCGAAACATCTGCCTACTGGTCCGTCGCCATGGACCGGCTGCATGAACTCGTGGCAGCCGAAAGCCTGCGCGAAGATGCCGCCTCGTTCGGCTGGCGGCGTTGGACGCGGCTGAACAACAACTTTTGGCAGGCGCCCTTGGCCGTACTCGACGCGCTTGTCCTCAACAGCACGCGCGGCTGGCGCAGCTTCAAGCCGATCCAGTTCGGCTGACTAACGACTCGCGGTCGCGGCCAGGCTGGTCAATGCGGCCAGCCGCGCGGCCGCAACCTCCGCCTCCCGCTTGTCGACAAAGCCGGCGAGGAACAACTGATAGTGCCATGCCTCCGCCTCCGCATCCGCCGGTTTGACCGGCCGGATGCGTGCGGCGAAACCGGCCAGACGCAACTGGTCGTAAAGCGCCAGCGCCTCGTCCGAGCTTGTCGCCGTGGCGGCCAACACACGCCAGAGACCGCGCTGCATGCTCGCACCATCGCCCGGCAGAATTTCGGTTTCGCGGCTCCAGGCATTCAACTGTCCGGCATCAAGCGGGCGGACCAGCGCGTTGCCGGCGCGCGGGGCGTCGAAATAGGTGTTCGGTTCGTCCAGTTCCACCGCCTCGCCGCCGCGCGTCACCTCGATGCGGCCGGCCAAGAGCGCCACCACATCGCGATCGCCGCTGGCCTTGCCCCAGATGTCGGTGCCGCGAATGCCGATGGTTGCCGTGCCGACGCGAATCGTCAGCTCGCGCTCGGTCGCGGTCTTGCGCTTGATCGCGCCGGTGGTGAAGCGGAAGGCGCCGGCGACCACGTTGAGCACACCATGCAGCGCCTTTTGCGGTTGCAGGCTGCGCGAGTGCAGGGTGAAGCTGGCGCCCGCGCCGAGCTTGACGCGGCTGCCGTCCGCCAGCATCAGGTAGGCGCGCGCGCCCGTGCCGGTGCGCACGACATCGCCGGTGCGCAGCTCGGTCGCCGCTGCGAGGGGTTCCGTCCGTCCGGCGCGCTCCAGCCAGGCGGGCGCCTGTACGGCCTCGACCGTCGCCAGCGACGCGGCGTGCGCGGACAAGCCCGCCAGACAAGCAAGACACAGCAGCAGGCATTTCAGCAGCGAACGGTTCATGATCGGGGCTCTCCAAGCGATGACGGCGAAGCATACCGGAAGCCTGCGGATTCCCAAACGGTCCGCGCGCTACCGCTCGCCGCCAAAGCCCATACAATCGCCGTCTCACCAGCGCCGAATCCTTCAATATGAGCCTCATCGAACTCCTCGCCCCGGCGAAAACCGCCGAGATCGGCCGTCAGGCCGTGCTGCACGGCGCCGACGCGGTGTACATCGGCGGCCCCGACTTCGGCGCGCGCGACAAGGCCGGCAATGCCATGGCCGACATCGCCGCACTGGTCGAGTTCGCCCAGCGCTTCCGCGTGCGTATCTACGTTACGCTCAACACCATCCTGTCCGACGCCGAACTCGAACCCGCACGCCGCCTCGTCTGGGATTGCTGGAACGCCGGCGTCGACGCCCTGATCGTGCAGGACATGGGCCTGCTCGAACTCGACCTGCCGCCCATCGCGCTGCACGCCTCGACCCAGTGCGACATCCGCACGCCGGAGAAGGCGCGCTTTCTTGCCGAGGTCGGCTTTTCCCAACTCGTGCTGGCGCGCGAACTCGACCTGAAGCAGATCGCCGCCGTGCGCGCCGCGCTGCCGGCGGATGTCGTCGTCGAGCACTTCGTCCATGGCGCGCTGTGTGTCGCCTATTCCGGCCAGTGCTACATCAGCCACGCCCAGACCGGCCGCAGCGCCAATCGCGGCGACTGCTCGCAGGCCTGCCGCCTGCCCTACACGCTGGAAGACGGCCAGGGCCGCGTCGTCGCCTTCGAGAAGCACCTGCTCTCGCTAAAGGACAACAACCAGAGCGCCAACCTCGGCGCGCTGATCGACGCGGGCGTGGCGAGCTTCAAGATCGAGGGCCGCTACAAGGACGCCGGCTACGTCAAGAACATCGTCGGCCACTACCGCCAGCAGCTCGATGCGCTGCTGGAAACGCGTCCAGACCTCGCGCCCGCCTCCAGCGGCCGGGTGCGGCTGTCCTTCGCGCCCGATCCCGACAAGACCTTCCATCGCGGCGCCACCGACTACTTCACCCACGGCCGCCACGCCGACCCAATCCATATCGCCGCCTTCGACACGCCCGCCTTCGTCGGCCTGCCCATCGGCAAGGTCACGCGGCTCGGCCCCGACTGGTTCGAGATCGACGCCAAGGTGCCGCTCGCCAACGGCGACGGTCTGGCCTGGATGCACAAGCGCGCCGCTGTCGGCATCCAGGCCAACCGCGTCGAAGCCGTCGGCCCCGCGCTCTGGCGCGTCTGGCCCAACGCGGAGATCGACCAACTGCCCGGCCTGCGCCCCGGCGCCTATCTCAATCGCAACCGCGACCACGCCTGGGAACAGGCACTGACCAAGCCCTCCGCCGAGCGGCGCATCGCCGTCGACGCGCGGCTGACGGAAACCGCCGCCGGTTTCGCGCTGACGCTGAGCGACAGCGACGGCGTCGCCGCCACGGCGGCAGTCGCCTTCGAGAAGCAAACTGCACGCGACGCCGCAAACGCCGCCGCCAAGCTGCGCGAGCAGTTCGCCCGCCTCGGCGACAGCGACTTCGAATTGCGCGATTGCGCCATCGACTGGCGGGAAGCGTACTTCCTGCCCAACTCGCTGGCGAACCAGTTGCGCCGCGACGCCGTCGCCGCGCTGGCAGCCGCCCGTCGCGCCGCCCACGTCCGCACGCCGCGCCGCGCCGCCGCCGTGCCGCCCGCACGCTATCCTGCCACCGCCCTGAGCTATCTCGCCAACGTCTACAACCAAGCCGCGCGCGCCTTCTACGCCAAGCACGGCGTCGCGCTGATCGCAGACGCCTACGAGGCCCACGCCGAAACCGGCGCAGTCTCGCTGATGATCACCAAGCACTGCCTGCGCCACGCCTTCAACCTCTGCCCGCACCAGGCCAAAGGCATCACCGGCGTGCAAGGCCAGATCCGCGCCGAACCGATGACCTTGGTCAACGGCGACGAACGCCTCACCCTCACTTTCGACTGCCGCGCCTGCGAAATGCACGTCGTCGGCAAGCTCAAACCGCACATCCGCGCTAGCCTGCCCCCCGGCTGAGCGTATAAAAAACCTGTTATTTTTGCCAGGATGCGCAAACGGCATTATTCCGGTAGGCTGGCGTCACTCGTTTTTCATTTCGCCACTTGCCGGAGAATCGCCATGAAATTTGCATCCCACGCCCTGCTCGCCGCCTGCCTTGGCGTCGCCCTGTCCGCTCAGGCGCAAGAAACCATCGATCTATCGGGCGCCACGGCCTGGGGTGGGGAAAACAATCGCATTTATATTTCCGGCATCAAGATACCGGGGCAGACGTCGGCCTATGGCACACGCTTTACCTGGGATGCTGCCACCAATTCGTTGAAAGCCGACCTATCGACCGTATCCGTCTCCGGCAGCAATCCGCCGGCCTGCACCCCGCGCTTTTTCTACGAAGCCAGTATCGCCAACAGCGCTTTCCCCGCGCCATTGACCAAGCAGGCCTACATCATGGTCACCGCCGAGATCAATATCTTCACGCGCCGCATCAATCTGTCGCTGCAACCCGAACAGGACAGCACGGGCAACTTTCCCGAAATCAGCCCATATTTCTTTCCCCAGCAACTGCGCCTGATCCAGAACGGCGTCACCTATTCCGTACATGACGTCTCCAACAACAATGCCCCCCATCTGGTTCCGAGCAACGGTTGGATTCCGACGCAAACCCCCGTATCGAACCTTGGTTACAGCATGGCCACGATCACCAATTTCCCCGCCAGCTTCGATCTGAGCAAGCCCTTTTACTTCTACTACGGCAAGGGCACGCCCACCACGCCCGCTACCGACGGTACCGACAGCTACACCCTCTGTAACGGCTGAACCGCCGTCCCGCCAGTCCCGAAAAAGGGATTCCCCACGGTCACGCCGAGTTTCAGGCCGCGACAAATTCCGTCAGTTCGACAACGAAGCGCGCGGGGTCCATCATGTGGGGGGAGTGGTTGGCTTCCGCGTAAATGCTCAGGCGCGCGTCGGCGAGGCGCGCGGCGATCCAGTGGGCGGTTTCGAGGCGGTAGAAGTTGCTGCGGCCACCATAGACCAGCAGGCAGGGCCGCGTGGTCAGACCGACCGCGTCGCGTAGATCCAGGCGCACCAGGTCTTCCCAGCAATCCGTCAGCGCGGCGGCCGGCAGGGCGCGCAGCGCCTCGCGCATGCGCTGCCAGCCGCGCGTGTTGGCCGCATAGCCCTCGCGTGCCTGATCATTGAGGCCGTGGGCGATGAGACGCAGCACGGCTTCGGCGAAATCTTCGCGCAGTTCGCCGAGGAAGCGCGCCGAATGCGCGGCGTCGAAAGCGCCGTAGATGCCCAGGTCCCAGCTCGCATCGGTGGTCAGCTTGGGCGACTGGTCGATGAGGCAAAGGCGCCCCAACTTGGCGTCGCCAAAATCGCGCAGGTATTGCCAGAGCGTCAGCGCGCCCATCGAATGGCCGACAAAACAGGCGCCGGCGAGGTCGAAAGCGTCGATCATCTGATCCAGATCGCGCGCCATGCGCGCGGCGGTGGCGACAGTTGACGTGAGCGGCGGCTGGCCGCTGTGGGCGCGCGCGTCCCAGCGAAAGACGCGGTGGCGCGTCTCCAGCTCATGCACGAGGGGCGACCATTCGAGGTGGCTGGCGGTCCAGCCGTGCAGGAAGACGATGGCCGGGCCGACGTCGCCGTGGCGCCAGACGCGCAGTTCTTCGCCGTCGTCGGCGCGGAAAGTCAGGGTATGCAAGATGGGCTCGCTGGAAATTCGCTGCCGGCATTTTCGCAGCATGCGCCGCGAATGGATAGCGCGCGCAGGTGGAACGCGGCGGTTTTGACCCATGTCATGAACACGCCGCCCCGGCCGCCGCATAATCCGGCGCGCGATCCGGACGCCCGCGCCGGAAGAACCACACGGGGAGAAATGAATGTCGGTGCAAGCCCGTTATCAAGAAAAACGCCTGTCGGCGCTGGATGCAGTGCGCCTGGTCCGCGACGGCGACATGATCGTGGTGCCGACCGGCGTCGGCGAGCCGCCGGCCCTGCTCACCGCGCTCTCGGAGCGGCGCCGCGAGTTTCGCGGCGTGCAGGTGGCGCAAATCCTGCCGCTGCGCAAGTTCGGTTACTTCGATCCGGAAACGGCGGAACACGTGCGCCACGCCGCCTACTTCTTCGGCGGCGCCTCGCGTCCGGGCGGGCAGGCGGGCTGGATCGACTTCATTCCCGCCTACTTCTCCGAACTGCCCCAACTCATCGAGCGCGGCCTGACGCCGGCCGACGTGGTCTTCGCCATGGCGTCGGAGATGGATGCCCACGGCTACTTCTCGCTCAGCCTCGGCACCGACTACACCATGGCGGCCATCGCCAAGGCGCGCGCCGTGGTGCTGGAGGTCAACCCCCATGTGCCCTTCGCCAACGGCGCCTGCCACGTGCATATCTCGCAGGTCGCCGCACTGGTGGAAAGCGACGAGCCCATCCTGGAGGTCGGCCTGCCGAAGATCGGCCCGGTGCAGGAGGCCATCGGCAAATTCGTCGCGGAGCACATTCCCGACGGCGCGACCTTGCAGATCGGCTATGGCGGCATTCCCGACGCGGTGGTGATGCAGCTCACGCACAAGCACGACCTCGGCATCCACACCGAGATGATCGGCGACGGCATCATGACGCTGGTCGAAGCCGGCGTGGTCACCAACCGGCGCAAGAACCACCACCCCGGCAAGATGTTCGCCACCTTCGCCCTCGGCTCGAAAAAGCTCTACACCTTCATGCACCGCAACCCGATGCTGGAAATGCATCCGGTGGATTTCACCAACGACCCGTCCATCGCCGGACTGAACGATCAACTGATTGCCATCAACGCCACGATGCAGGTGGACTTGATCGGCCAATGCGGTTCGGAAAGTCTGGGTTTCACGCCCTACTCGGGCACCGGCGGACAAGCCGACTTCGTGCGCGCGGCGAATCGCTCCAAGGACGGCAAGGCCTTCATCGTGCTGCCGTCCACAGCAAAGGACGACACGATCTCGCGCATCGTGCCGACCCTGACGCCGGGCACCCATGTCACCACCGGCAAAAACGACGTGAATTACGTGGTCACCGAATACGGCGTCGCCCAGTTGCGCGGCAAGAGCGCCAAGCAGCGCGCTGCGGCCCTCATCGGCATCGCCCATCCGGCATTTCGCGACGAACTGACGGCGGCCGCGCGCAAGATGAACCTGCTCTAGGCATCATGCCGTCCAACGCCGCGCCTCCAGCGTCCGGCCCCCGACATCAAGCGCAGGATGCCGTCGGCGCGGCACTGCATATCGAACTGCCGGACTTTCTCGCCCACGCGAACGCCGAAGCGCTCGCGCTGCCGGACGCCGAGGCGCGCATGCGCTTCGTACTCGATCTGGTGCGCGCCAATGTCGCGGCAGGGGGCGGGCCGTTCGCGGCAGCGGTGTTCGAGCGCGCGAGCGGGCGACTGCTCGCAGCGGGGGCGAACCGCGTGGTGGCGAGCCATTGTTCCGCCGCGCATGCCGAGCTGCTCGCGCTCACGCTGGCGCAGGCGCGGCTGGGCCACCACGACCTCGGCGCGGCCGGCCTGCCCGCCTGCGAACTGGTGGCGAGCGCCGAGCCATGTGCGATGTGTTTCGGCGCCGTGCTCTGGTCCGGCGTGCGCGGTCTGGTCTGCGCGGCGACCGGCGCGGACGTGCGCGCGCTGGGTTTCGACGAGGGGCCGCTGCCGCCGGATTGGCCGGCGGAATTGCGCACGCGCGGCATCGCAGTGACGACCGGCGTGCTGCGCGCCGAGGCTGGCGCGATCCTGCGCGCCTACCGCGACGCCGACGGGACGATCTACAACCCGCGCGGCGGATGAGCATGGCGACGCACAGCGGACATATCGAAAGCTCAAGGCTGGCCTGCTGCTGGCGGTGAACGCGCCGCGCGTCCTGAAACATTCGCCACGCCGTGCAAGCCAGGCCGGATAATCGCAAATCCTTGATCGCCATTCCAACATGCGCCTGCTCCTCATCGAAGACCACCCTAAACTGGCTCAGTGGCTGCAGGACTGGCTGCTCCACTCCGGCTATGTCGTGGAGCATATCGAACGCGGCGATCAGGCCGATCTAGCCCTGGCGACCAATCGCTACGACCTGGTCATCCTCGACCTGTCCCTACCGGGACTGGATGGCATCGAAGTGTTGCGGCGCCTGCGCGAACGCGGTGACATCACGCCAGTATTAGTGCTGACGGCGCGGGGAGGCAAAGATGATCGGGTACTCGGCCTCAACCTGGGGGCCGACGACTATTTGCCCAAGCCATTCGATCTGGACGAACTCGAAGCGCGCATCAAGGCATTGCTGCGGCGCGCCGGCGGACAAACGCCGCGCATGAAAATCGGCCGGCTGACGCTGGATACGCGTACCCGCGAGACCACTCTGGATGGCAAGCCGCTGCAACTGACGCCGCGCGAACTGGCGGTGCTGGAGGCACTCTCGGCGCGGCTGGGACGTCCGGTGGCGCGCGAGACCGTGTTCAATCGCGTGTTTGAATTCGACTCAGAGGCGCGCATCGAGAGCATCGAGATCTATGTGCATCGGCTGCGCAAGAAACTCGAAGGCTCGGGCGCGACCATCACCACTCTGCGCGGCCTGGGCTATGCGCTATCGGTCGGCCCATGAGCAGCCTGCAGGGTCGCGTGGCGTTGTGGATGTTGCCACCCATCTTGTTGCTGCTGGCGGCGAATGCCATGCTGTCCTATCGCGGCACGCGCGCGGCCGCCGACGCGGCGTATGACCGCGCGCTGCACCTGGCGTTGGTTTCCCTTGGCGAGCGCGTAAGGCCGCGCGCGGGACAGCTGTCCATGGAGGTGCCGCCTGCCATCCGTGCGGTGCTGGAAGGCACGAATGACAAAGCGCAAGTGTTCTTTGCCGTCATCGGCCCGGACGATCGCAGCCTCGCTGGAGAAAACGATCTGCCGATGCCGCCGGCCAGTGCCGACGGTACGCCGCGCTTTGCCGATGCCCGTTATCGCGGCAAGGCAGTGCGTGTCGCGACGATGCGCATTCCTCCGGCGCAGATGTCGGCACCGGAGGGTGACGACTTGCTGTTGGTGGTCGCAGAAAGTACCGAGGCGCGCGTGGCTCTCGCCCAGCGGATGTTTCTTGCCGATCTGGGGCGGCAACTCGCTCTGGCGGCATTGGGCATGGCACTCGTATGGCTGGGACTGTCTCTTGCCTTGCGTGCACTGAATCGCCTGGGCGAACCGCTCGACAAGCGCGCGGCCGAGGATCTGGCGCCGTTGGCGAGCGATGACATGCCAACGGAACTCCAGCCGCTGATCGGGGCGATCAATCGCCACATGGCGCGCCTGGCCGACCTCATCGAGGCGAGCCGGCGTTTCGCCGCCGATGTCGCCCATCAGTTGCGTACGCCACTCACTTTGCTCGGCGCGCAGGCGCAGTACAGCTTGCGCCAGACGGATGCCGGGGAAATGCGCCGCATGATCGAGGGCATCGTCGGCGCATCGCGCGGCGCCCAGCGCCTGTGCAACCAGATGCTGTCGCTGTCGCGTGTCGAAGCGACCAAGGGTTTGATGAAGGATGGTGTTCGGCTCGATCTCGCCGTGCTGTTACGGGAAACCGCGCTCGATCTGGGCGTGCTGGCGCTGGAAAAACGCATCGACCTGGCCTATGCCGACACCGGCCGGGCCGTGCCGGTAATCGGTAACGAGATCATGTTGCACGAACTCTTTTCCAACCTGATCGACAACGCCCTGCGCTACACGCCCGAAGGTGGCCGGGTCGACATCGCGGCCGCCGTCGAAGGCGATATGGCACGGGTGACCATTACCGACAGCGGCCCGGGCATCGCTCCCGCCGCGCGCGAGGCGATGTTCCAGCGTTTTCATCGCCGGCTCGACCGGGGAAGCACGGAAGGGGCCGGGCTGGGCCTAGCCATCGTGCATCAGATTTGCGTGGCGCATGGCGGCGCGGTGGATCTGGACGGGGGCGCCGGAGGCGGGCTGGCGGTGAGTGTGCGCCTGCCGGTTTCGGCGGAGTCGGTCGCTGGCACGCTGAAAGGTTTTTGAAAGGCGGGCAATTTTCAATCACGGTCGCGGTGCCCCTTTTCCAATTACCGGAGACCTGCCATGAAGATCCGTCACCTGTTGCAACTTTCCTGTTTCGCGTTCGCCAGCCTGCTGGGTTCCGCCGCGCAGGCGGAGGAAAAGCTCTACGTCTATACCTCGATGAAGGAATCGCTGATCGGGGAGTTGAAGAAGGCTTTCGTCGCCAAACATCCCGAAGTCAAGATGGATTACCAGTCGGCCGGTGCCGGTAAGCTAATGGCCAAGATCGCCGCCGAGCGCGAGTCCGGCAAGCTGCTCGCCGACATCTTGTGGACCAGCGAAGTGCCGGACTTTTACCAGCTCAAGGCGCAAAACGCGTTGCAGCCTTATGTGCCGAAGGAGATCAAGACGCTGGAAAATCCCCTGCCGGATTACGACGGCTCCTTCACGGCCGTACGTCTGGGCACGCTGGGCATCGCCTACAACACGCGTCTCGTCAAAGAGGCACCGAAGACCTGGACCGACGTGCAAAAGCCCGCGTTCAAGGGCGCCTACGGCATCGCCAACCCGGCACTGTCGGGCACGGCCTATATGAGCGTTTCGCTGCTGGTCAAGGCTTTCGGCTGGCCCTACATCGAGGGCTTGCGCGCCAACGGCGCGAAGATGGGCAAAGGTTCGGGGCAGGTGGTCGACGATACGGCCTCCGGCGATCTGCTCGGTAGTCTTGCCGTGGATTACATCACGCTCGACAAGGTGGATAAAGGCGCTACCCTGGCCTTGGTCTATCCGCCGGAAATGCTGGTCATTCCCAGCCCTATCGCCATTTTCAAGGGCAGCCAGAATACCGAGGCGGCGAAGAAGTTCGTCGATTTTGTGCTGTCGAAGGAAGGCCAGACGATCGTCGCCAACGAAGGCACCCTACCGGTACGCGCCGACGTGAAAGTCCCCGACCGTTTCCATCTGCCGCCGGTAGCCGAAGCCTTGAAGCGCGCCATCAAGATCGACTACCAGCAGTTGATGGCGGAGAAGGAAACGACCATCAAGAAATTCACCGACATCATGCAAAAGTAGAGTGCGGCGGAAGGGGCGGGCATCATGAGCGGGATTCGTATCGAGGGCTTGAGCAAGTCCTATGGCGCCAACCAGGTGCTGGATGGACTTGACCTGACTGTCGCGGCAGGCGAGTGCTTCACCCTGCTGGGGCCGTCCAGTTGCGGCAAGACGGTGCTGATGCGGCTGTTGGCCGGCTTTGAAACGCCGGACGCCGGCCGCATCGTCATCGACGACACGGTGGTCGCCGCCGCCGACGTGAATGTGCCGACCGACAGACGCGGCATCGGCATGGTGTTTCAGGACTATGCAGTCTGGCCGCACATGAGCGTGCGCGACAACGTCGTCTATCCCCTGAAACTCGCCGGGCTTCCCGCCGACGAGCGGGCGGAGCGCACACAGGCCGTGATCGAGTTGGTTGGCCTATCCGGGCTGGAGCAGCGCATGCCATCCCAACTCTCCGGCGGCCAGCAGCAACGCGTCGCCCTGGCGCGCGCGCTGGTCTCCAACCCGGCACTGTTGCTGCTGGACGAACCGCTCAACAACCTCGACGCCAATTTGCGCGAGGAGATGCGCTTCGAGATTCGCGAGCTCCAGCAGCGGCTGGGCATCACCGTCATCTACGTAACGCACGATCAGGAGATTGCGCTGGCCATCTCCGACCGCTTGGCAGTGATGGACGAAAAAGGGCATCTGCGGCAAATCGGCGCGCCGAACGAGTTGTTCGACCATCCCACCGATGCCTATATTTACCGCTTCCTTGGCGTGGCGAACTTCGTGCCGTTGCGCAAGGTTTCCTCGGGCTGGCTGTTGCCCGACGGCACCACCGCGTGGGTCGGTCAGTCGCCGGAGCGGCACGGCGAACACCTGACGGCCGGCTTCCGCCCGAACGACATCGTGCTCTCCCGCGATGGCGAAGGCTTGCCGGGCATCGTGCGGCGGGCCAGCTTCCTCGGCTCGCAAATGGATTATTTGATCGATGTCGGCGGCGTGAGCCTGCGCGCATCGACCGACAGCCGTCATGCCCTGAGCGACGGGCAGATGTTTCGCGACGGCGAGGCCTGTCGCATCCGCTTTCACACCGTGCAATGGTTCGACGAAGTCTTGCCGGATGGCGCCGTGAAAGGAGAGTTCCATGTTTAGCAAGGCCGCGTCGCGATTCGGCACGCCGCAGATCCTGTTCGGCCTGGCCGTCGGCATTCTGGTCGTTTTCGTCGCCGTGCCGGTGCTGTTGATCTTTTTCAACGCACTGTGGGTGGATGGCCACTTCAATGTGGCGGACGTCATCAAGGTCTTGAGCGAGCCGGATACTTACAAGGCGCTGGTCAATTCGCTGATCCTCGCCTCGGGCGTCACCATCACCGGCACCATCGTCGGCACCTTCTTCGCCTGGCTGGTGACGCGCACCGACCTGCCTTACAAGGGTGCGATGAAGGTGCTGTTCCTGGTGCCCTTCATGCTGCCATCGTTCATCGGCGCGCTGGCCTGGAAGATGTTGCTCTCGCCGCGAGCGGGCTACATCAACCGCTTTTTCATGGAGACCCTGGGCTTCGAAGAGCCGATCTTCAACATCTACTCCTACCTCGGCATCATCGGCGTCGAGACCATGTATCTCTTCCCCTTCGTCTTCATCCAGGTCAGCGGCGCGCTGGAACGCATGGATCCGACGCTGGAGGAATCGGCGCGCATCTCCGGCGCCGACCTGTTCACCATCACGCGCAAGATCACCATTCCGCTGGTGCTGCCATCGATCCTTTCCGGCGCGCTGCTCATCATGCTGTATTCGATGGCGCACTTCGGCACCGTCGCCGTGCTGGGCATCGAGGCCGGCATCTACAACATTCCCACCCTGATCTACGAGCGCATTCACCAAAGCGCCGGCAGCTTCGCCGCCATCCGCACCGGCACGGTACTCTCCGCGGTGCTGGTCATCACCGCCGCGTTCATCATCTGGCTGCAAAACAAGGTGCTCGCGCGCGGACGCTACCAGATCATCGCCGGCAAGAGTTTTCGCCCGGCGGAACTGAAGCTGCGCGGGTTGCGCATACCGCTGCTCGTGTTCTGCATCGCCTACATCGGCTTCACCATCGTGCTGCCCACGGTCACCATCTTCATGGTCGGCGGCCTGAACACCTACGGCCTGCCCTTCACGCTGGAGAACATGACGCTCAACAATTACCGCTACATCCTCTTCGAGTGGGATCTCACGCGCGACGCGATCTGGAACAGCGTCAGCCTGGGGGCGGCATCGGCACTCATCACCATGTTCGCCGGCGTCATCATCTCGTATGTGATCGTCAAGATGAAGGTGCGCGGCAAGGGCCTGCTCGAATTCCTCGGCATGTTGCCCTTCTCGGTGCCCGGCTCGGTGATCGCGCTGGGCGTGATCCTCGCCTGGAGCGGCAAGTTCGGCATCAATATCTACAACACGGTGTGGATCATCCTGGTGGCCTACATCGCCCGCTACATGGCCTTCTCGCTCAAGGCCAACTCGGCGGCGCTGGAGCAGGTGCACGATTCGCTGGTGGAGGCGGCGCGCGCTTCCGGCGCCACGATGTGGCAGGCCTTGCGCGACATCGTTATCCCGCTGGTGCGTCCCGGCATGGTGGCGGCGTTCTTCCTCATCTTCCTGCCAGCCCTGCGCGAACTGACGGTCTCGGTGCTGCTCTACGGCCCCACCAGCCGCACCATCGGCGTGGCAATCTATACCCTGAACGAGGACGGCGAAACGGTGTATTCGGCGGCCATGGCGGGGATCGCACTCATCATCATCGTCGTCGCCGAGGTGGTGGTGAAACGTTTCTTCAAAGTCGGCAAGTAGGAGGCGCCATGTCCTATCTCAAACTGCGCAACATCGGCAAGCGCTTCGGCAACGTCGCCGCCGTTTCCGGGCTCAACCTCGACGTCGAACGCGGCGAATGCGTCGCGTTGCTGGGGCCGTCGGGCTGCGGCAAGACCACGACCCTGCGCATGGTCGCCGGCTTCGAGGATATCGACGAAGGCGAAATCGAGGCTGGCGACCGCATGCTTTCGTCCAGAAAGCGCAACTACTATCTGCCGCCGGAAAAACGCGATTTCGGCATGGTGTTCCAGGCCTTCGCCGTCTGGCCGCACATGACCGTGTATGAGAATGTCGCCTTCCCCCTGCGCATCCGCAAGCTTCCCGCTGTGGAAATCGAACGCCGCACGCGCGAGGCGCTGACGCATACCAACCTGCTCAAGGTGGCCGATGCGCATCCCGACGATCTTTCCGGTGGCGGCAAGCAGCGAGTGGCGCTGGCGCGCGCGCTGGCGATCCAGCCGGATGTGATGCTGCTCGACGAACCGCTCTCCAGCCTCGACCCGCATTTTCGCGAGGAGATGCGCTTCGAGATCAAGGACATCCAGCGGCGGCTGGGCCTGTCCATTCTCTACGTCACGCACGATCAATCCGAGGCGATGGCCTTGTCGGATCGCATCTTGGTCATGAAGAACGGCGTGGTGCAACAGGTTGGCAGCCCGACCGAGGTCTATTACCACCCGGCCAATCGTTTCGTGTTCGGCTTCATCGGGCTATCGAGCTTCCTCCGCGCGAGCTTCTCCGGCGGCGGCATCATGGTCGGCGATACGCCGATGCCGCTCGCCGTAGCCAAAGATGCGCCAGTGGAACTGGTCGGCGTCGGCGAAGCGGTGCTGGCGGTACGCCCCGCCGACGTGGATTTTGTGGCCGAAGGCGGGCTACGCGGCGTGGTGCGTCGCCGTGCGTTTCTGGGCGAGCTCGTCGATTATCAGATCGCTATCGGCACCCAGATCTTGCGTGTGCAGAAATCGCGGCACGCGGTCGGGCCGCAGCTTGGCGAAAACTGTGGCGTGACTTTCGCCAACTCGCACTGGTATCCGTATTCGATGTCTGACTAGACGGATATTTAGCGCAGCACGTCGCCATGATGCTAGACGCAGCGCTTGCCCTGAGCCACGGCAAAATCCGCGTAGCCCTGCAATACCAATTCGTAGGTCCTATCGAGATTGCCGGCAATCTCGCCGTCCAGCACCTGCATGCCCTGCAGGATGTCGCGCGCCTCCTGATAGCCTTGTTCGAAGCCGCTGCGGATGACCGTCATGAAACGCTCCAGCACGTCGGCATCGGCTGCGCCGCCTTGCTGCTGCTGGAAGGCGGCAAAGAACCCGGTCGACAGCGACACGATGCGTTCAGCCGTCGCTTCCGGCGTGTTGTCCGCGCTGCTGGCATGCTGGATGGCATCCTTGCCGAATTCCGGTTCCAGAATGTCGTTGATGCCGGCGATGGCCGATTGCAGCAACAGCGCCAGCGGCCCGTTGCCGGAATTGATCGAGACATCAATCGACGTCTGGAGAATCGCCTGATTCAACTCGGCTTGCGTACCCGGCTGAGCGGGTTCCATGCCGGACGATTTTGTTGCTGGGGCGCCGGGCAGATCCGACATCTGCACCGGACCGACGGCCTCCACCGGTTCAATGGTGGCAATGGCTGCGATGGGGGGCGACATGTCGCCGGCCTTAGCGCGCGCCCTTATGGCCTTTCTGGCCATCATTCTTGTGTCGGCCGGCAACCTCGCGCTCTTCCGCCTGCTGCCTTTGCTTGTTTGCTGCGACAAACGGCGGCGTTTGCACCTGCCCCGGTTTCTGCGGGCGATCCTTGTTTGCTTGGGTCATGAGAGTCTCCTGAGATTTGTTCAGCGCTCGCGCCGCATTCGGCACCAGTCGAGGACTACCTTAAGCTTGACCCGGCGCGAACACCGTGCGGCAGCGAACATTGCTGCCGGCGCCGCGCTTCAGCGTGCGTTGGCGCAGATCCCGGCGTGGATGGTCAGGCCGATGCCGACGCTGCCGAAGCGATCCCCTTCCACCACCTTGGCATGCGGCACCGTCGCCCGGCACGCCGCGCTTACCGACGGGATCGCCGAGGTGCCGCCGGTGAGGAACAGGGTCGTGATGGCGGCGGGCTCGACGCCGGCCTGCGCCAAGCAGGCGCGCATGCAATCGGCGATTTTCTGCGTCTCGTCGCGCGTCACATCCTCGAACGCCGCGCGGGACAATTCGATGCGCAGGTCGGTGTCCACATAGGGCAATGCCAATGTGGCAAACGCCTGGTCCGAGAGGGCGATCTTGAGCTTTTCGACATCGCCGGCGAGTTGGTGCCCGGTTTGCTCGCGCACCACGCGCAACAGGCGATGCACCAGCGCCGGCTGGTCGGCCATGTGCTGCATGTCCTTAAGGAAGGCGGCGGAACTGTTGCCGTTGAGCAGGACAATCCGATACCAAGTCGCCAGGTCGAAATACACCGAGGAGGGCAGTTCGCGGCCCGGATTCTCGCGTTGGTGCGTTTTGTAGCCCAGATGCGGCATGACCTGATGCAGACTGAGCTTCTTGTCGTAATCCGTGCCGCCGATATGGACGCCGGCATTGGCCAGCACATCGGCCTTGCGGTCCGCTTTCAGGTGCTGCTGCGGCGACACCCGCACGATGGAAATATCGGCGGTGCCGCCGCCGAGGTCGGCGATCAGGGCCAGTTCTTCCCTGTCGACGCGGGACTCGTAGTCGAGCGCCGCCGCGATGGGCTCGTACTGGAAATCGACCTGTTTGAAGCCGCACTGATAGGCAATCGCCGCCAACTGGTCCTGGGCGATTTTGTCGCGCTGGGCATCGTTGTCGATGAACCAGACCGGGCGTCCGAGGATTGCGGCATCGATCTCATGGCCGATGCTCGCCTCGGCCTGGGTTTTGAGGTGGCGGAGAAACAGGCCGATGATGTCCTTGAACGCGATCTGCTGTATCCCGACCGGGGTAACTTCGTCGATCAGCGTACTGCCCAGCACACTTTTCAGCGACCGCAGCAGGCGTCCCTCGTAGTGCTTGGTGTAGGACGCGATCGCATCGCGACCGAATTGCACGCACTCGTCCTCGACATTGAAAAAGATCGCGCTCGGAATCGTGAGATGCGCATCCTCCACCGCGATGAGTGCCGGGCCCGCAGGCGTGGGATAACCCACCGTGGAGTTGGATGTGCCGAAATCGATGGCGAGAATGCTCTTGCTGGAAGATGCGAGTTTGTGTGGCACTGCGCTCAATCGAAGATGATCGGGTCGTCGAGGTTCTTGCAGAAGTTGAACTTGGCCGGTTCGCTGGACGAACCGTCGGCATACTTGACGCGAATCCATTGATTGCAACCTTCATTGTCGGTACTCGCATCCCAGACCAGCTTCACCGACTTGCCCGGAGCGATCCCCCTGCCGATATCGAAATCGCCCCAACGTTTTTTGTTTTCCGAAACCTGGAGTTTGACGATACGGGAATCGGCTTGATTCTCGACGTAGAAATACCACTCCTCAGCAGCCTGGGCGACGGGAATCGCGCAGGCAAAATAGGCGCCCAAGAGCGCCGCACCAAGACTGAATTTGATCGAGCGAACAATCGACATGAAATTTCCCCTGAAAATGAGTTTCCAAGCGCCACTAAAGAATAGCGCGCATGGCCGCTATCGGCCCGCGCGCATTGTGCATGAGATGGGCGCTCGACTTCAAGGCGCGCAGCCCGCCTGACCGAGATAGGCGGACAAGGCGCCGACCTGGAGCGGGGCGCCGCCGAAGGAACGGCCGAGCACCCAGACGCCGTCGGCGGCGGTGGCGAGATAGTTCCCGGTGTCGGCGTAGGCGCGGAAATAGTATTGCTCGTAGGTGTTCGACGCCGTCCCGGCCGGGCTGAAATACTGCGGGAAGGTTTGCTCGGCCCAGTTGAACAGACAGTCGGCAGGCGTCGCGGCCGGCGAGCCAGTTCGACATAATATGGGTACTTCATCTGAAGTGCCCATTTTTGTTTCTACGATGATATGGGTGAGCTTGCGATAGCTGCCTTGCAGTGTTGCCTGAACGCCGTCGACCTCGATTTTGTCAACCAATAGCGTCAAGTAACGCTTGGCAAATTCCTTGTCCTTCAGCTTCCGCCGCATCAGTTTCGCAAAGTCAGATACCACCGGCAAAGCCGGTGGCTTGAGATTGTGAGCGCCTCAAAGGCGCCCATGAAACCGTGAGCCGCCGATGGCGGCTTACCCCATTGCGAGCTTCATCTGATCGTACCACTCGTCTTCGTCCTCCTGATTCCGGATATACGCCCGCACCATGTTCTCGTCCAGCCCGACCGTGGAAACGAAGTACCCCCTGGCCCAGAAGGCTCGCCCGTGAAGTTCTTCTGGCGCGCTCCAAACTTCCGCGCAATCTGAATCGCGCTTTTCCCCTTCAGGTATCCGACCACATTCGATACAGCGTACTTCGGCGGAATGCTGATGCAGATATGTACGTGGTCGCCCATCAGGTGCCCTTCCACTATCTTCGCTTCCTTGTGCGAGGCCAATTCGTGAAACATCTCGCCCAAATGCCGGCGCAGCACCCCGAAGACACGCTTCTTCCGCCGCTTCGGTATAAACACCACGTGATATTTGCAGTCCCATCTCGTATGGCTCAGGCTCTGGTACTCTTTCATTGCGAATCCCCTTTCTCTTGGTCGAGATCAGAAATTCACGCAAACCGTCGTAAAGGTCAAACCTTGGTGAGTCCCCCGGCAGAGCCGGGGTACCTCTATGAGTTATCGATGATTTTGACAACTGCGCCTCAGTTCCTTTTGGGTGACCGTGCAGGGGTCAAAAAACCTATATCTGTCAGTCAGCTACGTTCGTTTGGAAACTTCAACAGAGGAAAATAGGATGAAACATCCAGGTTAATTGCTCTTCTTCAGAAACTCGTTAAGCTTCTGTTCGAAAACTGCATATGGTTGAGCACCCATAATGCGCACCCCCTCGACAATCCCATTATTCTCTATGCCAACAATGAAGCTCGGCGTCCCGCCTACGCCCTGACGGCCGGCCTCGACGACGGCATCGGCAATCGTCTTGGCGTATTTTCCGCCCGTCATGCATTCATCGAATCGCGCGCTATCCAAACCGACTTCATTCGCGTAGGACTTCAAACGCGTGATATCCAGTGACTCATTTCTAAGGGATAGTTTGTCGCGAAATTCCCAGAAGAGATTCTGGTCGGCTGCGCATCTCGTCGATTCCGCCGCCTTTCTGGCGTTCGGATGAATATCCAGAGGGGCATCCATTATTACAAGTTTGAGCTTTCCCGGAACGATGAATTGTTTGCGTATTTCTGGGAGGGTTTGAGTCTCAAAGCGACGACAGAACGGGCACTCATAATCCGTGTACATCACCAATGTCACCGGGACGTCCGTCCGCCCCTGAGTGGGTGCTCCCTTGACGTTTAGCTTGGTCGATTGCTCCGAATTTCTTGGAGCTGGCGCTGCCGACGGGTGCCCTTGCTTGGGCTCGAAGAGTTGGCTAGGCGGCGCGAAGGCGGGTATCGCCGGGCGGGCTTGTTGGAACTCCAGCATTTGCCGAATCTGGCGAAGCTCCTGCAAAATCAGATCGCCTTGCTTGGACGTTAGCGGTGCTGCGGTCGCAACGCAGGGCATCAGAAAAGCAAGAAATAACAGTTTCCAGTTCATATCGTCGTCCTTAAACGCAGGAATCCCCAGCAGGATGCCGCTTTCGGTAATGCTTGCGGGTGGAGCGGAATCGGTGTGTTTTCTTCCGCAGACTCGAACCATGCCTTGCACGGCTGTTTGACGGAAGAATCAGGCAAATGCCTCGCAATGGTGCTCACATTTCATCGACACCCCGCTATATCAAGGAAACTAGCGACCGAACCGACGTCAAGGAGACCGCTGCCAAAACTTGAGCCCAGCACATAGACGTGATTATCAGCCGTCGAAATTACGAGGTAGTTGCCTGTGCCAGAATAGTAGCGGTAATAATAAGGCCCATACATCTCCGTTGATGCAGCAGGATTGAAGTAGCCGGGATAGTTCCGTTCCCCCCAACTAAACACGCAATTGTATTGGCTCATGGAGCCACCGCCACCGCCCGTGCTGCAGGAGCTGCTCGAGGAACAGTACAGACCAGAACTGTTCTGGCAGATGTATTGCCCGTAGGATCCGCAACAATAGTCAGAGTTGTTCACCGATTCGTACGGCGTG
>Ga0209262_10000176_pt1 | contig 37228 bp, 38 predicted proteins | sample Lowcelwee11metaG_FD_187171 | JGI IMG/M metagenome (GOLD analysis project Ga0209262, IMG submission 187171) | Freshwater pond sediment microbial communities from the University of Edinburgh, under environmental carbon perturbations - Low... | ecosystem: Environmental > Aquatic > Freshwater >... | reverse complement strand
CCGATTTCAATATCGGCATTATGCCAGCTCACATATCCGAAAATATCGGCAGAGATAAAGACATTGTACGGCGTTAGACGGGTACGAGCGGCTTCCAAAAAGCCTGAAATCGCTTTTACCCGTTCCGCTTGTGTATTTTCCACCGAAAACTTGACCCCTTTGGCATCAGGAAAACGGACATAATCAAATTGAATTTCATCAAAGCCCGCTTTCGCGGTCTCTTCTGCAATAGAGATCATGTAGTCCCACGAATCTTTGCGTGAAGCGTCGATCCAGTAAAGCCCCTCTTTGTCTTTAAACAAGCTGCCGTCACTTTTACGAACACCCCATTGAGGGTAGGCCGTTATGAGCGGGGTGTCTTTGAACGTAACGATACGTGCTATAGAATAAATTCCCTCTTTGCGCAGTTCCGAGGTGAACTTTTTGATGTCTTTAAACAAGATCAACTCTTGAGCCCCGATTTTATTGGCGATAGGATTGGCTGTGGCAAACGCAATTTGACCGCGATCCATTTTAATATCAATAACCAGAGCGTTAATCTCAGTATTTTTGATAATTTCTTTGGCATTTCCCATAATTTTGCCGTGTGTTGCTCCGAAACTAGAGAGATACAGCGCTTTTGGTTGAAACGGTTGAAGATACATTCTTCCGCCGCTTTTGTAAAATTTGCGTTCGTACCCTATCGCACGTGCCCCAATAATAGGAGATGACGGTACTTTGAACGCACCGTTGCAATCGGTACGGTACTCTTTGGAACCGGAGATAATAATTGCGTTTGGAATAGGTTTTTTGGTTGTTTTATCGTATACGGTACCGATTGTACTCGCTCCCCAAGTTAGCGTTGCTAGTGTTACTAAAAGCGTTAATGCTTTCACTCTCTTCTCCCTGTTGAATCAATTGCGGTATCGTAGCAAAAAATAGTCCAAAATGGGGAGGTTTCAAGCGTTAAAATGTTAAAATGTATTAATACACTACCAAAAAGGTAATATCCATATGTCATTTACGACTTTAGGGCTTAGTGCCCACCTTCTCGACACCCTTGCAGAATTAGGGTACACCGAGCCGACACCTATTCAAACACAGATCATCCCGCTCGTTTTACGCGGACGTGATGTTCTCGGAGCGGCACAAACGGGAACCGGAAAAACAGCAGCATTCGCCCTACCGATCCTCCATAAACTCATTAGTGCAACCGATGCCAAGCAATCGAGTGCACGTGCGCTTGTGATTGTTCCGACACGCGAACTCGCGTCTCAAGTTGCATCAGCGATTGAAACCTATGCTGAGGGTCTTGAAATTACGTGTATCGCCCTTTACGGCGGAGCCAATATGGCACGTCAGGCAAAAGAGCTAGGGGAGGGGGTCGATATCATCGTCGCCACGCCGGGACGTCTTATCGAGCTTAACAAACAAGGGCATGTTCCCCTCTCTCGAATTGAATATCTGGTCTTTGATGAAGCCGATACGATTTTTGACATGGGATTTATCCGAGAAGTGGGGCAGATTATCGATCTTCTTCCATTGAACCGCCAGAATATGCTCTTTTCGGCAACAATGACCCCTGCGGTAAAACAGCTGAGTGAAAAAATTCTCAAAAAACCTTTGTTGATTGAGATCGATAATCTTAAAGCGGCCGATATGACATTGCGCCAAGTGGTTCATCCGGTTGAAAAAGAGCGTAAAAAAGAGTTGTTGTCGTTTTTGATCGGCTCAAATAACTACCCGCAAGTATTAGTTTTTACCCGCACGAAAGTTGAAGCGGACGAAGTGAGTGCAGAACTCACTGCCAGCGGTTTGAAAAATGTCGTCATTCACGGCGATAAAAAACATGGAGCACGTGATCGCGCCCTTAGCGAATTTAGAGAAGGTTCCGCCCGTATCCTCGTAGCGACCGATATCGCGGCGCGCGGACTGGATATCGAGGGATTGGATGTCGTCATAAACTACGATATCCCTCACATCAGTACCGATTATCTCCACCGTATAGGACGAACAGGTCGTGCGGGGAATGACGGTCTCGCTATCACGCTTCTCTCTTCCGCTGAGCATATCTCGTGGTCAAAAATCATCACAATGCTCGGTAAAAACGTCGAGACGATCTTGGTGAGCGGATTTGAACCCCCAGCCGATAACGCACTGGTAAAAACACGCGGAAAAAGTCTCTCAAAAGCAGACGAGAAAAAAGAAAAAACGGCAGGTGCATTCGGCAATAAGCGTAAAAAAGCTCTCGTTCAGCCGAAATTTGTCGGTAAACGTGGCCCTCGTGTGGCACGTGAAGAGTCTGTAGAAAAAGGGAGCACTTCAGCTCGAGGAAGTGCTTTTGGCAATACTAAAAAACCTTCTCCTAAAAAATCGGGCGGACGGGGGAGATAATTTCTCCCCTAGAAATTTGACATGCTGCAAATCTCCCACACCGTTAGTATCCCCGACTCTGAAATCGAGATAACCGCTATCCGATCCCAAGGTGCTGGAGGGCAAAACGTCAACAAAGTCTCCACAGCGATACACCTCCGCTTCGATATCAATGCCTCAACACTCCCTGATTTTTATAAAGAACGCCTCCTTGAGATCACCGATCATCGTATTACGAAAGATGGCGTTATCAACATCAAATCCCAAGAATCACGCTCTCAAGAAGAGAATAAAGAATCGGCATTGGAACGTCTCAGAGAGCTTATCAAAAGCGTCACTGTCGTTCAAAAAAAGCGCCGCCCGACCAAACCGACCCGCAACTCACAGAAACGACGGATGGACAGCAAAACGAAGCATGGGAATACTAAGAAGATGCGGGGGAAAGTGGATAAAGGGGATGGATAAAGATTCTTACGGAAATAACTCTATGCTACAATCACGTCATTAAAACTCCCATTACAGGACTATCCATGAGCGCTATCGATTTCTCTCAACTCCCACATACCCCGTGTTACATCTGCGAAGAGGCTCTTTTAGAGAAAAACCTCCAAGTGATGGAGCGGGTTCAGAGGGAATCGGGTGCGAAGATCATCCTCGCTCTCAAAGGGTTTGCAATGTGGTCAACCTTTCCGATGGTGAGCAAATACCTCCACGGATGTACGGCGAGCGGTCTGCATGAAGCCAAACTTGCCCGTGAGAAGATGAACAAAGAGGTTCATACCTATTCTCCGGCGTTTAAAGATGAGGATATTGACGAAATCGCTCGTATCAGCGATGACATCGTATTTAACTCCCCCGCGCAATTTCACCGCTATGTTGAGCGTGTCAAAGCGATTAACCCGAATATCTCGGTATCACTCCGTGTTAATCCCGAATACTCCTCCAGCCCCGTCGATCTCTACAACCCGTGCGGGCTCTACAGCCGTCTGGGGACGACGTTAGCCAATTTCGATGATTCGATTGTCTCAAAACTTGACGGGCTTAACTTTCATGCCCTTTGTGAACAAAACGTTGATGCGTTGGAAGGGGTTCTCGAAGCGTTTGAAGCGAAATTCGGCTCTTATATCGACGGACTAAAATACGTCAATTTCGGAGGAGGGCATCATATTACCCGCGTCGATTATGATGTGGATCGTTTGATCGAAGTGATCCGTGCATTCAAAGCGCGTCATAACGATATAACCGTCTATCTCGAACCGGGTGAAGCGATCGGATGGCAGACAGGGCCGTTGGTTGCATCGGTGCTTGATATTGTCCATAACGGTATGGATATCGCGATTCTCGATACCTCTGCCGAAGCACACATGCCCGACACACTAGCGATGCCGTACCGTGCGATGATCCGAGGTTCAGGTGAAGCGGGAGAGAAGGCATATACGTATCGTTTTGGAGGAAATACCTGTTTGGCGGGGGACATCATGGGGGATTATTCGTTCGATGAACCGCTGAAAATTGGGGATAAGATCATTTTCGAAGATCAGATCCATTATACGTTTGTAAAAAACACGACATTCAACGGAATTAAGCTCCCGTCTCTCGCGATCTGGACGAAAGAGGGAAAACTCGATATTATCCATGAATTCGGCTACGAGGATTATCGCAACCGTCTCTCTTAACGTTTTGTCAAGACCGTTGCCAAGGCTTCTGCAACGGCTTCATAGGTTTCTAAAATGGTAGCCATTTGTTCTAGATAGCTTTGCATCGCTTTTTTCTCGAAATCCAGTTTTCGTTGGCGTCGTGTCAGTTCGCTGATTTTATTGGCAATTTTATTTTTACTGAGTTCAAGTTGATTGAGCGTCTTTTTCTTCAACTCAAAAAGTTCGGTTTGATGGTAATTGAGCCGATTGATTTGTGATTTCAAGGAGACGGCCTCTTCGGGAGTTGCTCCGGTTTTATTTTTAACTCGCTGTATTGCCGCATCATTTTCAGTAATAGTTTCTTGAAGATCAGCGACTTTATCTGTAATAATATCTTTATTGTTCTTTTCTACAGTTAGCTCATTTTGAGAATCATTAAACTCTTTTTCGGCACTGAGTATCGCCTCTTTTTGGGTTGAAATTTTCAATTTTACTTGTTTATATTGCATCATAATAGAGACGACGGCACTAAAATTCCATTTTTGCTGTTTAAAATCGACAATAGCATATTTTTGGATTTTGTTGCCATTGGCATCAATGACAATTTCATCTGAAAAATATTTGATAAAATTTTCCGCATTTTTATCCCGATTTTCAATAAATTGCAAAAGATTTTTCGCGGTATAGAGAAAGATATGGTGAAAATGTTCCCGTAATACATATCCGCTAAATCCTTCAATCCTATTTCTATCCTCTTGTTTAATTATCTCGACTAAAAGAATTTCGATCATAGAACGAAATACCGGTATGAATGTTCGAGTGAAGGTAGCGTTATCAATCACACCGAAATTGAGTTTTTCTGCTATAACCTCACCTAAAATAGGCTCGATATACTGCCAAGCACCTTGCGGAAAATAGGTCCGATACATCGCTTCCATATCTTCAACCGATTCCCCGTTGAATCGCTTGTCTACACCATCCGCAAATTTTTTAGGAGGAGTGTAATGGCGAATGGTGATACGTCCACGTAAAAAAAAGATAATGTCACGAACGTCAAGATTAAAAATTTGTTCAATTTGCCGCCGTGTCATTTGACGTGCAGTATCCAGATTATCATCAAATTTGAGGAAATTTTCTAAAATAGGTTTTCGTATCTCTTCGGGAATAGAGACAAGATACGGAAGAGGTGAAAAATCGGCTTTGCGTTCAAAAATATCAATTAATATTACATTGTTTTTATGGAGCATCCGATCATATACTTCGGGCTGTGAAGGGTCAATGAACTGTTTTTTAAGTGCAAAGGATTCTAAGGTGATTTGTACCTCAATCTCTTGAAAGGTGTTAGCAAAATGTTGAACGATAGCTTTTCGAATAGCCACTTTTTTATCGTTGAAAAGAGTTTTATTGTTAGTGATTGAGAGTTTTTCAAGCAGTGAACGATATTGTTCGGTTGTAAAATCAAGGGCATAAATATGCTTTGGTAAAGTTTCCTCCAATAATGTGACGATATCTAAAATAATACGGGGATTCAAGCCTCTTCTCCCATAGGAGAAATAAATTTTATTGCTGCTGAAATAGCGTTAGTATAACTGATTAAAGAGGCTTTATTTTGATATGCAATGTCAAATGCGGTTCCATGATCGACAGAGGTACGAATAATCGGTAGCCCTAAAGAGACGTTTATCCCCTCATCAAAATAGAGTGCTTTGAGTGGAGCGAGACCCTGATCGTGATACATCGCCGCAATCATCGAATAGCGTTCACGAAAACGGGGAGTAAATGCAATATCAGGGACGATAGGACCGACAAAAACCTCTCTACCTAGCTCTTTATTGGCACGCTCTATAGCCGCTTCTATAAAACGCTCTTCATCTCCTAATACCCCATGGTCTCCTGCGTGGGGGTTCAGACCTAGTACGGCAATCGGTTCATGGGAGGTGGCATGATAGAGTTGTAGAAAAAAGGTGAGCAGCTTATCGGTTTGGATATGAGACGCCACTTCACGCAACGGAATATGTTCCGTAAAGAGGGGAACATACAGTTTGTCGCATCCAAGCATCATAATAGCGTCGCTTTTGAGAATATCGCGCAGTGCATCCGTATGTCCCACATAATCGATTCCCGCCATCATCCATGCCTCTTTATGGATGGGGAGAGTGACGATCGCATCGACATGGTTTGCTTTGGCAAGTTCTACCGCAGCGATAAAGGAGTCATAGCTGTAGCGTCCGCTGGAAGCGGATACTTTCCCCGCTTCGATCACAAATTCTCCGGAGACTTTAAACATATGAAAATCGTTTGGGATTTGCTTATGCAGTAAAGCAGCTGCTTGATGTGCCATTGTGTAATTAATGCAGTAAAGCGGTTCACAGAGTTGCTTAATCTTATCGTGGGCTTTGAGTGCGATTTCAAATCCTACACCGTTAAGATCACCTACGCTGATGGCAAGTCGTTTTAGCGTTGACATAATGCTTTCATATCCGATACTGCGGCAGCTAGCCCTGTGAATACCGATCGGGCGATGATACTTTGACCGATGTTGAGCTCTTCGATTGTATCGATATTGACGATGGGGCTAATATTTTGATAATTTAAACCATGACCAGCTGCGACTTTCAGTCCGAGTGAACGGGCATAATTGGCCGCATCGACAAGTGCCCCGTACGCATTTTCCAAAAGATTATCTAAATCACGGCGAGGCAGATTTAAGGATTTAATAGCGTGATGGCTGTGGGGAAGGGCTGAGTGACGCATAGCATAGAGGTTGGCATAGCTTCCGGTATGAAGTTCTACCCATTGTGCCCCGAGCCGTTCACTTGCTTCGATTGCTTCACGTGTCGGATCGATAAAGAGGGACACCTCAATTTCAGCGCTCTTTAATTGATTAATAGCATTTAATATTGATTGGTAATTTCCTGTGACATCGAGTCCGCCCTCGGTCGTAACTTCTTCCCTTTTTTCAGGGACAAGTGTCGCACGATGAGGACGCAGAGCGCAGACGATATCGATAATGGTAGGTTCAATGGCACACTCTAAATTAACTGGAAGAGGAGAAGCGGCAATGATACGGCGAGCATCTTCATCATGAATGTGGCGACGATCTTCTCTTAAGTGGATTGTGATTTGATCGGCACCGCTTTGTGCACAGATGGCTAATGCCATAAGCGGATCCGGATCATTGATTTTACGTGCTTCTCGCAAGACTGCGATGTGATCGATATTGACTCCGAGGGTCATTTTGGCCTTCTCTACGTGCATAAAAGTCCTTTGTATATTGGATGAATTATACCGAAGAATCAACGCTAAATAGATACAATCCTCTTTAACCCTAATATCTCTGTTCGTTATTAAATTTGTTTACGATATTCAATGATTGTAGACATTTATGGCTAAGATCAAAAATAAAATATCGGTTTTTGCCCGATTGTTTTGCCTGATACATCGCTTGATCGCCTTGACGGATCAATTGATCGCCGTCTATCTCTTCTTCTTGCGGGTAAAATGTAACACCAATACTAGCAGAAACACGTAAATGGTTCTCATCTATCTTAATCGGGTGCGAAACGGTATGCAGCATACGATCTAGAAGAGATATGACTTCAGTGGGATCGGTAATATCTTGAAACACCGCAACAAATTCATCACCGCCTAAACGTGCAAACGTATCTCCTTTTCGAAGCATAGCTTTTAAGTTATTGGAAATGGTGATCAATAGATGATCTCCTATTTCATGGCCGTATGTGTCATTGACCTCTTTGAATCCGTCAAGGTCGAAGTATGCGACTGCAACTATCGTATTTCGTCGCTTACTCTGAAGAATTGCCTGTCGAAGTCGATCAGACAAAAGTAACCGATTGGGAAGATTTGTCAACGGATCATAGTGAGCAATATGATTAAGCTGTTGTTCCATATTTTTGCGTTCGGTAATATCATCATATATTCCAAGGACACCGATAATTTCACCGTTGGACTCATCTATAAGAGGAGCCTTGGATGTTTGAAGCCATATTTGTTTCCCATCGGGAGTCGTTTGAGGTTCTTCAAATCGTAATGTAGCTTTGCCGCTTTTAATGACTCGAAAATCATCAGCGCGATACAGATCTGCTTGTTCTTTCCATCCTGCTTCAAAATCATTTTTTCCAATCATCTCTTCCGCGTGCTCAAAACCGGCATCTCGAGCAAAAAGATCATTGCATCCTAGATAGTTGAGATCGCGATCCTTCCAAAATATACGAACAGGAATCGTTTGAATAATAGTTTTAATCAAATGGGCTGATTTAAGTGCTTCTGCCTGGGCATCTAACAACAGGTCACGTTCGTTGAGTAAACGGCTTTGACGGAGTATAGAGAGAACAATCACAATTGCCGAACCAAAATAGGTTAATTGATGAATTAACCAGCTCGCTTGAGGATTGGAAGTAAGTATGATTATTGCCAAACTGGAAAGAATGACCGTAAAAATTGGCAGAAATTTTAAAAAACCTTCGCTTATTCGGTCATATATTATGTTCTCAGAACGGATTAATTGCCAGTTCGAAACAACAAGTCCAGAAACAAGAATGGCAATTGAGAATGTAACGTTGAACCATGAACCATCGATTGTAATCCCATCAAGTGCCAACGAATTCCAGTGCATCCAGCTCCATGCTGTGATAGATGTAGCAACCAAAAATAAAACGACTCTGCTATCAACACGTAATCGCATGGTTGGAATCATAAGTATCATCATTAATGCCGGTATCAACAGGGTAACAGGATAACTTACCAATACCGCAATTTGTAGGATATCTAAATCACCTTTGCGCGGCAGATAGGAGATCAATATTAGTGCTAATGCAGCAATTGAAAGGCTAAGGAGATCAAGTTGAAATGTATGGATATTATTTTTTGTGTTTTTCGTATAAACTTCGTAAAATAAACCGATTGAAATGCACGATCCAAGCCAAAGATAGAAAATATCTGAGGGAGATGGGAAACCACTGTAGGAGAGGGCTGTTTGAATATCCCATACAATCTGACCTATTGCATATCCTGCAAACCCTAAAAGGAACCAAAAAAGTGTTTTTTTAGCGTCAACGGCAGCGCTGTTTCGATATCCCAAAAACGCTAATATCGCTGCCGAAACGGTACCAAATGTCCAATGCATATTGTCAAAAAAACGAATATACGACGGATTCTGCCATATATGGATGCCAAACATACTGATAACTATTCCAGATAGCCCGATAATAAAGATAATTATGTTGTTTTTAGGAAGATTCGTGAAAAAGGATAAAAAATCTTTCACAACAATCCTTTCATCCGTTGCAATAAGCCACTTTTTAGAGATTCCCTTAATTGTAGCTTGTTATTGCAGAAATGTTACTTAGAATTATTTAGACTCTCTACGTGAATAAAAGTCCTTTTTAAATTCTACAAATTTTCCCGCTAAGATCGCTTCTCGCGCTTGACGTACCAGCCACAGATAATAATGGAGGTTATGGAGTGATGCGAGACGAAAATAGGTAAGTTCTCGTGAACGAAACAAATGGTTCAGATAGGCACGGCTATAGCGACGGCAGGTGTAGCACTGACACGCAGGATCGATCGGTTCAGAGTCAAATTTATAGCGTGCACCTTTGATATTCACTTTTCCAAACGTCGTAAACAGTGTCCCGTTGCGAGCATTTCGGGTCGGCATAACACAGTCGAACATATCGATGCCCCGTTCGATATTTTCGACCAAATCCTCAGGCGTACCAACCCCCATCAGATAACGGGGTTTATCGCTTGGCATCAATGGTGTGGTGTGCTCTACGGTATCGTACATGAGGTTATTCGCTTCTCCGACGGAGAGACCACCGATAGCGAATCCGTCATAATCCATCGCGCACAGCTCTTCAGCCGATTGGGTACGGAAATTAAAGTCCGTCCCGCCTTGGATGATGGCGAAGATATTTTGATTGATCCCGATCCCTTTGGTTTGATTGTTGCGATGATAGTCGATTGACTGCTGCGCCCATTGGGATGTACGTTGGATTGATGTTCTAATACGCTCCTGCGTTGCGGGCAGCGCCACGAGATCATCGAGGATCATCATTATGTCACTGTTCAGATTGTTTTGGATGTCGATCACTTTTTCAGGGGTAAAAAAGTGCTTGCTCCCGTCGATGTGGCTGCGAAATTCGATCCCCGATTCGGTCGGTTTAGAGATGTCGCTGAGGCTGAATGCTTGAAAACCGCCGCTGTCGGTCAAAAAGCTCTTCGGATAGGTAGTAAACCCGTGTAATCCTCCGAGTTTTGCGATGGTTTCATCACCGGGACGCAGATAGGTGTGATAAGTATTGGCTAAAATGATTTGGGTATCTAAAAGATCGGTCATATCGGCCATATCAAGCCCTTTAACACTTCCCACTGTTCCCACCGGCATAAATATAGGGGTTTGGATCGTCGAATGAGCCGTGGTAATGGTGCACGCCCTGGCATTGCCGCACGTAGCATCGATGTTAAATTGCATAAATGACCTTAAGTTTTTTCATTATTTTATCGCATTACGAGCCGTTTGAACAGCCCAATCTTCGCTATAATTACAAATATATTATAAACTAGGATTATGAATGAGCATTGAACACTCTCAAGCAGCCTTTGAAAAAGCCCAAAATCTTATCCCTGGCGGTGTAAACTCCCCAGTACGCGCCTTTAAAAGCGTTGGCGGAATCCCCCGCTTTATTGCACGCGGAGAGGGTGGATACTTGGTCGATATCGATGAGAACCGTTATGTTGATTATGTCCAAAGCTGGGGACCGTTGATCTTCGGACATCGCGATGAGTCGATTGAAAACGCGGTAATCGAAGCGGTCAAACACGGTCTTAGTTTCGGTGCGCCGACCGAAGCGGAGTCAGAGCTTGCGGAGCTGATTATCTCTATCTATGACTCTATCGAGAAAATCCGTTTCGTTAGCAGCGGAACCGAAGCGGTAATGAGCGCGATCCGCCTTGCTCGCGGATTTACGGGTCGTGATGACATCGTCAAGTTTACCGGATGCTACCACGGTCACAGCGATGCACTGCTCGTTCAAGCGGGTTCAGGTGCCGTGACATTCGGAACACCGAGCTCTCCGGGGGTACCTGCGGACTTTACCAAACACACCCTTTTAGCCGAATACAACAACATCGAGAGTGTCAAGCAATGTTTCAAAGATAGTCCGGGAATCGCCTGTGTCATCATCGAACCGATTGCAGGGAATATGGGGCTCGTCCCAGCAACCAAAGATTTCCTAGCAGAACTTCGAGCAGTGTGTGACGAGTACGGTGCACTGCTGATTTTTGATGAAGTGATGAGCGGATTCCGTGCGTGTTTACACGGAGCAGAGAGTATTACGGGAACCAAACCTGACCTTGTAACCCTTGGTAAAGTGATCGGTGGCGGTATGCCGGTCGGTGCGTTCGGCGGGCGTCGCGAGATTATGGCTCACCTCTCACCTGAAGGAGGCGTTTATCAGGCGGGAACTCTCAGCGGTAATCCGGTTGCAATGGCGGCTGGATTGGCATCGATTCGTAAACTCAAAACCAATGCTCGTGTGTTTGGGGTTCTCGAAGAGCGAGCGAAGCGTTTGATGAGCGGTTTTGCTGATGCGGCTGCGAAACACAATATCGGATTGCAAACAGATGTTCGCGGTTCTATGTTCGGATTTTTCTTTTGCGATACAGCGGTTGGTAATTTCGCCGATGCACTTAAAAGTGATACCGCACGTTTTGCCCGTTTTCATTCGGCTATGTTGGATGCGGGGTTCTATTTTGCCTGTTCACAGTTTGAGACCGGATTTATCTCTACCGCTACGACCGATGCCATGATCGAAGAGACCATTGCGGCGGCGGATAAAATTTTTGGAGAGATACAATGAGTACAGAAGAGGAAAAACCGAGACTAAAACCGATTATCGAGGGGGCTGAAAGCCTATCTCTCGGTATTTCGATGGTCGTTGCTATCTTGATTGGTGTTGCTATCGGATTAGGGCTAAAAAAAGTGACCGGCATTACGTGGTTGCTGTGGGTAGGTGTTGCCATCGGTATCTTAGCTGCAATTTTAAATGTCTACAAAGCGTACAGCAAACAATACAAAGAATTCGAAAAGTTAGCGAAAGATCCTCGCTACAATATGGGAAAATCCCAAAAAGACGATGATGACGATGACGAGGACTAAAAATGGTTAGTTTTCTGATCGCCATGATCTCATCAATGTTAATCGTTACGGGATCACTCTACTCTTACCGTAATATGATTCAAAGCCGTGTCGGGGATGTCGATGTGGACGATGTCAAGGACAGCATCGATATGATGGATGATCCGTATGACCTGTATGAAGAAGAACGTGAGTCAGAGATCACTGATATCAAGCAGATGATAAAAGAGGAAAAAGCGCGACAAAAGAGCAATATAATCGAAAATACGACCAAAAATGCATCGGCTATGGTCTCGATCTATCGATTAATACCGTATGCTTTTTTGATACTCGGATTTATTGTACTGGAAAACAGCCATTCATTAGAAATTTTGCCGTATTTGGTAGGGCTTGCCGTGGGAATGCCGATAGGGTATCTAATCGCTAAAAAAGTGTTTATTTCACAATCATAGGGACATTGATTGTTATTTTATTCTCTTTTATATCGACGAAAAGGTTATTCTCTTCGGCTAAATGGGTGATTTCCGACAGATATTTTCGTACCATTTTCTCAGATGAAATCTCGATGGAAAAGAGTGAATATTTCTCCCCTTCGAATTTGATATGTTCCCCGACACGGAAAAATAATCGTGTTAGAATTTTTTCATTTCCGGCCATTGAGATATAAATTTTATTGAGCAATTTAATGAATATTTCGGTTTGGAGACGGATCTCAGGGATAGTCGGATCGAGTTCTTTTAGGTACTTGGTAGATGAGCCGATTGAGTTTGAGCTGATACACAAATCGATCAGCGTATAAACATTAATCAGTTGACCGTCCGGCTTTTGTGCTGTAAATTGAAAAGAGGGGAGTTGATAGAGACGAATACCGATTTGTTCTTCATCTTCATATCCGACGGTGATACCGAAAAATTTAAAACGTCCAAACTCAAGTTCTAAAAAAGTGGTTTTAAATCCAAAGGATGAGTTGGCGTAGGTTGTAGCTATTTTATAGATGGCAGATGCCTCTATCGCACCGAGGAGGTATTGTGCCTCGGTGTTGAGAGATACAATTTTCCCACCGGAGTTAAAAAGGATAAATGGATTAAAGTCATACTCAATCCATTGCTGATCGAATGTCATCAGTCCTCGATATAGTTTTTAAGTTTACGACCCACTTTAGGGTGTTTAAGTTTTTTAATCGCACTGCTTTCGATTTGACGGACACGCTCACGGGTAACGTTAAGCTCTTTACCGATCTCTTCAAGAGTACGGTCACTCTCATCGTCCATAATTCCGAAACGCATTTTGATAACTGCTTTTTCACGCTCATTGAGCTGTTCCAAAACACTTTCGATTTGGACTTTTAAATCGTCTTTCAAAATCGCATCACTTGGGGAGAGTGACATTTTATCTTCGATGAAATCACCGAAACGGCCATCTTCTTCATTCCCGATAGGGGCTTCAAGAGAGATAGGCTCTTTTGTGATTTTGATAACGTTCTTAACTTTCTCAACCGACAAGCCCACTTCTTCCGCGATGGTTTCGACATCCGGCTCTTTCCCGTGCTCTTGGAGATGTTTACGCATAATTTTATTGATGCGGTTGATGGTCTCGATCATATGGATCGGAATGCGGATCGTACGTGCCTGATCGGCAATAGCACGGCTGATGGCTTGACGGATCCACCAAGTCGCATAGGTCGAGAATTTATACCCTTTTTGGTATTCGAATTTATCGACCGCTTTCATGAGACCGATATTCCCCTCTTGGATTAGATCCAAGAACGGCAAACCGCGGTTAGTGTAACGCTTCGCAATCGAGACAACGAGACGGAGGTTCGATTTTGCCATACGGGTTTTAGAAACTTCCGAGATATTTTTACCCCGTTTGATTTGCTCTAAAATATCGGCCAGTTTGTCCGGCTCCATATTGAAGCCCCCTTTGGAAGCCTCTTTGGTTTGAATCAGTTTTTTGATCTCCATATAGGTGCTGACCATCGTTGCTTCAGGGACTTTAGTCGAAATCTCTTCTTTGGTCAAATCGCAGATTTTATTTAAAATCAACGTATGGTTCTTTTTAAGCTGATCGTTGAAAAGGGGAAGCTTGTACTCAAGACGTTTCAACTCTCGATCAAATCCTTCATCGCTGCGCAATGCTGTTTCCATTGAACGGACAAGTTCATTGATAAGTTTTGAGGTTGGCCCAAGATCCAACAATGCTTCTTTGAGCATTTTTTTCTTAAAGCTGACATTGAGGAAGAACAGGACATAATCGGCATCCATCTCTTCAATCGAGCACTCTTCCAACATTTTTTCAGTCGCTTTTACCCACTCTTTTTTTGCTTTTTCAAGCGCTTTAAATGAGGTTACGACTTTTTCTACCCGCTTTTTGTCTTTGAGCGACGGGGCCTTTTCGTTGGTTTCTTCTTCATCAGATTCGTCATCACCCTCATCATCTGATTCATCTTCATTCTCTTCTTCAAAGCTCTTGAAGAGTTCCTTAACACGACGTTCACGGTTAATAAGCGGGTCTTTATAATCAAGGATAAAATCGATCAAATAAGGGACGGAACAGATTGCATCGATGATAATCCCTTCTCCCATCTCCATACGTTTGGATATTTCAACTTCTTCTTCTTTAGTAAGGAGAGGAATTTGACCCATTTCACGCAGATACATACGTACGGGAGAATCAGAACGTGACCATTCGAGAAGTTCGTGTTGTTTGAGAATATCGAACTCATCACCGCTGGCTTCTTCAATATATTTAAGTTGAGCGGCACGTTTGGCAGCGGCTTCTTGTTGATTAAGCATTTTGGCATGTTCAGAAGAGGTAAAGAGACAGATCTTATGTTTCTGTGCCAATTTAAGGATGTTTTTTGCTTGTGCAAGGGTAGGCTGTTTGTCAAAAGGATCGACAATTGTTTCATAGGTGAGACAATTTTTAGATTTATGTTCGGCAAATAGGGTTTCGAGATGTTTATTTAGATCTTTGACACTCATACGAGGAGGACTCCCTTAACGTTAAAAGAGGTGGATTATACCGAAATTATTCTTAAATAGTTTTCTTCAGCTTTTGTTTTTCACATAGGTCAACTCTGGAACACTTGTTGCTATCTAAGTCTCAATACTCCACAAGGATGATAAATGCAGACCGGATATTATGCGGCAACAGGGGGAATGGTAGCACAGTTTAATCGTATGGATACGATTGCTTCCAACCTAGCTAACGCCAATACTGCGGGATACAAACGGGACCAATTGATAACAGGGGATTTTGCACGTTTGTTTAAAACGGTCCAAAGTGAGCTTCCGATTGCGAACAATACGGAAGAGGCGGCACAGTATTTTAACCGTTCCCTTTCGCGTGTCCCGCAAATTACCGATGCCTATACCGACCACTCCATGGGATCAATGCAACGAACCGATAATACTTTTGATTTGGCACTCTCTAAAGAGGGGCAGTTTTTTGCGGTTCGTACCCCACAAGGGGTTCGTTTGACCCGTGATGGAATTTTTACCATCAATGATGAGGGGAAACTCGTTAACAAGCAAGGGCATGAAGTTCTTTCAGCGGATAAGACTCCAATTACATTTACTCCGCAAGACAGTGTTATTACTATAGACAAAAACGGTCAGGTTTCTACCAATGTTCCCGGAACCACTCAAATGGTAGCCAACAAGAAACTTTTGGTGATTGAACCGCAAAATATCCGAGCATTGAATAAAGAGGGTGAAAATCTTTATATTCCCGATCCTGCCGACCCGCTGGTACCATTAGCCGAAAGCGGAAGCGTTATGCAAGGGTTCGTAGAAAAGAGCAATGTGAATGCGGTTAATGAGATGATCGCACTTGTTGAAGCAAACCGTCTTGTCGGTATGTATCAAAAAGCGATGGATTCACAAATGAATGATCTAAATAAAGACGCGATTGAAAAACTCGCGGTAACTCGTCGATAAGATAAGGAGATAAGACTATGATGCAATCACTCTATACCAGCTCTACCGGGATGCTGGCTATGCAAACTCAAATCGATACGACGGCGAATAATATTGCCAACGTTAATACTATGGGATATAAAAAATCCCGTGCCGAATTCGCCGATTTGATGTATAAGGTTATGACCTATGCAGGGACTTCTACCAGTGATACGACGAAATCTCCGACAGGGATTGAAGTGGGTCTTGGGGTTCGTCCTACCGCGATCAATAAAATCTTTACCGAAGGGAGTTTGAAGCAAACCGACAACACTCTCGATACGGCGATTACGGGAAAAGGGTTTTATAAACTTGAACTCCCTAACGGAACCGAAGTGTATACCCGTAACGGCTCTTTTAAAATCGATGAGAACGGTACGATTGTAAACTCCGACGGCTATAAATTGGTTCCGGAAGTCGTTATCCCTGAAGATGCTATTAATATCAGTATCGGAACCGACGGTATCGTCAGTGTTACCCAATCCGGTCAGGCACAGGCGACTCAAGTGGGACAGATCTCATTGACTAACTTTATCAATCCGGCGGGATTGCATGCGATGGGAGATAACCTTTTTGTCGAGACCGATAGTTCGGGACAGCCTGTTGAGGGGACTCCGGGGGTTGATGGGTTGGGGAATATCCGCCAAGGGTTCGTAGAGCTTTCCAACGTTCAATTGGTTGTCGAGCTTACCGATTTGATTACGGGACAGCGTGCGTATGATGCCAACTCCAAAGTTATTACCACCAGTGATGAAATGTTGGCGACAACGAACAGCTTGAAACGTTAATAGTACTTATCTCTTAAATCCTTTTTCGGGGATTTAAAACTCTTTCAACTCATCTTTGCTATAATCCACCTAATTTTACGTAACTATTAGGATTTTTTGATGCAGAAAATTGAAGGTAAAGTTTGGAATTTCGGTAAAGACATTGATACCGACCTCATTATCGCCGCCCGTTATCTCAACACCTCAGACCCAAAAGAGCTTGCCAAGCACGTTATGGAGGATGCCGATCCATCATTTGTAACTAAAATGACTCCGGGTGATATCATCGTTGCGGATGAAAACTTCGGATGCGGTTCATCTCGCGAACATGCCCCTATCGCCCTCAAAGCAGCGGGTGTAGCGGCGGTTATCGCACCGACATTTGCCCGTATTTTTTACCGTAACGCTTTTAACATGGGACTACCGATTTTTGAACTTCCCGAATCTTTAGAGATCAAAGAGGGTGAATCGGTCAGCATCGATATGGATGCAGGTACCATTACCAATACAACCAACGGTAAAGTCTACAACTTTATCCCTATTCCTCCGTTTATGCAAGAACTTATCGCAGCAGGCGGTTTGATGAATTATGCAGAAGCGGAAATTGCCGCACAGGAGAAATAATTGATGAAAAGTTACAACATTGCATTAATAAAAGGGGACGGAATTGGTCCTGAGATCGTGGATGAAGCGGTAAAAGTACTCGATGCGGTCGCAGCATGTGAGAATCTTGAGTTTAACTACCAAGAAGCCCTTATGGGGGGATGCGCTTACGATGTGACAGGTGATCCGTTGCCGCAGGAGACGATTGACACCTCTTTAGCGAGTGATGCAGTACTTTTCGGTGCTATCGGCGGAACCAAATGGGATACCCTCCCGCGTGAAAAACGCCCTGAGAGCGGATTGCTCCGTTTCCGCAAAGAACTTGGTGTATTTGCTAATCTCCGCCCTGCAAGCGTATACGATGAACTCGTCAATGCCAGTTCTTTGAAACCTGAAATCGTCAAAGGGGTCGATCTGATGGTCGTCCGAGAGCTTATCGGCGGTATCTATTTCGGTGAACCTAAAGGGCGTGATGAGAATCGTGGATGGAATACGATGGTTTATACCCGTCCTGAAATTGAGCGAATCGCTCACGTCGCATTTAAAATCGCGATGGATCGCTCGAAAAAAGTGTGTTCAGTTGATAAAGCAAATGTACTTGACGTTAGCCAATTGTGGCGTGAAGTGGTTGAAGAGGTTGCAAAAGAATATCCGGAAGTGGAACTTTCCCATATGTACGTCGACAATGCGGCAATGCAGTTGATTCGTGATCCGAAACAATTTGACGTTATTTTGACCGGAAATATCTTTGGCGATATTCTCAGTGATGAGGCGAGTATGCTTTCGGGCTCAATCGGTTTGCTCCCTTCTGCATCAGTCGGTGCCAAAATCGGCGTATACGAGCCGATTCACGGTTCGGCTCCTGATATTGCGGGGCAGGGGATTGCCAACCCGATCGCAACAATTGCCAGTGCTTCGATGATGCTCCGTTTTGCATTAGGCGAACATAAAGCGGCGGATCGAATCGATTATGGAATTAAACAAGCACTTGCAGAGGGATACCGTACGAAGGATATCGCAGGATTTGATGCAAAAGAAGTGTGTTCAACCAGCGAGATGGGTTCTATCATCGCCAATTTTGCCGCAAAATGCAAACGTTAACTCTCGCCAATATTTACGAACTTCAAGGGCTCAAAGAAGATGCTCTTGAAATCTATAAAGAGATTTTAAAAAAAGACCCTGCCAATGCAGATGCAAAAATAGCGATTCGACGACTCTCCGGAATGCGTAAAAAGTTTTTAGGGGTTAATAACGAAATGAAAACTTTTTTTATTCAGATGGAAGAAGAGGCAGAATTTATTCAGTTTGAAAGGTGGTTGATGAAAGCATGGAACTAAAAGATGTCATATTATCTACATTAGCCGAAATTGAAGAGTTGTCGAGTGCACCTGAGAGTGTTGAACAACCTGAACGTGTTGTTGAAGAGAGAGTCCGTCCTGTTTTTGAAGAGGTAGCCGTTACCAAAGTGCCGCACATTGAGACAGTTCAAACCGTGATTGAGACGGTTCATGCGGTTCGGGATGACGAAGCTCGGATGTTAGAGGGGATTCGAGAGCGTTTACTTGTACTTTTTGAAGGATTTCAATCCCCTAACAATACACAAATAGAAGCTAAAGTCGATTTGACACTCAATTTCTTCGAATATCTTTTAGCAACCATCGACAATCGCTTAGAGACAATTAAAGAGTCTTAAGCGCTCTCAAGACAGAGGAAATAGAATGAATGAACACTATAGGGTATTAATCCATTGTAATGATGAAAAGGGGCTTGTATACAAAGTATCAAGTATCTTTTTTCATCGCAATCTTAATATCATCTCCAATAATGAATTTGTAGACAAAGCACACAATAAATTTTTTATGCGCAGTGTTGTCGCCGGCGAAATCGCTCCGGATGTACTCAAAAGTGAATTGGCATCGGTATTGCCTCCTCACGCGCATCTTGAGGTGATAGCTCCTCGTAAAAAGCGGGTTGTCTTAATGGCAACAAAAGAGTCCCACGCTTTAGGGGATATTTTAATCCGCTACGAAGCGGGTGAACTGGATTGTCATATTGTCGGAGTAGTCTCTAACTATAACTTGCTAGAGCCGTTAGTTTCAAAATTTGATATCCCTTTTTATACCGTATCGCATGAGGGGTGTGATCGGGATGAGCATGAAAAGCGCGTGCTTGCACAGCTCTCAGAACTCGGTGATATCGACTATATCGTACTTGCCAAATACATGCGTATTTTGACACCGCGATTCGTTGAGGCATATGAAGATAAAATCATTAATATTCACCATTCGTTTCTCCCCGCTTTTATTGGAGCTAATCCCTATAAACAGGCGTATGAACGGGGTGTAAAAATCATCGGGGCAACGGCTCATTTCGTGAATAACAATTTGGACGAAGGGCCGATTATTGCTCAAGATGTTATCCATATTAATCATGCTCACGGTTGGGAAGAGATGCAGCGGCAAGGGCGCGATGTCGAAAAAATCGTTTTATCAAAAGCCTTGAAACTGGCATTGGAAGATCGTATATTTGTTCATGCTAACAAAACGATTATTTTTTAAATGTTTAACATTGTATTAGTTCATCCGCAAATTCCGAATAACACGGGTGCTATCGGGCGGCTCTGTGTGAATACCGATTCTTCGCTCCATCTTATTAAACCGATAGGATTCGATATTGATGAGAAAGCGGTTCGCCGTGCAGGGCTTGACTATTGGCATAAAATCGATTTGCACGTTTGGGAGAGTTTGGATGAGTTTATGGAAGCTCATCCGGTGAGGAAACGTTTTTTCTTTGCCACGACAAAAACGGATCGTCCCTATTTTGAACATGAATTTCAAGAGGGGGATTACCTCTTTTTTGGTAGTGAGACTGCCGGTATCCCTTCTGAAGTTTTGAGAGCATATCCGGAGCAGACAATGACCATTCCAATGACAAAAGAGGGACGCAGTCTCAATCTTGCGATTAGTAGCGGAATAATCCTCTATGAGGCAATCAAACAAAATTTTAATAACTACCGAAAGATGATGTAATGATGATGCAAATACTTGATACGGTAGTTATCGTACTTTTGGTTCTTTTTTTAGTTTATATCTTTAGAGGATACCATCTCTCACGACTAGAACGGGATAATAAAGAGGACTAAAACAGTCTCTCTGCCCACTCTCCCATTTTCATCTCTAGCTTGTCCATCCAACCGTTTGCTTGAATAATTACCTTTGCCATTTTGAACTCCTTGAGTTATATTAGGCAAATAGTAAATAAATTTGTGAATAAATCATAAAAATATTTCATTTTGTCATATATTTTAAAAAACTATGTCATAATTCCTAGAATACACCATCGATATATCAAAAGGATTTCATAATGAAAACATTTAGTGATATTGTCGAGACGATTAAAGATATTGTCTCTTCTGAATTTCCCGAAAAGAAAGTATTTGATAAAGATGTAGCCGATTTGTTGGATATTACGCAGATGAATTTTGCTACGATGAAAAAACGGAACAAGATTCCTTTTAATGAATTACTTGATTTTTGTGCAAAACGCTCTATTGCTATTAACTGGCTTTTGTATAACCAATCACCTGAAAGTCTGATTGAACCGACCAATCGCTTTTATATGGTTCGTTATTTCTCTTCGGTTAACGCCTCTGCAGGGGGAGGCGCAGATAATGAAGAATTAGAATATGAACCTCTGATGCTCGAAGATAATTTTGTCCTCTCTTTGGGCGGTGAAAAAGAGTTGCGTCATATTGAAGCGATTAACGTATCGGGTGATTCTATGGAACCCTCTTTTAGCTACAACGATATTATTTTTATAAATCGTTCAAAAACCGATATTAGTCGTGGCGGAATATTTACAATCAGAACCGAACATGGACTTTTTATTAAGAGATTGCAAGTTCGGATTGATGGTAAACTTGATATTATTTCAGATAATAAAGACTATCCGACCTATGTCGCTCGTAAAGATGAAGTTGAAATCATCGGTAGAGTTGTCGGACGCTTTGGCGGAATTGAATAATATTGGATTGAATATGAATACAACGGTGTGGATGGGTGGATTGTTATTGGTATTGGGAGGGTGCAGTACCCATACACCAATCGCTGCACCTTCCTCTAAACCGCTTAAAGTTATTCCTAAATTAGATACGAATCAGAGTCAATTAGCCGATCCTTTTTGTTGTATGCTTCCTCAAGATCTTGAATTGAAACTTCCTGAATACGGCCCAAAAGTGAATGATTTGGAGCGATTTGAACAATCTATGATCCCTTATGTAGAGAGAAACGGTATAGATCGTGAAAATTTGCTTGATATCCAAACAACATTTGAAGGGCGTTATTTTTCACCATGGAATTACACTGCTCCGCCTCAAAAAGTTCAGGAAGTGACTTGGCCGCTGCGTGCCTACAAAGGTGGATATGGAAGCAATCTCAGACCGGTAGCTCCGGTATGGTTTGAATCCATAAAAAATAGTAGCAATTTTGAGGCTTACGGATCACAAAGCCAAAAAGCCATTACCCTAAAACGGATGGACATGCGTGCTTTTCCAACCGATAAACCTCTATACAAAGATCCTTCCCTACCGGGTGAGGGGTATCCGTTTGATCTTCTTCAAAACAGTAGTGTCAATTACAATGAACCGATATTTGTTTCCCATCGATCAAAAGATGGAGCGTGGAGCTATATTTTTACGAATAATGCCTCAGGCTGGGTTCCATCCGATGGAATTACGTTAATTGATGATTCAATGGCGTTATCAATCCAAAAATCAGAAAAAGTTTTTATTATAGAAGACAATGTTGCTTTAACCGACAGTGTAAAAGGATTTGTAGCCTATTCACGTATAGGGATGGTTTTGCCACTGGAACGTATAGAGGGTGAGTATTATTATGTTAAAACGGTTGATAGTAATAATACCCTTAAGATTCTATCCATTCCTAAACATTCTGCTCATATCGGTGCGAGCCGTTTAAATAAAAAGGATATGATCGCTATAGGAACGGAAATGCTCAAAAATACTTATGGCTGGGGCGGTATGTACGGAGAACGGGACTGTTCTTCCATGATACGTGACATGATGACCCCTTTTGGTATTTGGCTTCCTCGAAATTCCTCATCTCAATCGAAAAAAGGGGAAGTCATCTCTTTTACCGGACTCAGTGATGATGAAAAACTCTCCCTAATCCAGGAAAAAGGGGTTCCGTTTGAGACAATAATCTATCTCAAAGGGCATGTTCTTCTTTATGTCGGGTCGTATCAAGAGAGTATTATGGTGATGCATAATATTTGGGGTATACGTACACTTGATAAGCAGGGAAATAAAGGAAGACATATTATCGGTAAAGCGGTTATCAGTACTTTGGAATTGGGTGCAGATCTTGAAAATTATGATCCGGAAATGAAACTACTCACACGCGTTGAGAGTATGAATATTTTTACAAAAACTCCTCTTTCTCTCGCACGAGAAAATAAGAGCAAGATAAAAAAGAAACCTCTTTAACTTTTTATCCTCGAATATCGAGAAGGGAGCCGTACATCTCATCTTGTGTACGGATGGCTTGTACATTAGTTTGTGTTGCTTTCTCAACAATCATTTGATCGGTCAACTCTTTTGAAAGATCGGTTTGCGATTTTTCACTGCCATTAGATGAAGACATTGAGGTGTTGGCTTTTGTTCCCCCATTTTCTGTTTCACTGATGGTTGTATTTTGCGGAACAAACTTATCTGTATTTACATTGGCAACATTATGCGCATTATTATTCATCCATGTTTGATGAGAAACGATTGAAGAGACATTTGAGCTTATCATAAACAGCTCCTTTATTTAAATACCATCAGTATAGGTCCCATCACCTTAAACGGTGATAGAAAATAGAGATTAGTGCAGATCAGCGTTTAGTTTGACTTCGCGGGTTGAGCGGCGGATAAGAAGTTGCCCTGTAGTTGAATCTTGACGATAATGGATACCGTTCAATCCAACCAAATCTTTCCCTTTAAAAGTTGTTCCGCTGAGAGTTGCCGTTGGATTGGCTTCTTGGATTTTAGATAGCTCTTCATTACTAACTGAAAACTTGGTTCCTGCCAATACTGCGATCCCTGCATCGACGATACAGCCATCACCTAGTGCGATACCGGTAACTGAGTTTGCACCTAATAGGGTGTTTTTCCCGATAGTGACAGGGATTCCGTCCGTTCCACTGAGGACCCCTAGAATGGAAGCTCCTCCGCCGACGTCTGAACCATCACCTACAACAGCAGAGCTTGATATTCGTCCCTCAACCATACTGACGCCTGTAGTTCCAGCATTGAAGTTGACATAGCTCGCACCCGGCATGATGGTTGTTCCTGCATGGAGCTGGGCACCGAAACGGACTTTTGAATCATCTAATACGCGGGTATTGTTAGCAGGAATGATGTGTTGGAGATAGCGCGGGAATTTATCGACGAAATCGATTTTCGGATATTCGTTGGCAAATTTGAGTTCGATCTCGTTTTCGCGAAGCCATTCAAGTTCGATCGGTTGACCGTCCGACCATGCGACGTTATGCAATGCACCGAACGCACCGTTCAGGTTAAGTGAGCGAAGAGCCGCTTTAGAGGTAGAGAGTGCGTAGAGTTTGAGGTAGGTTCCCTCGACGCTTGTGCAGGGAACGTCATTGAAAAGGATGACAAGTCGGAACTCGCCATCACGCATACCGCGCTCTTTGATTTGGTTGTAGAGGGCTGAGATCACTTGGATGTTTTTGTGTGCATCACCGAATGCTTCGTCGGAGTAAGGGGTAAATGCGTTAAGACACCCCTCCAAAAATTTCAATGTTACAGGGATAATAACTTCATCGGAGTTAAAATCGATTACAAATCCTTGCTCCTGTGCGCTTTTGATAAAGATTGCCGCACTGCCGAAGTTTTCATTCCAGTTGATGTGCGGAAACGAGGCTTGAAGTATTTTATTGCTATCGAGTTGACCGAAATCGACACGACAGATACCGAATCCAAGAGGATTTTTGTATCCTGCGGTGTTTTGAATCTCTTGAACGCATGCTTTGAAAGCGGCTTCGGTCTCTAAAATTTCCATATTTTCTCTCTTGGTGTAAAATTAATAGGGAATTTTACCACAATCGTCTATGTATGGGTTGAATCTTGCGTGTTATACTACGATCATATTTTTAAATGGATTTATTATGGAACAGTGGATTACCTTATTAAAAGCAAATGACTATCTCGGAATAAAAAAATACCTCACAAGCGGTGGAAATCCGAATGAGGTAGAAGAGAACGGCGAATCTGTTATCTGTTTTGCGATGCGCTATCATTGTGACGGTGAGATTTTAGATCTTTTGGTCGAGAGCGGTGCCGATTTGTATCAAATTGATAATGAGGGGGTGAGTGTTTTTGATGTAGCGGTCACCTACAATAATCTCTCTATTATAGAACGGTTGATTGAGAGCGGGTTTGATGTCAATCATCCGACACGCCGCAGCGGATTTACCCCATTGATGGGAGCTGTTTGCTATGGGCGAATTGAAGTAATACAAAAACTGCTCGAGAAAGGGGTGGATGTTCATGCACGCGATGCATTTGGACTTAATGCCATTGATTTTGCCCGTAAAATGCATAAAAAATCGATTTTAGCTCTATTAGAAGGAGAAAAGAGTGGAACAGATTAAAACTTTTTTGTTACTGGGTTCTCTCTCCGTTTTATTGGTATTTATCGGAGGCTATTTTGGGGGGCAGGGGGGAATGCTCATCGCTCTACTCATAGCCGGTGGGATGAATTTTTACGCCTACTATTTTTCGGATACGATGATACTAAAGCATTATAATGCACAGGAAGTTGACCCTCGTGAGGCACCGATGCTCTATCGTGTCGTAGAGCGATTGGTTGAGCGTGCTGATATACCGATGCCAAAAGTCTATATTATCCACGATCATATCCCTAACGCGTTTGCAACAGGGCGTAATCCCTCGCATGCGGCAGTGGCGATAACGACGGGATTGCTCGAATTGCTGAACGAGGATGAAGTGGAGGGGGTCATGGCACATGAACTCTCTCACGTAGCCCATCGCGATATTTTGATTGCTACCGTAGCGGCAACGATTGCGGGCGCAGTTGCGTTTATCGCCAATATGTTGCAGTTTGGGGCGATGTTTGGCAATCGTAATAATCGAGGAAATCCGATTTTGATGATTGTGATGGCTATTTTACTACCGATTGCGGCGAGTGTTATTCAGATGACTATTAGCCGTTCACGGGAGTTTATGGCGGATGCTGGGGCAGCACATCTTACGGGGCATCCTGAGTGGCTCCAAAATGCGTTAATTAAACTTTCGAACTACAATGCGCGGGGAGAAGTGCACGGAGCTACGCCGGAAAATGCCCATATGTTTATCATCAGTCCGTTTGATGGGAAAAACTTTTCATTTTCCAATCTTTTTCGTACTCACCCTACAACAGAACAGAGACTGGAGCGCTTGGAAGCTTTAAAAGAAGAATTATCAAATATGAATGAACAGAATAAACTTTATGATCGCCATTACGTTTAACAAGCGTTATTATTCGGGTTCTATTTTAAGGGTGAAATGGGGTTTTCGAGGCAACTTTTTCTTCGGTGTCTTCAAAAAAGTATGACGATAAATAATATAAACAATCAAACTGATTCCCAAACCGATAATTAAAAAACTCATTTTGCCCATCCCCTCTCCTTATTCCTTTATAGAGGCAAAATCGGCAGTTTAAAAAAAATATTTATTTTTAATCATTTTTAATCATTTCGTAGGAGATAGATTTTGCCTTCAATGCCTCTACAAAAAGTTCAAAACTGCTATTACAGAGCTCCTGATGCTCAGAAGCTACCGATATTTCAACGATAGGGTTTCCTCCATTTATCATCGGCAAGGAGGAAAAATCAACAGACTTATCCATTTTTTTCATTACGTCAATCAGAGTATTTTCTGATGTTTGGGCGATTAGGGTACGGCGATAGGTTGTAGAAGCTCGGGGGTAAAATTTTGTTAATGCCTCTTCTGCCATAGGATGGGACATCTCCGGAAATCCCGGCATAAAAAAGTAGCGATCTTCCAGATAAAATCCTGACATGTTATTGACGACATTATGGAGGAGGAGAGAATTTTTTGGCAGATGAGCCATATGGATACGGTGGGGATAGGCCGCCTCACCGAATCGTTCAATGATATCACGCGTAAATTGCTCATGGGGGACTAAAATCCCATCGCTAAAAACGTCAGCGGCGATTTGGCGTGTCAGATCATCGGGAGTGGAACCGATTCCGCCGAAGCTGAACATGACGGCGTTCGGATCATTTTTGATCATTGAAAAGGTATTATAAATCAAAAGAGGATCATCTTTGATTGTAAAAGATGAGAAGAGGGTGTGTCCAAGATGCAGCAGTGCGTCGCGAATATAGAGAAAATGTTTGTCTTCACGACGTCCATTTAGTATTTCAGAACCGATAATGACGGCATAAAAGTGGGGAGTTTTCATAAGAGGATTATAACACGAGATTCCCCGCTAAGGGGAGAAGGAAAATTATTTGAGTTTTTCCAAAATTTCTTTTTCAACTGCATCGATTTTTTGGGTTCCGTCGATAGTAATGTATTTCACTGATGTATCTGATGCGGCAACACCTTGGTAGTAGTTGACAAGGGGAGCGGTTTGCTCGTGGTAGACACGGAGACGATCCAATACTACTTCGGCTTTATCATCAGCACGTTGTACCAATTCTTCACCGGTTTCATCATCTTTTCCTTCCACTTTCGGCGGGTTGAAAACGATGTGGTACGTGCGTCCCGATGCAAGATGGGCACGACGCCCTGACATACGCTCTACGATAACGCTATCGGCCACATCGATTTCGATCACAGCATCGATAGCAACTCCCGCTTCTTTGAGTGCGTCGGCTTGAGGAACGGTACGAGGGAAACCGTCAAGGAGAAAACCGTTTTTACAATCGTCTTCTAAAATACGCTCTTTGACAAGACCGATAATAATCTCATCGGTGACAAGTTTGCCCGAATCCATAAACGATTTTGCCAATGTCCCCAGCTCAGTTCCCGCTTTAATCGCCGCACGGAGCATATCGCCCGTAGAGATTTGAGGAATGTCGAATGCTTTGGTCAAAAACTGTGCTTGTGTCCCTTTTCCGGCACCCGGAGCACCTAAAAGAATAATTTTCATTTGATATAATCCTATATTAAATTTTTGATTCGATGAATAGTTCCATCTCGTCGACGATATCGTCAATGGAGCGTTCACCATTGATTTTTTTGAGAAGCTTTTTGCCCTCATAAAAGCTTTGGATATCCGCTAATGGCTCTGTATAGACTTTCATACGGTTGTTAAATACTTCGACTTTGTCATCGGCTCCACGGGAGCGTCCGAGAACACGATCACGGGCTACCTCTTCGCTGACAACAACTTCAATAACACTCACAAGTTCTACTTCGGTATCGTTAGCGAGGAATTTATCGAGTTCATTCATTTGCTCGAATGAGCGTGGATAGCCGTCGAATAAAATGACATCAGCAGGAGCTGCTTTGATGGCACTTGTGATCGTGTCAATGGCAATATCGATCGGGACGATAAGTCCACGGCTAATAAAACTGTTGATCAACTGACCCCGTTCGCTTCCGCTGGAGACTTCTGCACGGAGGAGATCACCGGTAGAGTAATGGACAATTGCATCATCATTGCGTTCGGCTATTATCTCCGCATCGGTTGTTTTTCCTGAACCGGGAGCACCAATAATAAGGAAAAGTTTTTTCATTGGTTACTTGGCACTTTCACGTAGGCGGATGTGAAGCTCACGGAGTTGTGTCAACTCGACCGGACTCGGTGCCTGTGTCATTATACAAGAGGCTTTTTGGGTTTTCGGGAACGCGATTACGTCACGGATACTATCTTTTTTAGAAAGTAACATCATGAAACGGTCAAATCCGATAGCGAATCCGCCGTGTGGCGGTGCTCCGAATTTGAGTGCATCGAGGAGGAACCCGAATTTCTCTTGAGCTTCCTCTTCACCGATACCCAAAAGGGTGAAGATTTGCTCTTGAAGCGCTTGTTTATGGATACGGATCGATCCGCCGCCGAGTTCGGTTCCGTTGAGGACGATATCGTACGCGATCGATTCGATATCTTCGAGATGCTCGTGGTTCAAATCACGTGGCATCGTAAACGGATGGTGGAGTGCTTTGACACGACCCTCTTCGATTTCGAACATCGGGAAGTCAACAACCCAGACAAATTCGAAACGATCTTTGTCGATTAGGTTCATTTTCTCATGTTCGGCGATGAAGATACGGAAACGTCCCATATAATCCCACACGGTTTTTTTATCTCCCGCACCGAAGAAGACGACGTCGCCCACTTCCATACCGGTACGATCAACGAGGAGTTGTAAATCTTCAGGGGTGAAGAATTTCTCTAGAGGCCCTTTGAGACCGTCCTCTTTCATTTGGAAGTAACCAAGCCCTTTTGCCCCGAATTTGCGAACATAATCTTCGAAGCTTTTCATTTCACGTTTCGAGAATGCCAAATCAGCACCCGGAACGCGAAGCGCTTTGATACGGTTCATTTTTGGGTTAGCCGCGATCCCTGTGAAAATTTCGTTATCACAGCGTGCAAAGATGTCGATTACATCAACCATTTTAAGATCATAACGGAGATCGGGTTTATCTGAACCGTACCACTCCATCGCATCGGAGTATTTGATACGGTTAAACGGAGTGTGGACTTCGTGTCCCGCACTAGCGAACATACCTGTGATGAGTTCTTCGGCAACACGGATAACGTCTTCTTGGTTACAGAAGCTCATCTCGACGTCGATTTGAGTAAATTCAGGTTGACGGTCTGCTCGCAAGTCTTCATCACGGAAACATTTCGCGATTTGGAAATAACGGTCAAATCCGCCTACCATAAGGAGCTGTTTGAAAAGCTGAGGCGATTGAGGGAGGGCGTAGAATTCACCCTCATGGACACGGCTCGGTACGAGATAGTCACGTGCACCCTCAGGGGTTGATTTGGTCAAAATTGGGGTTTCTACTTCCAAGAATCCGAGACGATCCAGTACATTACGTGCCGCGATTGCCGCTTTTGAACGGAGCATAAAGGTGTTGTACATGGCCGGGTTACGCAAATCAAGGTAGCGGTATTTAAGACGGATCTCTTCACCGACACTATTGTCACCGATACCGAAAGGGACAGGCTCAGAGCGGTTTTCGATGATCAGCTCTTCGACGACCACTTCGATAGCACCCGTTTTAAGGCGTGGGTTAACAAGCCCTTCACCACGGTTACGGACACGTCCGTGTGCAATCAGAACGAATTCATCACGCACGTCACTGGCGAGTTTATGGGCATGAGCATTGTCAGCAGGGTCACATACGAGCTGAATCAAGCCGCTTTTATCGCGTAAATCGATAAAAACAATCCCACCATGGTCGCGGTAGCTGTTCGCCCATCCGCATAAAACGACGTTGTCGCCTACGTTTGCTTCACTTAAATCGGTACAAAAATGACTTCTCAAATCAAAGTCCTTAGGTTATATTTTTCGCAATTATAGCGCTTAGAAACTTTTGGTTTGATAATAGTGTTCAGTACAGCACTTTAAAGGGTGTACTGAAATTAAGCAGATTAACTAGATGGAGTATCAACGGCAGTGAAAAAAGTGTTGGTTTTGACCGTTGCACGAGGAATAGGCTGAGTTAATGCTGACTCATCTTTTTCTCCGGTACGGATTCGCTCGACTTCAAGTACAGGAGTGACCCACATTTTGCCTGCACCGTGACCCAAATCTTGGGTATGGGCGCGAATTGCTTCCATTGTAGTCTCTTTGGTTTTATCATTAGATACGACAATCAATAGCATTACTTTCGGATACAAATCGGGGGCATTGTTTTTTTCGGCAATACCGAGTGAACCTTTTCCGATAACTTCGGTTACGGTTACCCCTTCGATCTCATTATCGAACAGTTCTCGAAGAACATCATTTAAACAGTGACGGTTGAATACAGCGGTAATCTGAACCATTTTGAACCCCTTTTATGGTTTTGATAGTGTCATTATAAGTTGAATAAAGGTGAGCACTCACCAACAAACTGCTTATTAAATAAGCAACACCTGTCAAATCTACTGCATATTTAGTTCTCACAAACCAATGTAACAAAAATGTAGCTTCTTAACTAGAACACCATTTGCAATGATGGAGATAATATCATCCTTCAAGGAGCAATAATGGCACGGGACACACTGATCGGCGGAGCGCTATGGGAAGAGTACTCAAGTGAAGTACAACGACGGATGAACGATCCGATCAATATGGGTGAGATCACTCAAGAAGAGGCTGATGCAGCAGAAAAACAACTTATTATTGCCGACTTTGGTGCAGAGAGCTGTGGGGACGCGGTACGACTGTATTGGATGATCGATCCTAAAAATGATGTTATCGTTAAAAGTCGATTCAAAAGTTTCGGATGCGGTACGGCAATCGCCAGTTCGGATATGATGGCAGAACTTTGTATGGACAAAACGGTGGATGAAGCACTCAAAATCACCAATATTGACGTCGAAAAAGCGCTTCGTGATGAAGAAGATATTCCGGCAGTTCCGGGTCAGAAAATGCACTGTTCTGTTATGGCGTATGATGTGATCAAAAAAGCGGCTTCGATCTATAAAGGGGTCGATATGAGTGAGTTTGAGACGGAGTTTATCGTTTGCGAATGTGCTCGTGTCAGCCTCGATACTCTCAAAGAGGTGATACGCCTTAATAAACTTGAAACGATCGAACAAATTACTGACTACACTAAAGCGGGCGGTTTCTGTAAATCGTGTATTAAACCTGGCGGACATGAGAAAAAAGATGTCTATCTTGTTGATATGCTCGCAGAAGTGACAGCAGAGCTTCAAAAAGAGGCGATAAGCAAAAAAATCAAAGAGGCAAAAGGGGACGGAAACTTTAATGCGATGAGTTTAGTACAGAAACTTCGCAGTATCGAATCGATTCTTGAAGAATATATTCGACCGACTCTAAAAGCCGACCACGGCGATGTCGAAGTGATTGATCTTAAAGAGAGTGAAGAGGGACATGAACTTTACATCCAGTATAAAGGTGAATGTATGAGTTGTTCGATGAACACGACAACAACTCTTGCCGGAATGCAGGATATGCTTAACTTTAAACTTAAAACCAACTTAAGAGTGATGGTGGTTTAATATGGCATACGCCACGAAAGAGGGGACATTCGGATATCTCAAAAAATTCGGTAATTATTCAAAAGATTTTTACCGTTTTAATGGAGAACTCTTCTTTCCGTCGCTCGGAATCGGAACTTATAAAGCTGAACCCTACAAGGAAGATAATTATATTATCAACTATGCAGAGGCAATCAAAATGGCACTGCGTCGAGGGATAAATCTGATTGACACGGCGATCAATTACCGCTATCAGATGTCTGAGCGCGAAATTGCCGAAGCATTGAATGAGATGATTCAATCGGGTGAGATCAAACGCGAAGAGGTGATTATTGCCTCAAAAGCGGGATTTATTCCTCTTGATTTCCCCTTTCCCGATAATCCTTACAGCTGGATACAAGAAAATATGATTGATACAGGGCTGGCAACAAAAGAGGAGATTGTGATCGATCAGCACTGTATGACACCCAAATATTTGCGCTGGAGCTGTGAGCAGTCACTCCGAAATCTTGATATAGAGACGATCGATATTTTATATTTGCACAATCCTGAGACACAGTTAGGATATATCGATCAAGCAATGTTTTACGAGCGTATTGAAGCAGCTTTTATTCTCTTTGAGGAACTGCGCAGTGAAAAAAAGATTGTGAGCTACGGTATTGCGGCGTGGAACGGGTTTTTGTACGAAGCGGATCATTTGGAGTACATCTCTTTGGGAAAAGTCGTAGAGATTGCACGACGGGTGGGCGGAGTAAATCATGGCTTTAAATACATCCAAAGTCCGTTTAATCTTGCGAAACCGCATGCTTATGGATATGCAAATCAGCAGTATGAAGATGGACTCTTCTATCCTCTAATGCATGCATGTGCACGATATGGTTTGACTTATATCGGCTCCTCTGCGCTATTACAAAAGAATCTTTTTAAGCGTCCATTTGCTTCAAATGTAGCTGAATTGATGAAAACAGGCGAATTGAATGACGTGGCAAGTGCATTGCAATTTGCTCGTAGTGCAGGAGGGATTTCGGCGGTATTTGGTGCCGTCAATCCAGATCATGTGGCTGATAATGCCCTATTAGGATATCTTCCTGAAGCGGATGTAACATCAATCAATTCTCTAATGAAGGGCGCGTATGCTGTATGATGTGATTGTGGTCGGAAGCGGAATATCTGGCTTGTATGCAGCGCTGTATGCACGTAGAGCTGGATTGAATGTAGCTCTTATCTCTAAAAGCAATCCTCTACGTTCTAACTCTGCCGTAGCATCGGGAGGGATAAATGCCGTTCTTAAAACAACACGCCATGATTCAATCCGCGAACACATCTCCGATACACTTAAAGGTGCCGATAAATTGGGACGTTTTTCATCAGTGAGCGCTATGGTAAGCGGTGCTGAAGAGATTATAAATGAACTTCAAGCCATGGGTGTAGTGTTTGATACTACGGATGAGGGTAATATTGCCCAACGACCATTTGGAGGAACCACAGCTTCACGAACCTGCTATATAGCCGATAAAACGGGAGCTTCGATCACCCAAACTCTACTTGTTCAATGTCGTAAAGAGGGGGTGAAAATATTGTCAGATCACGTTATGCTCTCTATCGCCACCTATAAAGATCAGCTCTCTGGGATTACACTCTTGCGTAGAAGGGACTCGCAGGTGATAGCATTTGCATGTAAATCACTGATTTTGGCAGGTGGAGGATATGCGGGGATCTATCGTGGACATTCAACAAACTCACAAGAATCAAGCGGTGATGTGATTGCCATTGCCTTAAGAGCTAAAATGCGTTTGTCAAATATGGAATTTGTACAGTTCCATCCGACAACATTGGCGAATAGCGGAACGCTGATCAGTGAAGCGGCACGCGGAGAGGGTGCAACCATCGTAGATGAAAACGGTGAACGTTTCACGGATGAATTGCTGACACGGGACAAACTCTCACGCGATATCGTTAAACATCAGCTTTCAGGTCATAGTGTTTATCTCGATTTTAGACATTTGGGGGAAGAGTTGATCGATAAAAAACTCCCCTCAGCTCGCAAGCATGCCCTAAACGGTGCCGGAATCGATATCCTAAGCGAATTACTCCCTATCACACCCTCCGCCCACTATACCATGGGGGGCATATGGGTGAGGGACAATACTTCTACCGATATTCCTAACATATTTGCTTGTGGAGAATGTGCGTATAGCGGTGTCCATGGAGCGAATCGTTTGGGGGGAAATAGTCTGCTTGAAGCCGCTTATTTCGGCCGACTTGCAGGAATTGAAGCTTCTCGTGCAGCTAAAAAAGGGGAGTTTCATCCGATTGATTATGCACTGGTCAATAAAGAATCTCGTTATATTGAGGCAATTTTAGAGGGTGAAAATCGATTTAACATTAATACAATGCGTCGAAACCTCGGCAACAATTTATATAAAAATGCAGGTGTATTTCGTACGCACGATACACTTGCCAACGCACTTGAATATGTTCATTATCTAATGAAAATGTCATCTGGTCTATGCTGTATCAATAAAGAGCGTAGCAATAATGTTGAATTGATGTCAATTATTGAATTTCGTAACGCGCTCACTGTGGCAGAATCAATGGTGATGTCGGCATTGGCACGTGAAGAGAGCCGAGGTGTTCATTATCGTGATGATTTTCCTAATAGAGATGATCGTCATTACGAGGTAAATACGATTATACGCCGTCTTGCAGGTACATTTTTACGGATCAGTTTCGAAGGTCATCTCTCTTCGGATTGGTGGTATAGGATACGTCAGTTTTTTCATGCGTAATTGCGCAGTGAATTTTTATATTAAATAATACTAAGGAGTTTGCTATGGCAAAAGTTATGCTACGTTACGATTCAAAGGGATCAATCTCATTTTATGTTGCGAAAAAAGATATGGAAGAGACAATTGTAAGCTCGGAGTTTGACAGCGAAGAAAAATGGGGCGGTGAAGTTAAACTCTCTAATGGTGAGACTTGGTTTATTGAACCATGTGCTAAAAAATTTCCCTCAGAAGTGGTCGCAAAGCGTTTAGAGGAATAGTTCACAAATAATACCATTGTATATTTCTGTGCTATAATATTATTTTTTAAACTTTAATTGGCTCAATTGTATTGATATTCTATTTCATTGACAATGGCACACGAGGTAAAATGATTTCAGAAATATCTGCGGTAACCCATTCTACAGCCATTGGACATCTATTCACTGAGAATCATCCTTGCGGTGTTTTTGAGAGCGATGTTATAGTGCACAAAGTACACGAATTTTTTGTCTTAAATAGATCAGATGCTGTGATTATTACACAAAATAGATTTCCGATAGGGATTTTGACACTAAAAGATATCGTGCGTGCACTTTATAATTGCGATAATACAGGACTTCCTGTTAAGGAGTTTATGTCGGCTCCGGTGAAAACTTTTGATGCTTCAATCAACATAGCTGATGTTCTCGATCAAATGCAAGATGCACCATACGACAAGATTGTCGCCATAAATGACAATACGATTGTCGGCATTATCGATAAGCGACATCTTCTCTCTATGTGCTATACACAATTAACCCCTATTATCAAACACGAATACAACATGGTTCACTCTTTGATGGGAATGGTTGGTGAGGGTGAGCGGGGATTGCTGAAAATGGCAACAACTGATGCCTTGACGGGGATCGGCAACAGACGATTGTTTGAAGAGATTTTTCACGCACATCAAACACTCGGAAAAAGATACGATGTTACGCTGTTTTTGCTCCTGTTTGATATTGATAATTTTAAAAGTATTAACGACACCTTCGGACATAACGTCGGTGATTCCGTGCTGAAAGAGTTAACGGTACTAGTTGGACGATCGATTCGAAAATCGGATATTTTTATTCGATGGGGCGGTGAAGAATTTGCCATATTGCTCCGATATTCTGATCCGATAACGGTGATGAAAATTGCGGAACAAATTCGTCAGCGTATCGACAAAAATAGTTTTGAGACTATTGTTCATGTCACATGCAGTTTTGGATTGACATCAATTTTACCTAATGAGACGCTAGATGAGGTGTTTGAACGGGCAGATAGAGCACTTTACCGAGCAAAATCGGATGGGAAAAATAGTGTACGGATGGAAATTCTTTAAACTTCTATACCGTATTGTTTGATTTTATATCCGATTTGACGTGCACTCATCCCCAAAGCACGTGCTGCCTTGGTTTGAATACCGTGTGAGTCGATTAACGCTTGTACGATCGATTCACGTTCTAGCTCTTGAAGTGTTTTTTTCGTCATCGGTCCGGATCCATAGCTATCGTGCTGTGGAATCGGATGCGGAGTAGGTTGCACTGTACTTACCACCGCTTGTACAGGTTCGCTTTGCATATAGAGTTTTTGGTAGTTGAACGGCAAAACATGGCTCAGCATCTCCGGTTGGATCTCACCGTCAGGACAAATAAGGACGATTCTCTCCATTGTATTTTGAAGTTCTCTGATATTTCCAGGCCATGGATAATCAAGGAGGAGTTCCATTGCCCCTTTCGTGAAATGCATATTTTTTTTATGCTCTTTCATAAAACGATGGAGGTAATGCTCTATCAGTAATTTCACATCCTCATACCGTTCACGCAGTGGCGGAAGGTTAATCGGAATAACATTCAGACGGTAGAATAAATCTTCACGAAATTCTCCCTTACGCACCATCTCTTCTAAGTTACGGTTGGTTGCGGCAACGAGACGAACATTGGTTTTAATCGTTTTATTACCTCCGACCCGTTCAAATTCCTGCTCTTGTAAAATACGGAGTAGCTTGACTTGGAGAGATGGGGTGATATCACCGATTTCATCGAGGAAGAGTGTCCCTCCATCAGCGAGCTCAAAACGCCCTTTACGCATCTCTCTCGCATCGGTAAATGCTCCCTTTTCGTGTCCGAAGAGTTCACTTTCGAGCAATGTTTCACTGATGGCAGCACAGTTAAGTTTGATAAACGGACCGTTTTGTCGTCGGCTGAGATTATGAACCGCCGTAGCGATCAGCTCTTTACCGGTTCCTGTTTCACCGCGAATCAAAATAGTCGCATCGGTCGGAGCAACGGTGTTGATCATCCCGAATACCTGCTGCATTCGTGTGGAACGTCCGACGATATTTTCAAATTTGTAATCTTTTTGAAGCTCTTCTTTGTAGTACGTTTTGAGTTCTGTAAGCGACTCTTTCTCTTTTGTAATAGTTTGTTGTGCTTTCAATGAACCGACAAAAAGTGACCCGACGATAGTGAGCATACGAACAATTTCATCAAAATTTAGGGGGCTGTTTTTACCGATATTAGCAGAGATAACCCCGATTACTTCTTCATCTTGTAAGAGGGGAACGGCAACATACGATACCATCTGTGTGGAGATATTTCCCATTTTGTTGAGATAATTGATGTTATTATGAATATTTTCGATGACGATCGGTTCACGGCTCTTTGCCGCTAAACCTGTCGCCCCTTCTCCGAAACGGTACGTTGCCATCTTTTTTTGGTAGGATTCCAGATCAATAGAACTTAGCAACT
>Ga0209262_10000175_pt1 | contig 37726 bp, 36 predicted proteins | sample Lowcelwee11metaG_FD_187171 | JGI IMG/M metagenome (GOLD analysis project Ga0209262, IMG submission 187171) | Freshwater pond sediment microbial communities from the University of Edinburgh, under environmental carbon perturbations - Low... | ecosystem: Environmental > Aquatic > Freshwater >... | reverse complement strand
TAACTGCCTCTTTTTAGCGCCTGTGCGAGTAGGAGACAGCGTGACGTTTGAAGCGACCGAACATCAAAAAGAGGGGCGGAAACGTAATGTTACCGTTCGTGGTTTTGTCCATGAAATTAAAGTGTTTGAGGGGGAGTTCAAAACGGTTATTACTGAACGTCATGTTCTCCGTTTAGACCTTTTAAAAAATATCGAGCCTTAAATCGAACGAATCCAATACGCGGTATGCTGCTGTTCCGCATAGACGCTTGTCGCTTCCCCATGTCCGGGATAGAGGATTTTATCCTCCCTCATCTGTGAAAACTTCTTCAAGCTCTCTTTCATAGCACTTGGATCGGAGTAGGGGAAATCAACCCGTCCGATTGAGTTTTTAAATAAAAAATCTCCGCTAAACATTACACCTCCGATCTCGATCATGGAACATCCGGGGCAATGGCCGGGAAAATGATGAAATTTTACTTCGATACCGCTGATGTCAAATGTTTGGTCACCGTCTACTTCGATATCGGGAGTTGATGGGGGAAGTCCCGGCATCCATGTGCTATTTTGGAGCAGCATCACATCCCCTTTGGGGGTGTAGAGGGGGATTTTCAGTTTCTTTTGGAGTTCGCTGTTACTCCAGACATGGTCGAAATGACCGTGGGTGTTGAGGATCGCTACGGGATTTTTGACATTAGAGACTACCCATTCCGTTGCCCCCATCCCCGGATCGATGATGATCTCTTTGTCGTCGATTTTAATAATATAACAGTTGGTTTGATAGTCGCCCATCGGGCGTTTTAGGATTTCCATAAGTAGGCTCTTTTTTAGGTGTATTTTAGCATAAACCACACACCCTCTCTCTTATCAACTCATTCCGAAAGAGACACTCTCCCGTTCTACTGGTGTATTGTTCTCTAAATCATAAATTCCTTCAAAAGAGTGGGGAAACTGTCCGTTAAATTCGCCGATTTTAGCACCCTCTGAAGTAGTTTCGGCATAGTAGAAGTTTTTCCCCTCTATGTTGAGTTTGGCACTTAGAAAGGGGAGGTCGTCGGTATCACTTAGGTGGACAACGACAAAAACATGATGAGGTACATAGACAAAGCGATACTCATACCCTTTTTCGTTCAGTAATGAGGCAAAGAGGTTGGATTTGTCATCACAATCACCCCAGTTACTTTCAACCACTTTTTTCGCATTACGGCTGGTATAGTCAGTTTTATAAGGGATATGGGTGACATAATCAAACATTTTTTGAACTTCACACCCCTGATCGCTATTACACTCTTGTGTCAGTGTATCGGCGAGGGTGGAGAGTTCCCCTTTTTCTGCAAGATTGGTTTTTATTACCATCCCCTCTAACTCAATGACGCCGCGATCAAACAGACTTACCATCTGGGGGGAATTTTTAGGGATATAGGGGCGCAAATCACGTGTTTCGATCCATGTTATTGTCATCCCTAGGTACGTAAAAGCGCCTACTAAAGTGCCTACCATCACCAGACTCGTAAAACTTGCGTTTACTTTTTGGACAGGGCGTTCATGGTGCTGCGCTGCTGATTTGAGAATCTCACGGTATACCAATAACGCTATGAGGAGGATGAGAGCGATTTTTATCCACAAATCCATAATGCCTCTTTCTGTGAGCGCTTCATCCGTTTGATGGCAAGTTCCCGTTTGAGTGCAGTGCTTTTATCGGTGCACGTTTCGCTATACATCAGGGTAACAGGACGGCGGTAGCGGGTATATTTGGCTCCCTTTTCCGACGTGTTGTGCTCATTCAGCCGTTTTTCTATATCGACGGCAATTCCCGTATAGTAGGTATCGTCACTGCATTTGAGGATATAGAGGGTGTAGGCTTTTCCGGATGATTTCATAATTGAGAGTATACGATATAATGGCTTTTATGGAACTCTATAGCACGTTAGAAACCCTTTTAACCACCTCTGCGCCGACTGATAAGATAGCTTTGTTTCGAGAGTTTTACGATCTCTATCGTCGCGGCGATATTACACGCGATAGCGCAACTAAGCCTATCGTTTTTACCCACCCCTCTTACCTTGAACATTGTACGATCATCGATCCCAAAGAGGTTCCCAGACGGACGAAACTAAATACCCCTCACGGACAGATTCTCCTTCTTCATGCGATTGCCCATATCGAGTACAGTGCGATTGATTTGGCTCTCGATGCGGTGTATCGCTTTCGTAATTGCGGTGAAAAATTTGAGATGGATTGGCTTGTTGTGGCGGACGATGAGGTGCGCCATTTTGAGATGATTGAATCATTACTCAAAGAACTGGGAAGTTATTACGGCGAGTATCCGGTGCATGATGCACTGTTTGAAGCATCCATGCGTACCTTGGATTTATATGAGCGGATGGCGGTAGTGCCACGTTATCTTGAAGCCAACGGTTTGGATGCAACTCCCCTTATTTTACGTAAATTACAGCCTTATGTGTCTGATCCGATGATACAAAAGATTATCGCGGCACTCCATGTGATTTTAGACGAAGAGATCGATCATGTCCTTAAAGGGGATGTATGGTTTGAATATGCTTGTGAGCGTGTGGGTAAGAGTACTTCCAGCTATTTCGAGATCATAGAAAAACACTATCCCAACAGCTTTCCCCGTAAAATAGATATTAACTGTGTCGCGAGAGCAAAGGCCGGATTTGATAAGGATGAATTGGCACGTATTTCATTAACCGAATGTTGACTTCTTTGATAAAATTATTAGTTATAATACAAATAGTTAATACAAAAATAAGGTTAATACGTGGGTAAATACGAGCTTATCAGCCGGTATTTGAGTGAATTTCTGAGCCAGGAAGTCCGTAAAACAGGTCTGCACAAAGTAGTTGTGGGTCTCAGCGGAGGGATCGATTCTGCGGTCGTGGCGGTGTTAGCGCATCGTGCGTTCGGTGATGATCTCCTTTGTATCAAAATGCCCTCACATTACTCATCCCAAAACTCACTCGATGATGCAGAAGAACTATGCAATGTGTTTGGACTTCGATCCGAAAAACACAGTATAGAATCGATGCTTCGTGCGTATGAATCCACCGACATGTCACCGCTGCGTATCGGTAACCTCTCTGCTAGGTTACGAATGGTAACATTGTTTGATATTTCTGCACGGGAAGGGGCTTTGGTGTTGGGTACCAGCAACAAGAGCGAACTGATGCTTGGATACGGAACACTGTATGGAGATTTGGCGAGTGCCTTGAATCCGATCGGTGATCTGTATAAAACAGAAGTGTTCGAGTTGGCTCGCTATTTAGGGGTTCCGGACTCAATTATCGATAAACCCCCCTCAGCTGATTTGTGGGCAGGGCAGAGTGATGAAGCGGAAATCGGCTATCCCTACAGCGATCTGGATCGTGTCTTAAAACGGTATGTGGAAGAGCGTCACACTGTCGAAGAGATGATTGCAGATGGAGAAAACTCTCAATTAGTCGATATGATAGTGAACAGAATTTACAAAAATCAGTTTAAACGGCGTATGCCTATTATCGCTAAATTGACGTCACGAACGCTCAATCATGATTTTAATTATCCCAGAGATATTACCCTATAAAAAGGAAAAGAATATGAATATCCCATTTTACCGTGTCGAAGTCGGCGGAGATGAACGTGAAAAAATTGATGAAGTATTTGACGGCGAAGCGCCGAATATCGTCGAAGATTTAGAAGCGGCATTTGAATCGTATGTTGGAGCTTCGTATGCATTGGCTACTTCACACGGTACTGCGGCACTCCATTTGGCAATGTTGGCAATTGATCTTAAACGGGGTGATAAAGTACTCTGTTCAATCAACGCCTATCCATCGGTTCCTGAAGTGGTGCGTCATTTCGATGCCGAACCGATTTTTATCGATATTAATCCCGATACGTTTACGATCGATTTGGATAAACTCGAAGCTTATTTGGTTGAAAACAAATCTAAAAAACTAAAAGCGGTGATCGTTTCTCATGTTGCGGGACAAAGTGTTGAACTGGATCGATTATACGCAATGGCAAAACAGTACGATGTCAAAATCGTTGAAGATGCTTCGGATGCTTTGGGTGCAACCTACAAAGGGCAAAAAATCGGTTCTACCGGCGCCGATATCACCTGTTTTGATTTCAGTCCCCATTTACGACGTAACGTTTGTAACGGCGGGATGATGGTATGTGATGATGAAGAGATTATGGAGCGTGCACGATCTCTTCGCAATCACGCGATGGTGATCGAGGATGAGGGACTAGGCTACATCTATGATGTTGTCGATATCGGAAGTCAATATATGATGAGTCCGCTTGATGCGGCGACTATTTTGATTCAGCTTGAAAAACAAGATGAGAATATTGAGCGACAACGTGCAATCGCTGAAATCTTTAATGAGCGTTTGTCGGATGCACCGCATATTAGACTTCCGAATGCGAATGACGAACATCCCTATTCGTTGTATATCATCAAAGTAGACAAAAATCGTGACTCTTTTGCACGTGAACTTGCAACTCGTGGGATTGAATGTGGTTTGCATTACATACCGCTTCATTTGCTCAGTTATTATAAATCAAAGTACTCATTGCGTGTCAATGATTTTCCGATAGCACTTCGCAATTATCAGCAAGTACTTTCCATTCCGAATTACGCGGCTCTCAGCGATGAAGAAGTGGAAGAGATTTGCGATGCAATTTTGGATGTAGCTTCTACACGCGTTTGAAACGTTTTTTAGTTCTATGGGGTGAACGGTATCTGTATCACCCTTCGTTGATCCAAAGAATTCTCTCTCTCTTCCTTTTGCCGCTAAGTTGGATTTATTGTTTTAGTGCCTATCTGCGTTATCGTCGAAGTACCCCAAAATCGTTAGGTATACCGATAGTAAGTATCGGCAATCTCACCGTCGGCGGGAGTGGAAAAACACCCGTTGTGATTGAACTGGCAAGACACTTTGAAAAACCTGCTATTGTGTTGCGCGGATATGGACGGCAAAGCAGTGGAATGGTTGTTGTTAAAGATAAATCGACCATATTGTGCGACGTAATTAGAAGCGGTGATGAAGCGATGCTCTATGCAGAGACTCTTCCCAGTGCTACGGTGATTGTGAGTGAGATCAGAGAACGGGGGATTGCAGAAGCTGCGTCCATGGGATGTGAAGTGGTATTACTTGATGACGGATACGGAAAACACTCTATTAAAAAGCTGGATCTTGTTATCGCAGTCCCTACACCGAACCCTTTTTGTCTACCCTCTGGAGCGTATCGGGAACGGTTGTGGAAAGGGAAAGATGCCATTATATTGATGGAGAGAGTCGCTTTTCAACGTTCCGTCAGTATTAAAAATCCAACGTCTAATATGGTTTTGGTAACGGCAATAGCTCGACCGGAGCGACTTGATCCCTACTTACCGGACGTGAGTGAAAAGATCTATTTTGAAGATCACCACTTCTTTACCCAAGGGGAACTTGAAATGATTTTTGATCGTACCGGAGCGACCAGTCTCTTGGTAACTTCAAAAGACTTGGTTAAAATGTCGTCATTCAAACTCCCCCTTTCTGTTTTGGAACTCTCCATAACGTTGGATGAGACGTTAATAACTACTGTGAAGGATTATGTAAATGCAGCGAAAAATTGATACTGTCAAAACCCTAATGGACGCGATGCCGTTCATCAAAGAGTTTCGTGATGAGATCGTTGTCATTAAATACGGCGGATCTGCACAAACTTCTGATGAACTTAAAGCTAAATTTGCTCAGGACATCGTATTGCTTCACCTCGTCGGGGTGAAAGTGGTGATCGTACATGGCGGCGGGAGCCGTATCTCTCAGCTTCTGAGTGATTTGAAAATCCCGACCGAGTTTATTGACGGTGAGCGTGTCAGCACCCCTGAAGTGATGCGGATTGTCGAGATGGTACTTAGCGGTGAGATCAACAAAGAGATCACTTCGCTCCTAAACTCCTACGGTGCCAAAGCGATCGGTATCAGTGGTAAAGATGCCCATTTTCTCCGTGCGAAACCTAAAGATGAAGCAAAATTCGGTCTTACGGGGCGGGTCGAGAGTGTGAATGGCTCGGTTATCCATAATCTTTTGCAAGAGGGTTTCATCCCCGTCATCGCTCCAATCGGGTGTGATCCTATCGTCGGTCATCCGGGATACAACATCAACGCCGACCTTGCCGCATCCGCTATCGCGGCGGCTATTGGTGCGTGCAAAGTGATCTTTATGACGGACACTCCGGGCGTTTTGAACAAAGAAAAAGAGCTGTTTTCAACCCTTACCGAAGCGCAGGTTGAAGCTCTCAAAGCCGATGGGACGATTATCGGCGGGATGGTTCCGAAAGTCGATTCATGTCTGGAAGCGGTCGATGCGGGGGTTCAAAAAGCTCACATCATCGACGGACGGATCGAACACGCGATCTTGCTCGAACTCTTCACCTCTGAAGGGGTAGGGACACAGATTACTCTGTAGTCCTTACACCTTTTTTCTTTTCTCTCCTCTCCTCTAAGCGTTCCATGATGGCGCCTTTGCTATAATCACGAAAATTTTATAAAGTGAACCAATGAAATTTATAGAAACACGCGGAAACGACGGAATCCATCCACAACAGGTTACCTTTTCAGAGGCGATTTTAAGTCCTATCGCATCATTCGGAGGGTTATACGTTCCCAGTGAACTTCCAAATTTAGGGGAAGCGTTTCTGACAAAGCATTTGAGTTCTTCGTACAAAGAACTCGCAAAAGATCTACTCACAACACTTGCAATCGATATTGAACCATCCGTTATCGATGAAGCATTATCCCTCTATGATAAATTTGACGATCCTACCAACCCTGTTCCGGTTGTCAAAGTACGTGATGATTTGTATGTAAGTGAACTCTATCACGGACCGACCCGCGCTTTTAAAGATATGGCATTGCAGCCATTTGGCGTTGTCCTCAGTTCTATCGCCCAAAAACGGGGAGAAGAGTATCTGATTTTAGCGGCAACGAGCGGTGATACAGGTCCTGCGGCGTTAGAGACGTTTAAAAACAGAGCGAACGTTCGTGTAGCGTGTCTCTATCCCGATGGGGGAACCTCAGACGTGCAGCGTCTTCAAATGGTGACCGAAGATGCTACTAATCTCAAAGTCATCGGGATCAAAGGGGATTTTGATGATGCCCAAAGTGCCCTTAAACGACTTCTTGCTTCTCAAACGTTCAAAGAGGCTCTGAAAGCGAAAAACATCTCCCTCTCCGCCGCCAACTCGGTGAATTTCGGACGGATTATTTTTCAAATTATCTATCATATCCACAGTTATCTCGAATTGGTTCGAAACAATATCATTACACTGGGTGAAAAAATTTATCTTGATGTCCCAAGCGGGAATTTCGGGAATGCTCTGGGTGGGTATTACGCGTATAAAATGGGACTTCCGGTTGAGAAGATTATTATCGCTTCCAATGAGAACAATGTTTTAACCCGTTTGATCAATACCGGTCGCTATGATTTGCGAGGCGAGCATGTTGTAGCGACGACTTCTCCGGCTATGGACATCCTTATTTCGAGCAATGTTGAGCGTATTTTATTTGATCTCTTCGGCAATGAGCGTACGAAAGAGTTGATGGCGGGTCTCGAAACGGAGCGTTTCTATGCATTGAGTGATGATGAGACGATGAAAATTCAGAACCTTTTTGCAGCGGATTATTGTAATGGAGCAGAAGGGAAGGGGTATATTAAAGAGGCGTATGATACGGGCTATTTGATGGATCCCCATACGGCCACATGTTTCAAAGCGTATGACTGCTGTGCAACCAAACCGCTTAAAACAATTGTTTATTCAACAGCAGAGTGGACGAAATTTTCTCCGACGATTGCAAATGCACTAACGGGTGAAAAAGATGCGAACGATATCGATGCGCTTGAATCAATCTCAAAAACGGCTAATACGCCGATTCCTCCGATGATAAAAGGGTTGTTTTCAAAACCGATTACACAAGATTGCGTGATCGATAAAGAGAACATTGAGAAAGAGATATTGAGCTTCCTTAACTAAACGTTTTTAGCTTTCTGCTTCCCTTGGTAGAGAGCCATCTCCATCAGTTTAATCTCTTCGTCCCCCCAAATCAAAATTTTCTTCGATATACTCAAATCAGGCTGTTTCGCTGAAGCGTATTGAACCCCCGATAAAATATGTTTGATACAGTTGATACGGGCTTTTTTCTTGTTGTCGGAACGGATAATAACCCAAGGGGCATTTCCGGTATGAGAGGCTCGGAGCATAGAGTGTTTCATCTCCGTATATTTGTCCCATAAATCTTGTGATTTGGCATCGACAGGTGAGAGTTTATACTGCTTGAGCGGATCGGTTTTACGCTCTTTAAACCGTTTGGCTTGTTCTTCTTTAGAGACAGAAAAGTAGAATTTAAAGAGAATAATTCCGGAACTGACGAGCATATGTTCAAATTCACTTACTTGAGATAAAAACTCCTGATGCTCTTGCGGAGTACAAAATCCCATAACCGGCTCAACTCCACCGCGATTGTACCAGCTACGGTCGAAGAGGACAATTTCGCCGGCGCTTGGGAGATGTTTCGTATAGCGTTGAAAATACCACTGTGTTTTTTCAACATCAGAGGGCTTGTCGAGTGCGACTACGCGTGCACCACGGGGGTTAAGATGCTCGGTAATCCGCTTGATCGTCCCCCCCTTACCCGCAGCATCCCGCCCTTCAAAAATCATCAAGATTTTAAGCCCTTTGTCTTTGACATAGTTTTGAAGTTTAAGCAATTCAATCTGGAGCTCTTTGAGTTCTTGTTCGTATTCTAAAACCGATTTTTTAACCCAAACGGGAAGTCTCTCTTCGACTTTACTTTTAGTTCGACGCTCCTCTTCGTTCTCTTCTTTTGATTTACGTCTATCATCATGAATGACATCTTCAATTTTTTGAGCTTCTATTATTTCGGTTTTTGCCATTGCACTTGTTGCGCCCATTAATAGCTCCTAATTTTTTTGATTATAACGTTGAAGAGATTAAATCGTCAAGTTTTGTCACCTCTTTAGTACTGACAAAGCAAGAATGTTCGCCGCAAATGGTCAATTCGTCTAGCGACTCATCATTTTTTAGGAGAACAAACGGATAGGTAAAAGCGGTTGTAATCTGAGACAACGTGTTCGATTTACCCTTGATGAGACGCTCTCCTCTCAAATAACGAATCGCTTCGGCGGTGAGAGTAGGATAGTAAATCGGTGTTTTCATCAGTTTAAGGGAGATAAATTCGAGGCTTTTGAACCCAAAATGGGTGTATTTTGGATCTACCAAGCTCCCAAGGCTAAAAAGTACATTTACCATAATCCCCAATGCACTTGGGTAGGTGCCATCATCTAATTCTGCCACAGTGGTAAAAGCTCCTCGGCTGAAATACCATTTTCCCTCTTCGTAAAAAAGTTCTAACGCTTTGTTCGCAAAACGTTGTCCTTGAATGAGATAGCGCTCATCCAGCGTCGACTGATACCCTTCGATATAGGCACGGCAGAGATAGGCATAATCTTCTAGAAATGCTTCTATTTTAGGTGTTTTATGGATCAAGGTCGAGTGTTTAAGCTTTTCCTCTATAAACATGGCGGCTTCGAGTTTTTCTAAAGAGCGCAGTGCTTGTATCCTATAGGTTGTATCGCTTTTTCCTAGAATAAACAGCGAATGAATCATCATCGCATTCCACGCCGTAATCACTTTTTTGTCGATAAAGGGGTAGATGCGCTCTTGACGCACACTTCGCAGTTCTCTTCGAAAAGACTCAAACCACTCAGGAAATTCGTGAGAGGAGAGTCGGATGATACAATACCCCTCAAAATTTCCCTCCGCTGATGCACCGATACGACGTGCTGCTTCAACGGGATTGCTAACAGAGCATCTCTGTAGTGCTGTTAATATTTCGTTATAGCTATAAACGAAGTATTTTCCCTCTTCCCCCTCACTGTCGGCATCGCTCGCACTGTAAAAGAGGTCATCTTCCATCATGAAATTGATCATAAAATCGGCACACTCACGGGCAATACGAAGATAATACGTATTGTTGTAGAGCATTCCTGCTTTGGCATACACTCCGCAGAGGAGGGCGTTATCATAGGTCATTTTCTCGAAATGGGGAATAAGCCACTCAGAGTCGGTGCTGTATCGGCAAAAACCGCCGTCAATGTGATCATACATCCCTCCCAAAGCCATTGAATCGAGGGTATGGGTAAGGATATTTTTTAGAGTTTCATTGGACTCAACTCTTTCTATACACATTAGTGTTTGAAGTGTTGATGTGTGGGGGAATTTCGGTGATTTGGAAAAACCGCCGTGCTGTTCATCGTAGTTATGTTCGGCTTGCAGAGAGAATTGGGTGATGATTTTTTCATTGAGAACTGTTGCTTGAATACTCTCGTTTTTCGGTCGCATAAACGCGGTGATCTCATCGGCATTTTGAAGCAATTTTTCGTCATTTTGAGCTATTTTTTCAGCGATAATTGCAGTCAACTCGCTAAAGCCCATCATCCGTTCCCGATTAAAAGGGGGGATGTAGGTAGCAGCATAAAAAGGTTTGTTATCGGGAGTACAAAAGATAGAGAGTGGCCATCCGCCTGCGCGCCGATTGAGAAGCATATGGAGCTCTTGGTAGTGTTTATCGATATCGGGGCGCTCTTCACGATCTACTTTGATGCAGATAAAGTGTTGATTGACAAATGTAGCAATTTCCGGATTTTCAAATACCTCATGTTCCATTACATGACACCAATGGCAGCTGCTGTAACCGATACTTATAAAGATAGATTTGTGTTCCGATGCAGCTTTTTCAAAGGCTTCGTCACACCACGGATACCACTCTATTGGATTATCTTTGTGCTGTTGTAAATAAGGGGAGTCTTCGAGTGCGAGACGATTTGACATCATTTATTCCTTTTGCGTTCAAAACAATGGCTGTAGTGTAGCATTTGAGGCTATGCCTAAGCTGAAAAATATTAACAATGTTTCTATCTACGATTCATTACAGCTAAATGCGGTAAAATAGGGGTGAATTTTATAATGAGGTTTTTTATGCGTTTACTACTTTTTTTCTTTTTTTCATTGAATGTATGGGCGGTTGGTTTTTTGCAGCCCGATGAGGCATTCAAACCTAAAATCAGCGTAATAAATGAAAACACGATCGGTATTGAGATTGAACTTGGTGAGATGATTTATTTGTATGAAGATAAACTTAAAGTTGAAGATATTGATCTAAAAGACGGAATCGATTTTGCCTCCGTTACGATGAATAAAGGGGTCGATCACGAAGGAGAGCGTGTTTTTGAAACTTCTCCTGCCATCCGGATTAAACTCTCTAAAAGTGCAGATGTAGTGGGTGAACAAAGTATCGGTGTAAAACTCTCCTATCAGGGGTGTTCATCCGCAGGGTTATGTTATGAGCCCGTTGAAACTGTACTTAAAATTACCATTGACACCGCTAAACTGACCGAGGAGAGTACAGCAAACAGTTCTATTTTAAAAGCTCCGGCGGTTGAAACGGCAAAAATGGAGGTGAGTGTTCCTAAAGAGGACGTCAAAGCCTCTGAGACAGATCAGATTGCGAATGTGATTCAAGGGGGAAGCCTTTGGTTTATCATTTTAAGTTTTTTCGGATTTGGTTTATTATTGGCATTGACACCGTGTGTTTTTCCGATGATACCCATTATTTCATCGGTTATTGTTGCACAAGGGGCAGGCTTAGGGACTAAAAAAGCATTTTGGTTATCGGTTGTGTATGTTCTCTCGATGGCAATAGCTTATACGATTGCCGGTATTTTGGCCGGACTTTTCGGTGCGAATCTTCAGGCAGCATTTCAGACTCCTTGGATTATTACCCTTTTCTCCCTCGTATTTGTTGTATTGGCGATGTCGATGTTTGATCTGTTTGAACTGCAAATCCCTAATGCTATCCAATCGCGCATTACACAACTCAGCGGTAAACGCAGCGGCATTGTTGGTGTTGCTATTATGGGTTTCCTCTCCGCTCTTATCGTCGGCCCATGTGTTGCGGCACCGTTGGCGGGAGCATTGATTTATATCGGTCAGACGGGAGACGCACTTCTTGGCGGTGTTGCCCTTTTTGCCCTCAGTATCGGTATGGGTATCCCGCTCGTAGCGGTAGGGACGAGTGCTGGCAAGTTCATGCCTCGTCCGGGTGTTTGGATGGATACGGTGAAATCGATTTTCGGGGTCATGCTCATCGGGGTTTCGATTTGGATGATCAGTCGTATTCTTGATGAAAATATTTCAATGATGCTATGGGGGGCATTAGCCGTATTTGTAGCGATTAATATCGGTGCACTTGAACCTATCAGAGGACGCTGTATTAAGTGTCATCGTGCTAATAAAAAAGCCCTTGGATTGATTATTTTAATGTACGGTATGTCTTTGTTGCTAGGCGGTATGAGCGGAGCAAAAGATCCGCTCCATCCGCTCGATCCATTTTTGCCGAATAAAGAAGCATCAGCAGCAACAGTAACGCAAAATCAGCATAAAACATTTGAACGCATCACCTCTATCGAAGAGTTGGAGGCTATATTGGTCGAAAACAAAGGTAAAAAAGTGATGATTGATTTTTATGCTGACTGGTGCAGTGCGTGTAAAGAGTTGGAAAGCAAGACATTTAGTAATGAAGAGGTGAAGAGTGCGATGGACAGCTATGTTTTGGTAAAAGTAGATTTGACCGCAAACGATGAAGCATCACGTGCAATCAGTTCTAAATACGGTATTTTTGGTCCTCCCGCAATTTTATTTTTTGATGAAAACGGTACGCGTATCAAAAGTGCCGATATCGTCGGATTTAAAGAACCGCAAGCGTTTCTAAAACATTTAGGAGAGATCAAATGAGTAAAATTATTTTGGCTTTGGCCCTAATGGCTAGTTGTGCAATAGCAGAACTCAAATGGGCACCCTCATATGATGCCGCACTGGCTCAAGCGGTAAAAGAGAAGAAAAAGGTGATGGTGATGTTATCGAAAGAGGATTGTCCAGCCTGTGAGTATATGAATGATGTCGTGTTTGAAGAAAAAGCGGTGGAAAATGAAATTCACAAAAGTTTTGTCCCCGTTCATATCGACATCCACAAAGATTTTATTCCCGATGGATTAGGATATATAGGAACACCGACATTTCACTTTTTGGATGCAAAAGGGAAAAAAATAGGTCGTTATGACGGCGGAGCAAATGTTCCTAATTTTATGGGTGTATTAGGAAAAATGAAAAATAAATAAATTATTTTTTCATCTCCACGAGACGATCTAAAATATAAAGCTGCATATTTTTATGCGGTATCTCTTTTTCCAATGCTTCGGAATAAATCTTTGCTACCTCTTTAGCGTGCAAATCATAATCGAAATGGGGAAAATGATTTTCCCACGCACTTTTGATAATCTTTAATGCGACCGTATCAATCAGATACTCTTTGAAAATAGCATAGGTAGCAAAAAACATCCCCGTGAACAGTATCGCCATTAAAATCAAAAGATGGCAATCTATTTTTGCCAAAACAGTATGAAAAAGTGCCGATGCCGGAAGTAAAATTAGATGCCAAAGGGCGATAAAAACGAGGTAGCTTCTTCCGATACTAAGACGAAATCCGGGAATTTTCCCTTCGAGTTTCAGCCCCTCTTGATACATTTTATTAGTTTTTAAAAGATCCCGAAACAGCATCGGACCATCACTGAGGGCAAAGGTATAAGGGATGATTTTATCATTGCTAATATGACGTATTTTGGTTTTCATCCATGAAAAAATTCTAAGCATTGTTATCCTTTATAAGTGTACTGACACGTTGGGCACTTCCATGACCCAAAAGTTCACGCAATGAAGCCGCATCGTTAAAAAAAGCGGTTTTATCCATTTGTTGATACGCATTATACAGATTTTGTGCATTGACGGAGTTTTGAATAAACTCAGGATGCAGTTTACGCCGGTATTTATGGGAAAATAAGATATTTCCTAATCCGACGTAATCTAGTTTTACTAAACGAGAAGCAATTGCGTAATCGAGTGATTTGGCGATATAAGCGAGTATAAACGGTGTACCGATCAAAGAGGCTTCAAGTGTTGCTGTGCCGCTGCATATAAAGGCAAAATCAGATTCTGCTAGGCTTTGATGCGCTTCGTGAGTAATCTCAAAGGTGGAAATATCGCCGTAGAGTTCTGAAATTTCTTCCGCTGTGAAATGGGGAGGAATAACGATCAAAGCACGAGTTACTAACATAGAACGGAGCTCTCTAAAAACCGGCATTAGCCGTTTTATCTCTCCGGGACGGCTACCGGGCATAAAGGTGATTTTTCCGGTAGGCTCGAGAGACGTTTTTCGGATGGTGATCTCATCGAGAAGGGGATGGCCGACGTATTCGATGGGGGCATCTTTGGAATAATACGTCTTCTCAAATGGGAGGATTGAACAGAGTTTTGTAATCGTTTTTTCCAAAACAGGAATCCGTTTTTTCTTCCATGCCCACGCTTGAGGGAGGATGTAGTAAATGATCTCTTTATCGGGATAGTGTTTACGGATCGATTTAGCCAAAGGGAGGTTAAACCCTGAGGAATCGATCAGCAGTACTTTATCCGCTGATGCGGCCAGTTCCACCATCTGATCTTTCAATCGGAAGAAAAAAGGGAGTTTTTTAATCGCATCGACAAATCCCATGACGGATGTGGAGCGCAAATCGACAATACTCTCTCCTAAAGTGTTGTCAAATATCCCGCTTAAAACGACCTCTTCACCCAGTTCTTTGAGCAGATAGGATAAATGGACATTAGCAGAGTGCTCTAATGCACTGACGAGTAGTTTCATGATCCTCCGTCTCCTCGGGTACTTAAATCGGGTTTATAATTGCTTTTATTTTCGTGATACTCGCTTAAAAAGGTGGTCAAGGCATCAATCTCTTTATCACTGAGTTCCATGGCAAATGGGATCATTAGCTGGGATTGCTGAGTAGTTCCTTGTTTTGCACGGTAATTTTTTAGTTTTGACATTAAAAACGGTTTGCGTCGATAAGCTAATGGAGGATATTGATTCGTTCCGCTCGCCGATATCCCATGACAGCCGCTGCACCCTTTGGCAAAATAGAGATTTTTACCCGTTTTATACATATCCGGAGCACCATAGAGGAACAAAGGTAGTAAAAACATGATGAACTTGAGCACTTTAGAGGTACCTTTAACATTTCTTGGACTAAAATACCGTAATTATACCTATAAAAGAGCAACGGGAGCGTTTATATGATCATTAGAGGCGCAATTATCTGTGATATCAATGGAGAACGTCATAGTGATGTTCGGATTGAAGAGGGGGTAATTACTCAGATCGGAAAAAATCTTGGCGATGATGATATCATCAATGCGGATGGATGTTATTTAATCCCCGGTCTGATTGATACCGATGTACGTCTGAAAGATTCTCAACTCAATCGGACCAATCTTGAAAAACTCTCTCGCCGCGCACTCAGCGGCGGTGTTACAACGGCCGTATTAGCAAGTGACTCGATTCCCCGTATTGATAATGAGATTACACTCGAGTTTGTTCAACAACACCGTAATTCAAATAACGGAGCAACGATCGAGACAACGGTGAGCGCTTTGAGTGACTCTGGTGCCCTGAGCAATATCGCCATAATGCTAAAAAAAGGGTGTGTTGCGGTTCATACATCGACCATACAAGATTACAATCTGATAAACCGCATCGCACAGTATTTAAAAATGGCGGATAAAGCACTGTTTTATAAAGCTGAAGACAAAAGTCTTATTGAGAGTGGTGTGATCTCTGATGGTGCCGTTGCCGCTCAACTTGGATTGCCTGGGATATCGCCAATGTCGGAAGTGGTGCATATTGCGTCGATGATTGAAATCGCCCGGCATTTTGGGATTAAAATCGTCTTTAAAAGCGTTACGGAACCTCGATCGATCGAATTGATCGCACAAGCACGAAAAGAGGGGATCGCGGTAGAATGTGAAGTAGCGATTCATCATTTATTTAAAAACGATGCGGCTTGTCTCGGGTTTGATACCGATGCGAAAATCAATCCGCCTCTGATCAATGAGTCAAAGCGGCTTGCCCTTCTTGAAGCGCTGAAGCGAGGAGATATCCATTCTCTAACATCACTTCATCAACCGAACTCTGATGTACACAAAGATATCACATTTTACGATGCCAATGTAGGGACGACTTCTATCGCTGAGTATTTACCGCTGGCCTATACCTATCTAATTAAAAATAAGATTATCGATATGGCTAAACTTATCGATTTGGCTTCCCGCATTCCGGCACAACACATAGGGGTTAAATCGGGAGAAATCGCAGCAGGAATACGTGTTGATTGTATTTTGTTTGATCCTTCACAAACGACGCAGGTTACGCATCATCATAGCCTCTATAAAAATGAGACACTACAGGGCAAAGTGATTATGGCACTCTGCCGAGGCGAAGTAACAAAGTTCTAAATATTATAGTGACTTGGCATTCCTAAATTCCGAAATCTCTGCTTCGACCATCGCATCAATCATAATTTTATACAGGGTAGTGAGGAGATTTGGAGAAACACCAAACTCCATAGCACGGGTACGGACACGATCCATTACCGCTTCCATCCTCTCATTGGCTTTGATCTCTTCAATAGAGTGTTTAAAATTTGCCGCTTGTTTAACATAGCTGTTACGGGCAGCGATAAGTTCGACGATTTGATCGTCTAAACGGTCGATATGGTTGCGAACTTCCGCAAGGGAATGGCACTCTTCAATTTTCATTCAAAATCTCCCTTTTATACATAACGGTATCATACCATATAATCGTATTCCTCTTTGTCTATCACATTCTTATCACACAAAAATGTATAAAATTATCTTATTTCGTTTTTTTTGATACATTTCACTATTTCTTATAAATATTTAAGAGTAAGCGGATTATGATGTCCACAGCGATAATTCAATTTCGCAATCGATATTGCATACGATAAAAGGGGAATCCATTATGAACATTTCAAGACGTGACTTACTTAAATTTGCCGGTCTAAGTGCAGCAGCAGCTGCCGTTACCGGCTGTACAGCGGCTACAGGTGCAGCTCCTGGTGCACAAGGAACTGCTAGTAAAATGCTTGGTAAGCATCAAGTTGTTATTATCGGTGGCGGTTGGGGCGGTTTGACCGTTGCCAAAGAGTTGAAAAAAATTGATCCTAAATTCGATGTTGCGATTATCGAAAAAAATGACAGCTTTATGTCGTGCCCATTTTCAAACTGCAACCTTGGCGGACTTAAAGGTGTAAGTCTTAGTACATTGACACATGATTATTCACAAGCAGTAGAGAAAAACGGTTACGGTATGTTGACGGCAGTCGTTACCGGAATCGATCGTGTTAATAAAGTAGTTCACACTTCTAAGGGTGGTGTAGGCTATGATATCTTGGTTCTTGCACCGGGGATCGATTACAACTACAAAGGGCAATTCCCTACGTGGTCAGATGCAAAAATCGCAAAAGCACGTCGTGCGGCTCCTGCGGCATTGGTTCCGGGCGGCGAACACGTAGCCCTTGATCGTATGGTTAAAAATATGGAAGACGGTGATGTTGTTATCACGGTTCCTGCAGGTAAATATCGCTGCCCTCCGGCTCCGTTTGAGCGTGCGAGTATGATTGCCAATTACATGAAAAACGAAGGTATTAACGGTAAAGTTATTATCCTCAACGAAACCGCTGAAATCGCTAAAGGCGCAGCTTTCAAAGAATCATGGGCTGAGATCAATAAAGGTGCAGTTGTACACGAAAGTAACTGTAAAATTTCCGATGTTGACTTTGATAAAAAAGAGATTACGTACGTTCAAACTGTGTTTAAAGATAAAGATGACACAGAAGGGACAAAAACAACGAAAACACTCAAATACGGACTTTTCAACTTTATTCCGCACAATATGTCAAACCCGGTTATCGAAATGGCAGGCGTTGCGACCACTCCGGACGGATTCAAAAAAGTTAAAATGGCATCCACACCTGAAAAACCGGTTTCATTCCAAACCGCAACTGATGCAGCTGTTTATGCAGTCGGTGACGTTGTTGGTCACGCTATCCCTCCAAGCGGTCAATCGGCTATCTGGTCAGGTAAAGAGTGTGCAAAAGAGATTGCTCACGTTCTTCACGGTAAAAGCTATAGCGTTGCATCAGCACTGCCGTATAAAAGTGCCAACGTATGTTACTCAATGGTTGGAGAAAACCCGGAAGAAGCGATTATGGTTAACCATGAATTTATGGTTGCAGGTCCGGTTATCGGCTCAAAAGGAAGTGTTCCAAAAGGTGATGAAGCGAATAACAAATTCCGCTCAACTGGTCTTGCGAAAGCAACACACGATTGGTATAAAGGCGCAATGCGCGACTTGTTTAACTAATACCGGTTATCTTACTCTCCACTCGGAGAGTAAAAGAAAAATCTGCTACACTTACTACGTAAAATCATTCACACGGAAAACATTATGGATAGAAGAAATTTTTTAAAAGTGGTTGCTGCTAGTGCAACGGTAATGGCTGTAAGTCCTTCGATGATTCGGGGAAATCTGTATGCTGCTGATGGGATGCTGTTCAAAGCGTATGAAAAAGTTCAGCTTGTAGATGCGGCAGGCAATCCTATTAAAGCATCAGCGCTGGCAAAAGAGGTTACCTATATTTTTAATTACCCTCATGCTTCTACTCCTTGTATGCTTATCAATTTACCTAACCCAACGTCAAAAGATATCGAATTGACGTCGGAAGGTGGAGAGAAATACGTATGGAAAAGCGGTGTCGGCAAAGAGCGCAGTGTTGTCGCTTATGTAGCAATCTGTACCCATCAGATGACCCATCCGACTCCAAATGACAGCTTTATTAGCTACGTACCTACGACGAAAAAAACGATGGCATATGACAAAAGCGGAGTGATCGTGTGTTCTTCACATCTTTCGGCTTTTGATGCAGGAGCAGGTGCTAAAGTGCTAGGGGGGGCGGCAACACAACCGCTTAATTCTGTTGTTCTTGAGCATGCTGCCGATGATACTCTATGGGCTGTTGGTATATTGGGATCTGATAAATTTCAGGATTATTTCAAAAGTTTCCGTCCGGAGCTAAAAGAGTTTTACGGAGGGCCGGCTGAAGCGAAAAAATTGGTTTCAATTTCGGCTAAAACGGTTAAGCTTACCGAATATTCCAAAGAAATTATCCAATACTAAAAGGGGTTATTATGAAAAAAAGTTTTATATTTTTGGCTCTATCGTTTTTGTTGGCAGGATCGCTCAATGCTGCTGGGACTGATCATCGTACAATGTTGATGAAAGATATGCGTACGATGTTGGATGCTATGGAAGAGATTCAACGCGGAGGGCTATACAGCTCAACTGAGGATATGAAAGCCGGAGTTAAAAAACTCCAGGGTACACTTAAAACACTTGAAAGTGAAGAGATTAAATTCATTCTCCCTAAAGATCAGGTGTATGCATACAAATTTGCTCAAAAAACAGCGCATATGCTCCGCCTTTATTCAGACGATATGATTGTTTCGATTGAAGCGGGACGTATGGATGACGCATTGGAAGATTACAGCCAGCTTCTTAAACAATGTACGTCATGTCATATCCGAATTCGTAACTGGTAATTTTCTTCATCTATCTTCTTCTCAAGCGTATGCTTGGGAAATTCTATAATTATTTATTGACTATCCTCTTGTTAGCTGTATATCATTAGATATTCTTGTGACACTTTTATCACAATTTTGTCTCACACTCCTACAAATTTGTTCATATATTAGAAAATAAAATAAATATAAAGATATGTTTAAGAATGAATTGTTATGATTGTTGCAAGATTCGAAATAAGTAAATCTTATCTCGGACGGTTTCTTGAAGGAGAATGAATGAAATTAGGAAAACTTAGTCTAGTCGCTGTAATGGCTCTTGGAACAAGCGCGTTCGCAATTGATAATGTAAAAGTAAACGGTGAAGCAAAAGTTTGGTACCAAACATCTGAATATTCGGGTGGAGCTACTGCGGTTTCTGCGGCGGCGGCAGCGCAAGATTTTTTCGATCATGATACTAACTCACAAGCTGAAGTAAAATTAAGTGTTGGTGCGACTGCAGATTTGCTTCAAAACTTAAGCGCAGGGGTAAAAGTTACTGCTCTTTCAACTCTTGGTCTTGAAAATAATCTAGTTGGTGCTGTTCCGGCTGCAAAATATAACAATGACGGTACTGCGGCAACTGGCAGCTTAGATGACCAATCATGGACTGAAGAATTGTATTTAGCGTACACTATGGGTAAAACTACGGCTAAAGTCGGTCGCCAAGCATTAAGTACTCCACTAGCGTTTACTGAAAACTGGAACGTTGTTGACAATACTTTTGAAGCTGCCGTTCTTTTAAATAATGACCTTCCGGATACAACATTAGTAGCTGCCTATGTTGGCAAGCACAATGGTGTCGGTTTGCTTCAAACAAGCTCAACTGCTGCTACACATGGTGGAAGAGGTTCAACTGTTGCACAAGGCGGTACTTTTAGCAATTTCGGAACTGAGGGTGCTTATGCTGCCGGTGCGATCAACAAATCTGTACCGAATACAACGCTTCAAGCATGGTATTACAATGTAAGCGCAGTAGCTGATGCGTATTGGCTACAAGCAGATGCTAAAGTTATGGATATGGTAAGTATCGGTGTTCAATATGCTGGTATGGATCCAAAACTTTCACGCGCTACTGTAGTAGCTGCAGGTTATACTGCAGGTGATGAAGATTTGGCAGCAGTCAAAAAATCATCAGATGTATTTGCCGTGAAAGCTGCGGTTGATGTTGCGGGTGTAAATCTCTATGCAGCATACTCATCAGTAAGTGATGGTACTCTTGGATTTGCTAACGTTGCAACGGGTGATAAATCAAGTTTGTATACTTCACTAGGAAGTATCTGGATGGACGGTGAAATCGCTGCTGCACCGGATACTGATACATGGAAAATCGGTGCATCAACAAAAATGGTTCCGGGTGTAACCCTATCAGCAAGTTATGCAGAAGCAGAAACAGGTAACAATACTAATGCCCTTGCCGCTGTAGGTGGAGCTTCTACTATTAATACTGATTTTACTGCGTGGGATGTAGTTGCGTCTACAAAAGCTGGTCCAGTTGATTTGACAGCGATCTATACTCAGTTTGATAAAGATGTGAAAGCAAATGATAACAATGATAAAACGACTGATACTATCCGTATCATCGCTTCTTTGAAATTCTAATACTTCATTAGAATCTCTTCTTTTTCAGGGCCTTCGGGTCCTAAACTTTCTCCTTAAGTTATGTTTAACATGCGGGATTCGTCACCCCGCATCCTTCTTTACTTCGAAAACGTTGCTTCCTCTACAATCACTGAATAGAGATATCCATAACCAAAATCTTTGTCAATCGCCACAGTTCCTGTCGCGACTACTTTATCGCCTACCGCAGGGCTTTGTTCTGTCGAGGTAAAGACAATATCGTTTGTTTCAGCATCCCCGGTACCGTCTTGAATGTGGATCCAGTTTTTATTCATAATACCTTCAGAAACTTTGACAACATTTCCATGAATGGTGATAACTTTTCCGTTTAGCTCATTTTTCTTCGCATATAGATCTGCTACGGTAAGTTCACCGTCTGCATGGTTCATAGAGTGATTAGCTGTCGGTTGTTGAGCCGGTGATTGAGCTTGTTCAGCAGCTGCTTCAGGTACCTGATTAGCCTCTTCGATTTTATCACCGCATCCGATTAGCATGAAACATGCACTTAGCCCGATTGCAATAGTATGACGTCGAATCATTTGTTTTCCTTCTTTTTAGTGTACAGAATAGTAGCATGTATGTCTTAAAACTTTTGGTGACACTTTTAATCAAAAAACCCACGAGTTCATAGTGTTTATTGACATTAATTATTTAATTGTGATAAGATATATTTATTAAAGAATTAGGAAGATTAGATTATAATTTGTAATAATTGATAATTCGGAGTCAAGGATGATTAAAAAAGTTTTTATATATGTTTTTTTCATAGGGTCGGTAACTTTTTTAGAAGCGGTTGATAGTTCTTCTGTAGGTGCCACCATTTTTAATGAACGCGGTTGTGTTATGTGCCATGCTAAAGATGTCGATATGATCGGTCCCTCGATCCGAACGATTGGAATTCGGTATAGTGGAAATGAAAATGCACTGGTCTCTTACTTAAAAGGGCAAGGACAGCCAATAGTATATCCAGAACGTGATGGCATGATGCGTCCTCAGCTTTTAAAAATCGGAAATCTCTACGAAGAGGAATACCGTTCATTAGCTCGATATATGATTCAAGCGTTTATGCGTGTCGATTTTTAATCCGTTTATCGGATAGCAAGTTATTTAAAAAAGAAGTGGAGATAGTTTATGCGTAAACGAATGAGAACAATAGCAATAGCTCTTGCTGCAGTAAGTGGGCTAATGTTTGCTGTTTTGGCGAGTGCAGAGAGTGACCCAGCCAAAGGTGCTCCAACCCCAGATGAACGTCCTGTATTTGAACCACATTTAAAAAGTGGTAAAACTGTGGTTCATCCACCTTATGAGATGGCAAAAGCTGATAAAGATTGTTCGTTTTGTCATACGGAAAAAGATGCGAAAAGTGGTTCATTGAAAATGGATATGCCTGATCTGTGTAATCAATGTCATGAAGGTAAAGATACAAAGAAATTCATTCATGGGCCTGTCGGTGCAGGTGCATGTACCGCATGTCATGATCCGCATGAATCTGAAAATATGAAGTTACTCCGTTTTTCAAGTATCAATCAGTTGTGTACTTCATGCCACGCTGATAAAGGACATTTTCTAAAATCAACTAAAAATATCCATCCTCCGGTTCAAGATCAGTGTACCAATTGTCACGATCCGCACACGGAAAACTTTAAATTTCAGCTAAAGGCAGACGGAAAAAAAGATTTGTGTCTTATGTGTCATGTTGATAAAAAAGAGCATATTGCTACTGTAACACACAAACATGGCGCGATGGATCGTCCGAAACAATGTCAAGAATGTCACGATCCACATGGAACCGGAACACCTAAGATGTTGAAAAAAGACACGAGTAAAGATCTCTGCTTGTCGTGTCACAATGATAAAATGGCTGCTGAAGGGAGTAAGTTGACTAATATGGATAAGCATCTAAAAGATAATCCGGATCATCACGGTCCGATTCTCTGGGGTGACTGTGCTGCATGTCATAATCCGCATGGGTCTGATAACTTAAGAATGTTAAAAAAACCGTTTCCTGAGACTTTTTATGCAAAATTTGATGAAAAAAGTTATATTTGTTTTGAGTGTCACGAACCATCAAAAATTCAAAATGAAATGACGACGACAGCGACAAACTTCCGAAATGGTGATAAAAACATGCACTTTGTCCATGTTAACAAAGATAAAGGTCGCTCGTGCCGTGCTTGTCATGATTTCCACGGAACGAAAGAATATCCGCACCATTTGCGCGCTAAAACAAGTTTTGGTGCAATTAACTTTCCGATTCGGTATATTGAAACACCTGCTGGTGGATCATGTGCACCGGCTTGTCACGCACGTCGAGGTTATGATCGTGAAAAACCGATTGAGAATCTAAAATAAATGAATCCCGCTTTTTTGAGGGGGGGGTATTCCCTCCTCCTGTTTATCCCCTTTTTAATCTTGACTGCATCGTTTTCCCTCAATGCCGCGTCTCTTGAAATTATCCGTCCTATTACAAAAAGTGTTGTGGATGAAAGTGAAATTAATGTCGTCGTCAAAGTAAACGATCCGGAAATGAGCAAAGTGGTATTTGTGGATGGAACGGGACGTGAGTTTCATCGAGAGATCAAAAAAAATAAAGCGATCTATTGTCAGTCTTTGAAAACGAAAATGGGAAACAATTCGATTAGTGTCGTAGCGTATAATGGGACGGATGTTAAAGAGAGCAAAACTGTAGAGGTTTATTTTAGATCCGAGCTTTTCGGAGGATTTAATGAAGAGCCTTCTGGATACCGAAAGCACTCTTTTCATACCGAAAAAGATGAGCAGCTATGCAAAAAATGCCACAATATGATTCCCAATGCTGCTAAATACGTAGTTCCTGAAAATGGTGAAGATTCCACATGTTATCAATGTCATAAAAATCTTGTTAATCGTGCAAAATCTCACGCCCCTTCGGTGAACTGGCTTTGTACCGAGTGCCATACCGGGCAATCGGGAGAATACAATTCAGGAGAGGGTAACTCGAAGTTCTCTGCACCTGATCCGATTATGGAGCGCTGCTTCAATTGTCATGAAAATATAAAATCGGTATGGTTTGCACGAAAATCAGAACACGGCCCTGTGAGGGATGGACGATGTAATCGCTGTCATAACCCACACTCATCGGATGAACTTTTTTTTACACGTAAGCCGTTATGGGATTTGTGCACGACGTGTCACTCTGAGAAAGCTAGCGGTGCCCATGTTATCAGCAGCTTCGTCCGTGATAAAACGCATCCTACTCAAGGCAAGCCTGATCCTGCTCGTCCAGGTAGAGAACTGGTTTGTTCCGGATGTCATGATCCGCATGGCTCAGAGGGGATTTTTCTCCTCCGCTCTAAGGGAAAAACAGCCTTTAGTGTTTGCGTTCGCTGTCATCAAAAGTAATAATCTAATATTATAATCAATTATAAGCAATATAAATACTAAAATGCATATCTTAATGTATCCTTAAGTAAATTCATATTACAATTTGGTTACAGTAAATTTAATGGAGGTTAGCTAAATGGTTACCTTAAAAAAAATGTTACATTCTGTTGTATTGATCTCGGCGCTAAGTGCAACTGCGTTTGGAGCTTCAAATATCAGTGCTACGAAGCATAATCTTTCCGGTACGGGTACGGGAACGATTAACGCGAGTAGTGGGCAAAACAATGACGAAATCTGCGTCTATTGTCATACGCCCCATGCTGCAAATACAGCTTTTAACGGTGCTCCGCTTTGGAATAAAGCAACTCCATCAGGTACATTTACGATGTACGGAACAACAATTGGAGGGACGGCAACGGACGCAACACCTAATAGCCCTTCAATGGCATGTTTGAGTTGTCATGACGGTGTAAGTGCGATCAATTCGATGGTTAATGCTCCAGGGTCTGGTGGGTATGTTTCAGCTGGTGCTAACGTCGTATTCGGAGCTACAGCTGCAGGAACGGCATTCGCTATGCCTGCTGGTGTGACGAATATTGGTACCGACTTACGAAATGATCATCCGGTTTCTATCTCCTATGATACTACAAAAGCAGGGTTGAAAGCAACCTCCACAACTTTGACCGGATGGGCTGGTGCGACAACAGTTGCCAACCTTCTTCGAAACAGCAAAGTGGAGTGCGGAAGCTGTCATGATCCACATGAAGCTGATAATGCTACATTCCTCCGTGTTGCTAATGCGGGTAGTGCTTTGTGTGTCGGATGTCACGCTAAATAATCTTCACTTTCAAAATGCTCCGAATCGGAGCATTTGTCCTGCAATCCCTTTTATTAATAAAGAGCAAAAATAAAACATTTTTTTTGTATACTCTACACTATATTGTAGATTTAAGTGGTAGGAGAATAAGTGTGAGACAGATATGGATGCATGTAGTCTGGGTGGCGTTTATATCCCTTATGATGAATGGATGCGGCACAAAAGAGGAACAGGTAAATCGGTTCATCATTCCAGCTCCTCCTGAAAATCCTCGAATTGCTCATGTTGCGACTTATCGCGGTGAGGCCGACTTCGCTAAAAAGGGTGGACTCGACACCTTTATCGGAGATGGCGGGCTTACAATGACGCGAAATTTGAATAAACCCTATGGGGTAGCAGCCCGTAAGAATAAAGTGTATGTGACCGATACTGCACAAGGGGTTGTGTTTGTGTTTGATACGATTCTGAATAAGGTTACTTATCTAGGGGATCAATCTTCGGGGAAGCTCGCATCTCCTATCAGTATTGCCTTTGATGCAAAAGGACTCGTTTACGTATCGGATGCGAAACTTAAACGGGTATACGCGTATGATGAGAATGGCTCTGTTGTCAAAGTATTCGGACTAAAAGACGAATTTTACCGCCCAACTGGGATCGCTATTAATGCCGATCTAGGGCTACTTTATGTGACTGATACCCTTCAGCATAATATCAAAATGTATACACTTGAGGGGAAGTTGGTAGAAACAATCGGTAAGCGAGGTATCGAAGATGGTGAGTTTAACTACCCGACTAACCTTGGTATCGATCGTCGTAACGGCAATCTCATTGTTGGAGATACCCAGAACTTTAGGGTACAGATTTTCGATAAAAATGGAAAATTTCTGAGTCGTTTCGGGAAAATCGGCGACAAAGCCGGTATGTTCGCACGTCCAAAAGGGGTCGCGACGGACAGTGAGGGGAATATTTACGCTGCCGATGCGGCGTTTAACAATATCCAAATTTTTAATGATAAAGGGGAACTCCTCCTCTATTTTGGTGGAGGAGGGACCGATGTGGGAAGGTTTAATCTCCCCTCTGGTCTCTACATTGATGAAGAGGACCGCCTCTATACTACAGAAGGGTTCAACGCAAGGGTTCAGGTGTTTCAATACCTAAGTGAGAATTGGAAGAAAAAGCATCCCGAGGAATATAAAAAAATATTGGAAGCAAAATGAGATTAACAAAGAATATGATAGCTGCTCTCCTTATAGCATCTTCACTGACTCTGGAAGCTGCTGTCGCCTCAAAATCTGTCGTAACGGTAAATGGTGTACCGATTACACAAAAAGCGGTTGATAGAGAAGTACGTGCCTTGATACCGCAAGCGAGTTACCATGCCAGTGTATCTGATAGCAAAATGAATGAGCTTGAAAAGGAGGCTATTGAGAACTTGATTAACAAAGAGCTTCTCAATCAATATGCTAAAAAAGAGGGGATGTCTGTATCACCTAAAGAACTTTCAAAAGCTGAAGCGGAGACAGTTAAATCGTTGGGTGGGGGTAAAAATTTTGAGCAGGCTCTTCTACGTGCAGGAATAACCCTTAGCGAATTTCGTTCAAATTTAGAGGTCGAAGTATTGATCCGTAAGCTTTACGAAGAAAAAATTGAGCTCACCTATAGTGATGATGACCTCAAAGCATATTATGATAAAAACCGATTCAAATTTAAAGAACCTGAAAAAATTGATGTTCAAATGATCTATACACGCAATGATCCAGAAGTGAAAGATGGGGGAAAAATCGCACTAAAGCGGGCTAAAGAAGCGATGGAGAAAATTAAAAAAGGTGAAAACTTTGGTGTGGTTGCTGCAGAATATTCCAATGATATGACACGTATCAAAGAGGGGAAATTGGGGATGATTCATAAAGGGAGAATTCCAAATGCCAAAGCCGAAAAAGTTGCTTTTTCTCTGAAAAAAGGAGATATTAGTGAAATTGTTGAAACCGATATCGGATGTTTTATCTTTCGCGTCAACGAACGTAGGGAAGCAGCACAGCTGCCGTTTCGTAAAGTAAAAGAGAAACTACGTAATGAACTGAAATCAAATCGTGAAAAAGAAAAAATGCTTAGAGTTCTCGCTTCGCTAAAAAAACAGGCGAAAATCATAAAATAATATGATTTTGGTCTAAATGGTTCATGCGAAAATCTTCCTCCGTATCAATTATTATTGCCATTGCTGTATCTCCCGAGGTGTGGGGAGCTGATTTGGGATGGCTCAGTACGCGAGGATTGTATGGAAGTCTCGAATACGGCTATGCCCATGAAAGTTCTTCGAATACGAATAATCGTTCTACACAAGATACTATGACACAAAACTACTTGTTGGGAACGACTGGATCGGTCTACAGTCCTAATCTGTTTAGCTATCTGTTGGAAGGGGCATTTGTCATCACTGATACTAAAAACAAGACGAGCAGTACGGAGATGGAGTCTTCCAGTGAAATACTCAACTATAGAATGAACGCTGACATTATCCGTGCAACCAACTTCCCTTTTCTCCTTTACAATGAAAAAAGTTTTACCCCCTATAGTAGTATTTCGTCCGATGCTTCTTTTTCTTATGATGAAGTTTCTGAACGCAGCGGGATCAGCGGATCAATGAAACTTCCTTATTTTCTTCTCAACTACAAAGCTGAATCATCACAGATGCAGCGAGAGGAGAATTTTTCTGACGAAGCACGCGACAATCAAGATTATTCGGTTTCGATATATAAAGACAATAGTTATTCGAGATTTTCGGCAGTCTACAACGAGCGGTTTCGTGAGTATCTTCGGGATGATCGCCGCTTAACTACCCATCAGGATTGGACTGACCATACCCGAGATGGAAGTGCAAATTGGGCATTTGATATTGATAAAACCCTTCGTATTGCTTCATCGATGAGTTACATGGAGAGCGATTATGTCGATATGACCAATCTATCAGGAAGTTTCAGCGTTGATTGGCGACCGACTATAAGTTATAACGCCGGTATGAATGTTATGGTCAATACAATGGAAGCTGGGGAAAGTCAGAATGATAACTATACCCTTAACGCTCATTCTAACTATCAAGTGACCCCTGAATTTTCAACAACACAGAACCTCTCTCTCTATTCTATGCAAGGGGAATATTCCGATATGAAGATGGAGACCCTTTCCGTAGGGGGGAATTATTTCAAATTATTTGATGAGGGTTCTACCTTTAATTCTTCAGCAACTTTGATGGGGAAGGCGGAACAAAACAAAGTGAACGGAGATTTTAACAGTTCACTTCCCGATCGAAATATGTACAGTTACAATCTTAATGTCGGTGGCTCTACACTGTTGGAACCGATTAACTCACGTCTTATGGTTGGACTGATGTATGATAATTCGTACTCATCACTCGATGAAACGACAAAGCGTTTTTCGGGACAGGCCGTTTTATCGTCGACGATTCTCTATAATCTGATGCACAATTTATCAGCATCGTATATTTTGGATAAAAGCGGCTATTACTCTCAAGGACAAATTGTAGCACGCAATATTGAGGTTGAAAGCGTTGATAATGCCCTGCTTTATTCACAGGATATTGGGTATGTTGGGAAACTTACTTTGGGTGGCGGAGTTGCATATACCTCAACACAGGTCAATGACAGTGAGAGTCTCACCCGTATTTTTCCCCATGCTGAAGGGAGCTTTTTGTATCGCTTTTGGAATTCGGTGCAGCTACAGTCGAATATGTCGGTTTCTCAGGATTCAGTGAGTGACTTAACAAACTATTTAGCCTACATGGGTTTAAATTACAGTATACGGAGATTTTTGATCTCATTAGAGGGAAAATATTTGCTCCAGACGGGCGGAGCAGCAGATGAGCTCGCCCAAAGTTCTGTTTTTTTCAAAATTAAGCGAACATTTTAAAAAAGGAGGGGATAGCGATGGGTCGAATATTTCTTATTATGATTGCAGTAGTTACTTTCTCATCGGTCATGATGTATGGTTCCGAACGTCTCGTATGGCCTGCTCCCCCTGATCCTTCCCGGTTTGAATATGCCGGGAGTATCACACGATCGGACGATTTGAAAATTACCTATGGATTTTGGGAAAAAGTGTGGAATTTTATCGCCGGTAAAGAGTCCAAAGTACTCGCCGCCCCCTTTGGAATTCATGCCGATGATAAAGGGCGTCTCTATGTGACTGATGCCGGACATCGCGCTTTATTTATATTTGATCCCCAAAAAAATGCGATGAAAGTGCTTGAAGGGTTTAACGATGAGCCGTTCCTTTCACCGGTAGATGTTACTACTGATGCGGGAGGACATATTTATGTTTCTGATTCGGTATTGGGGAAAGTTGTCGTCTTTGATGAAGATGGCGAGTTTCTTTATGCAATCGGGGGTGATACCATTAAACTCACTCGACCGACCGGCATCGCAATTGACACTCCCCGGAATCGTCTTTACGTATCCGACACGCTAAGCGGAGTGGTTTTGGTCTTTTCCCTCAAAGGTGAGCTCTTAAGTTCGATTGGAAGCGAGGGGCATGGGAATGAAGAGTTCAATCGTCCCACGTATCTTGCTCTTGATAAAAGCGGCAATCTTTACGTCGCCGATTCTATGAATCATCGGATACAAATAGTTGACCCGAACGGGAAATTTCTTCACAGATTTGGCCGTCTAGGGGATAAAATCGGTAATTTCGGAAGTCCTCGCGGTATCACTTTGGATAATGATGGGAATATCTACGTTTCCGATTCTCTGTTCCATGCCGTACAAATTTTCAATCCTAAGGGAGAACTTTTGTTGGCGATAGGTCATTTTGGAAAAGAGATCGGGGAGTTTTCTTCTCCCAAAGATCTGACATTTGATCGTAACGGTACACTTTATATCGCTGATTTTTACAATATGAGGGTTCAGAAACTGATCAAACTACCAAACCCAGAAAATAGGGAAATGCCATGAAAAAACAACACATTGTAGCTGGGATTATGATGAGTGTAGTGGTCGTTTACTCAGCATTGGCAGGAGTTATCAACACCAAGCATAACATGTCAAGCTCAGGAGGCGGAACCATCAAAGCAACGACTGAGCCTGAAGTATGTGTTTTCTGTCATATTCCCCACCAAGCTCAAAATGGGACACCGCTGTGGAATAGGAGTATGCCTACATCATCGTATGTGATCTATAACAGTGATTATTTGCGCAGGATGAACTATCCGACTCCGACCTCTTTAAGTAGTGTTACGGGAGAACCTGGAGCATTATCACGTCAGTGTTTGAGCTGTCATGACGGCACCGTTGCCGTTGGTTCGGTTTATTTGGTTCGCGGTACACTGTTGGGGAGCAGCCAGATTGCTATGAGCGGTGTCAATCCTAACGGTACAATGCCATCCACTGCAACCGGGTATATTGGAACCGATCTTCGGGGACACCATCCGGTCGGCATAGAGTATAACCATGCTATCACGAAAAATTTCGGCAGCGGCAGTCGGGGGATGGAGTTATTGGTAACACCCGGATCAGCGATCAAACTCTATTCCTACAATGGGAAGCAGTATGTTGAGTGCTCATCGTGTCATGACCCTCATACCGAAACACAAAAGTTTCTCCGTTATTCAAGTGGCGGAACCCATGGCGCAAACGTTTATGGAACCTGTACCTCATGCCATGAGAAAACAAACTGGACAAGCGGAGCACACGCTACAGTGAACAATTCGTATACCGATGGAACGGTCAGTGCGGCTTATGGTACGAGTACCGTCTCTTCGCTGGGATGTGTTAACTGTCATAAGCCTCATAACGGAGAAGGGAAACCGTATTTGCTGCGTAAAGTAGAAGAGAATACTTGTTTTCAAGGTGCCGGAAGCGGGACAACATCAACTGTCCCTTGTCATGGAACAGGGGGGGCGAAAGATATTCAAAGCGCACTTTCTCGCTATTATTCTCATCCGGTAGCTGATCTAACGAGTGAGGGGCAGCACAGCAATCTTGATGTATTTTTCGGTGTCGGAGTTGCTAGCGATGGGGGGAGTGGTGTGACTTGGTCGACCAACAAACATGCGGAGTGTGTCGACTGTCATAACCCGCATCAGGCGCAAGCGGGTAGTCATGCTCTTGCAGGATCATGGTATCCGACTACACCGAGTGCATCGACCAATGCGGTTTCCGGACCGTTAAAAGGTGTGACAGGGGTGGAGCCGACCTGGCCTGCAACGGGATGGACACAGCCGACGACGTTTACAACGTTGGAGAGCGCGACCAAAGAGTATCAGATATGTATGAAATGCCACTCTTATTGGGGATTAGGATCTGCGAGCAATGGAGTTTCCATCCATACGATTTCGTCTCAGGGAGTTCCGGCGACGGATCAGGCATATGAGTTTAATCCTAAAAATCGCTCAGCCCATCCGGTAGTTATGACAACCAATGAGATGAAAACATATGGGGGAAATACTAATAATCCAGCTGCAGAGGGGCGTTATGCCGCACCGTTAACGGCAGCTGCCCTTAAATCTCCTTGGAATGCTGCCCCGGGGAATCAAACGATCATGTGTTCCGATTGTCACGGAGCGGATAATGAGATAGGGGGGGACCCAAAAGGTCCGCATGGCTCAACGTTCAGTTTTATGCTTAAAGGGACAAACAAGTATTGGCCGGCAGGCCCCGACGGTTCGGGAAATGCAGTTCCTGGTGGGAAACTCTATACGATGGCAGACGGGCAGGCAGGGACAAAACAGATATTTTGTCTCAACTGTCATAATTATAATCCGACCGACGGCACGATCAGTGTTCACGGTGCTGCGAGCGGACAAATGCAGAATAATGCATGTGTCGAGTGCCATATCGCCGTTCCACACGGCGGTAAGGTTTCGCGTCTGATCGGATATGCTACGATGCCCTCACCGTATAATTATACGTATGGAGGGCGGGCTTATCTGGGGATGATCGGATACCGTACTAAAGGGGCAAGCACTTATACCTCAGGATCTAATGGGAATTTGAAAAAAAATGCGTATACGACCAATCCTTTGTGTTCGTCAAGCTGTCATACTACGGATTACGGCGGTTACGATGTCTATCCTTAAGGGATACGGATTTTTCCTTTTGTTATCTCTATCCTTATGGGGAGGGGAGGTGAAAGGATCGATTGAAAAGAGTGTCCGTCTTTACAATGAAGCGATTATCATCGCCGGTAAAACGGGGAAAACAGATGCCGTCAAACCTTTCGTGAGTGATAAAATTGCGACGAAGACCCATTTATGGATAATGGCATGGCATGATGACAATCTTTTTATGGATGCAAAACTGTTAAAACTCGATTTAAAAAAGACAATCGTCTATCGAAACCGAAGCCGTGTCATAACCAACGAGAAATGGAGCTATCAGTACGATCACGCGACGAAAAAAGGGTATTATCCGAAAAAGTGGATTGAGTATCAGATGGAGTACTCTTTGTTTCTTCATCACGGTAAATGGATTATAGATGACATCAAAGTACTTTCTGAAAAAAGCAGATCGGTAGATAACGCTAAATAAATATTTTTTGCGTCACTTTTTCGGACAAGTATTATAATTTTTTTCTATTTTAGTTGCTTTGTTCGACAGGTTTACTTTATTCGTGCTATAAACCGTTTATTAAAATTTTCAAAAGGGGATTTATGGTGAATCAGCTCAAAAAAATTGGATCATTTTTGGTCTCGATGCCGTTTATGGTGGCACTACTGCTGATTTTTGCTATTTCAAGCGGAGTTGCAACTTTTATCGAAAATGATTATGGAACAGAGACCTCATGGGCTCTCGTGTACGGGGCTAAATGGTTTGAATTGATTCAAGTCATGTTGGGTGTTGGAATCATAGCAAATATCATCCGTTTTCGGATGTATACGCTCAAAAAACTTCCTGCATTGATCTTTCATGCGGCATTTTTACTGATTTTGATCGGTGCGGGTGTGACTCGCTATGCCGGGTATGAGGGGATGATGCATATTCGTGAGGGGGACAGCGAAAACCGCATGCTCTCTTCGGACGCCTTTTTACAGATAGATGCAGTTAAAGAGGGAAAAAAATATCATTATGAAAAGATGATTTATGCAGCGGGTCTTGAAGAGGGTGATCTTAATGAGCAACTCGATATCGGCGGTAAAATGGTGACAATTCGCTTTAAAGAGTTCATCAAAAAAGCAGCTAAGACGGCTGTCGAAGATCCATCTGGCACAGCAGTTGTAGCGTTTGTTATCCCGACCCCAAGCGGGCCTGAGAAATTTTTCCTCCACAAAGGGGAGTTTGTTGATGCAGGACCTTTGGTTGTCTATTTTGATAAAGAACACGATACGTCTCGTCCTTATCTGAGTATTTCCGAAAAAGAGGGAAAATTTACCTTTGTGTCTAATCGGGATGTCAGCTGGCTTCGTATGGATGATCAACAGACCGGTGGCTCAACTGCCGGAAGTGAGAGTGAATTTTCACAGCGTCATCTCTATACGATCAATGGTGTCCAGTTAGCAACGAAATCGGTTCTTGCCAAAGGGGTCGTAAAAGTGATTCCTGAAGATGATTATCGTGCATCGATGAAAATGGACATGAAAATGAAAGGGCAAGAACTCTCCGCGCTTGTTGTTGAAGCTGAATATGACGGGCAAAAACAAGAAGTTTCATTGATGGGGCAGGGGAAACGGTTCAAAGGGTTTACCGAGAATTTTCGTTTAGGAGATGCTGAGATCAGCCTCGAATGGGGTGCTAAGCAGATCGAATTACCATTTTATCTTCATCTGGATGATTTTGTTATGGAAAAATATTCCGGATCTATGAGCCCATCATCGTATGAGAGTCATGTTCATTTGATCGATGAAAAAGCCGGGATCAATAAAAGCATTAGGATTTTCATGAATAACCCTCTCGAATACGGCGGTTTTAAGTTTTTCCAATCTTCTTTCGATCAAGATGAGATGGGCACTGTCCTCTCCGTTAATCATGACCCTGGGAAAATTCCGACTTATATCGGATATGCTTTGCTGTCACTGGGGATGTTTTTGAACTTTTTCAATCCTAATGGCCGATTCGGAAAATTGGCGCGTACCCGTTATGATCGTTCTGTCACTTCGGTAATCGCCGGATTGGTGCTTTTAGCAGCCCTTTTTACACCTCAACCGGCTCATGCGTATGCTGAATATCAGCAAGAGCAAGGGATGGATCTCGCTAGTGCTATAGAGACGGTCAAAAAGATCGATTATGAATATGGTGAAAATTTTGGGACGATTATGGTCCAAGATATGGGTGGGCGTATCAAGCCGATGGACACTATGGCCATGGAAATCCTTAACAAGATTTCTGGGCAAAATACCATTATGGGGCTTTCTCACAATCAAGTAATTTTAGGAATGGCATCTAAACCGGTTCTTTGGCAGAAGATTGCAATGATCAAAGTCAAACATCCGAAAATCAAAACAATGCTTGGTGTGGACTCAGAAAAGAAATACATTGCTTTTAATGATGTTCTCGATCAATCGGGTGTTTATAAAATCGGTGATGCGGTTCAGGCAGCTATTCAAAAACGACCGGCAGAGCGAGACGAATTTGATAAAGAGTTGATTAAACTCGATGAGAGACTCAATATCGCCTACAATGTCTATTCGGGCGATTTTATGCGAATTTTTCCTCTTGCCGGAGATAGTGCTAATACATGGTATAGCCCTGCAAATGCCTTAAAATCATTTCCTTCGGAGGACAACCAAAAAATCACACAGATACTTCAACAAAATTATGTCGGTATCAATGAGGGGATCAGCAAAGGGAACTGGGGAACCTCTAACGATGCGATCAAAATGATTATTGGGTACCAAAAAGTTAACGGAGCCACAATATATCCTTCTGAGTTCCGTATCGGAGCGGAGCTATTTTATAATAAAGCTTCTATTTTTGAACGTCTGGTTCCGGTTTATCTCTTGGCTGGATTACTACTTTTAGGTCTTATTTTCCTCCGTCTCTTTAAACCCTCGCTGAACCTTGATAAAGTTCAGAAGATTGTTTTAGTGACCTTGGTATTAGGATTTATCGCACATTCCGCTAATCTCGGATTGCGATGGTACATATCAGGGCATGCACCGTGGAGTGACGGATATGAATCGATGATTTATATTGCCTGGACGATTATTTTAGCAGGGATCATGTTTGCGCGCCAATCTGAATTTGCGATTGCATCAACGGGAATACTCTCCGGTATTGCTCTTTTTGTAGCGCACCTCAACTGGCTTGATCCGCAGATCACCAATCTGGTGCCGGTACTCAAATCTTACTGGCTCTCGATCCATGTCTCGATCATTACCTCAAGTTATGGTTTTTTAGGGCTTAGTGCATTGCTGGGACTTATATCATTGGTCTTGTTTATTATGCTTGGTCGAGTGAAAAACGATGAGACTAAGCGTCAAGTAATAATCAGTATCCGAGAAGCAACCCGTATTAGTGAAATGTCAATGATTATTGGTCTCTCTCTTGTCACAGTCGGAAACTTTTTAGGCGGTGTCTGGGCAAACGAATCGTGGGGCCGCTACTGGGGATGGGATCCAAAAGAGACTTGGGCATTAGTAACGATCCTCGTTTATGCGGTGGTGGTACACCTTCGCTTTATACCAAAACTGAACTCGGTATTCTCCTTTACCGTAGCGTCGGTTGTTGCCTATAGCTCGGTCATTATGACCTACTTCGGCGTCAATTATTACCTCTCCGGTCTTCACTCTTATGCCGCAGGTGATCCGGTGCCGGTACCGGTATGGGTTTATTATGCTGTTGCGATCGTAGTGGTATTGATCGTTTTAGCATCAAAAAATCGTCATAAAGTTTCGGGAAGTCTAAAAAATACAAATACTTCAGAGGGGTAACCCTCTCCTCTTTTTGGGCAGTATTGCTGCCCAGCTTACTATTTTCTCTCCATTTATCACAAACATATCATATTACAAATTATTATGATATTTAACCACTCATCTAACCTATTTTTAAATTTTATTCTGTAATAATTAAAAAATTAATTTAATTAAAAGATTTAAATTTAAAAACGGAGCTTGATGTGAAGAATGTTAATGATGACAATGGGGGCAAAAAGTTTTGGTTTAGCTGGAAGGGACTGGCAGCATTAATCACTTTGGGGGTATTTGCCGGGATCGTTATCTCTTTTGTTACTGTTGTTGCCGTTAAAGAGACATCGGGGGTGAATTTTTGCTCCTCTTGTCATTCGATGAAGCCGATGGCGGAAGCCTATCGCAATGATGTTCACGGCGGGTACGGTGATAGCGGAGTGGTAGCAAAATGTGCCGATTGCCATTTACCGCATGAGTCGACTTTAGGATATCTGGTACAAAAAGCACGTACCGGAGTGTGGGATGTTTGGGTCGAATCGACGCACGATACCTCTAAGATCGATTGGCATGAAAAAAGAGATGAACGGCGTAATTGGGTTTATGATTCGGGATGCTTGCATTGTCACGAAAACCTTTTGAGAGGGACACGACCTAATAAAAAAGCGTTTACTGCCCATAAAGCCTATTTCGCAAAAAAACTGGTAGTTCAAAGTGATGAAGGGCGGGATTTGGCACGTTGTGTTGATTGCCATAAACATGTAGGGCATTATCAGATTGAAAAACATCTTCCGGAAGCTCCGGAAGCTCTTCCTGATTCTTTTGAGTCCAATTGATTGGGGGGAGAGAAACAGTATGACACAATCTATAAAAAATAAAATAATAGCAATTACAGCTGTGGTTATCATTATTCTAGGAATGACAATGGCAGGAGGATGGGAAAAGTTAGGGCGGTTTGGCATAATCAGCCAAAATATTGCGCTCAATCTCATGCACCCCTACCACGGTGACATACGGCCTTTGGAGCAGATGAGTGCAGCGTATATCGAAGCCAATACGGGGACGAGTAAAGTTATCAATGAAAAATATCTCCCAGCAGCATTGAAACCGATTAAAAAATATGCCCACCCCCCTTTTGAAATGGGTGCTTGTGCTGTTTGTCATGCACCAAATCGTTCCAAACCGGCGGCTATTGTTACTCATACGGTAGGAGAGTTGTGCTACAAATGCCATGAACCGCTTGGAGGTATCAGACCAAAAGGGGAAGAGATCGATTGTAATAAATGCCACAGTCCTCATCACGCGGATAAAGAGAAATTGATTCGAAATACGGTCACGGAAGTCATTTGTCCCGCAGGGCGGTTTAATGCAGAAGCGACTTTACCCGAGATGGGACATAATGCCCATTAATCATAATAGAGGAAAGAAACAATTATGATGAAAAAATA
>Ga0209262_10000174_pt1 | contig 37946 bp, 31 predicted proteins | sample Lowcelwee11metaG_FD_187171 | JGI IMG/M metagenome (GOLD analysis project Ga0209262, IMG submission 187171) | Freshwater pond sediment microbial communities from the University of Edinburgh, under environmental carbon perturbations - Low... | ecosystem: Environmental > Aquatic > Freshwater >... | reverse complement strand
GCTCCTGCGCATAAATTGCACAGGTTAGGTTGAACACCCTGGCCAGTTTTAAATCGGCACTCCCTCCTCAAATTGGCTGGAATTCAGCCGGTACGAACAAGCAGCTGGGAAAGTCTGCCGCTGAAGTACTTGGCAATCTTTGCCACAAAAACAGTCATAACAGAGAAACCGCATGCATCTCGACCCTTGTTGTATGCCCGTTGGCCGAATTGCAGCAAATGGGTGACCGCCTCAAGGCTACCCACCACCACCAACGAGCTGACGGCTCGGCATTTGCCGTCGAAATTCATGCCGCGCTCACCGAACTTGACGATGGATGTGGCCATGAGCGTTACATTATCGAATCGATCCGGGATCTGGGTCAGGCTGCCCGCATCTCGCACGAACAACGCCTTTCTGAGCTCGGCCTGCTAGCTGCGGGCATTGCGCACGAAATCCACAACCCACTCGGATCGGTACGATTGGGTGTCCAAGGGCTAGCCCGTGAAATTCAGGTCGGCCATATCGCCCAGGAACAGATTGTCGACTACATGAACCTGATTGACCAGGAAATCGATAACTGCATCGCAGTAACCCGCCGGTTGCTGCTGCTTGCTCGCCCTCCCACCAACAGTCTGCAGCTGGTTGTGATCAACGATGCGCTGCAGGATACACTTCGCCTGCTTGACTACGATGCCCAGACTCGCGGCATCCAGCAAGAGGTTGATCTACCCACCTTACCGCTGCGCATTCTTGCCGACGAAGCCGAAATTCGCATGATTTTACTGAACCTCATCCAGAACGCCCATCATGCGATGCCCCACGGCGGTGTGCTGCATGCCCGACTCGCACAGGCAGAGGACATGGCCGAAATTGAAATAGCTGACAATGGCATAGGCATGGAGCCGGAAATCTGGGCACACATTTTTGATCCGTTCTTCAGCCGGCGTGCCGATGGGATTACCGGAACCGGACTGGGACTCACCATCGTCAAAAACTTCGTCGAGCGAATGGAAGGAACCATTGCCGTAAATAGCGTTTTCGGACAGGGTACCCGCTTTCTCATTCACCTGCCGCTTGCCGATACGGCGCAAAAAGGTTGCCAATGAAACGAAAATCACTATTGGTCATCGATGACGATACTGTCTTTAACGGTCTGTTACGTCGCCAGCTCGAAACCATGGGATTCACGACTGCCGGTGCCGGCTCGTGGGCCGAGGCAAAACAACGCCTCGCGGAAATCGAACCCAATGCCATCATTCTCGACTTCAAACTGCCTGACAGCGATGCCGCAAAAATTCTGGGGGAAATCAGCAGCCAGTATCCAATCATCGTCCTCACCGGCTATGGATCGATTCCCAATGCAGTCAGCGCCATTCGCGAGGGGGCCGAGGATTTCCTAACCAAGCCAGTTAACCTTGACGAACTGGAACTGACCGTCCGACGTGTATTGGAAACGGCAGAACTCCGCGAGTCGAACCGCTTCTACCGCAACCAACTCGCATCGCGTCGCCCTGGACCGTTGATATACGATAGCCGGGCCATGGCAGAGGTCCACGCCATGATCGACGCCGTCGGCCCCACCGACACCACGGTCCTGATCCTTGGCGAATCGGGAACCGGCAAGGAGATGGTCGCGCAAGCCCTCCATGAGTGCAGTACTCGCGCCCAGCGCGAACTGGTTGCCATTGACGCCGGTGGCCTCCAGGAGACACTGTTCGAATCGGAACTGTTCGGTCACGAACGAGGCGCCTTCACCGGTGCCGACCGCCAGAAAAAAGGGCTCATTGAAGAGGCTGCTAGCAGTACGTTGTTTCTCGATGAAATAGGCGACATCGGACCGGCCATACAGGCAAAGCTCCTACGCGTCATGGAAACCAATACCTTCCGTCGGCTGGGCGGCACTAAGACACTAACGGCCGAAGCCCGCTTTGTCGCTGCCACCAATCGGGACATTGAGCACATGAGCCGTGAAGGCCGGTTTCGCAGCGACCTGTATTTCCGCCTATCGCGCTTCGTGATCAATGTTCCGCCGCTGCGCGAGCGCCGCGAAGACATCGAGCCGCTGGCACACCATTTCCTTGCCTTGCTCACACGCACTGCCCCGATGAGTCTTTCGACAGAGGCATTGAAACTACTGGTCGCCTACGACTGGCCAGGCAATGTGCGCGAATTGCGGAATGCCATCGAGCGCGCCGTCATCCTTGCCCGCCCAAGCCGCCAGGTGCGTCCGGAGCATCTCGCCTTTATCTCGCGCAACCAGTCCGGCGACGTCGTATTGCGCTTCGGCCAGGATCCGACACTCGAACAGATTGAGCGGGAATATCTACGACAGGTCATGGCTAAATATGGCGGCAACCGCCAGAAAACGGCTGCCGTCATCGGCATGAGTGAACGACATGTTTACCGCCTTATCGAGAAGTACTCTTTAAGCGGCTAGTACGGTTCAGGCGACAATTTCACTGGGGCACGGCCCATTCCAAGTAAGTCATGCGGCGAGTCTTGCGATGGCGATGGTGGCGGCCGGACACAAGCAGGACGGGCGCACATGCGCCCAATACGCACTTGTCTTGCCCAGATTGTTTGAACGCTTGAGTTTTCCTGCGCCGGGAAATGCTGCGGATCTGTTGCGCCAGCCCTCAAATCTTGAAAAAGGCCATCGCCTCTTTCAAATCCTGCGCTTGTTGGTTCAACACCACCGCCGTGGCGGAAAGCTCTTCGGAAGCGCTGGCGTTGTGCTGGGTCGCCTGACTGACCTGATTGACCGCGAGGCTGATCTGCGCCGCCCCGCTGCTCTGCTCTTCGGAAGCGGCGGCGATTTCCTTCACCAGATCGGCGGTTTTGCCGATGCTGGGCACGATTTCCTCCAGCAGGGAGGCCGCCTGATTGGCCTTGGCGACGCTCTGCCCCGCCAAGGAACCGATCTCCTGAGCCGCGACCTGGGAGCGCTCGGCGAGCTTGCGCACCTCGGCGGCGACGACGGCGAAGCCCTTGCCGTGCTCGCCGGCGCGTGCCGCCTCAATGGCGGCGTTCAAGGCCAGGAGATTGGTCTGGTAGGCGATCTCGTCCACGATACCGATGCGCTCGGCGATCTGGCTCATCGCCAGCGTCGTTTCGCGCACCGCCTGCCCACCCATTGTCGCCTCGCGCGAGACCTCGTCGGCGATGGCCTCGGTGGCCTTGGCGTTGTCCTTGTTGAGCGCGATGGACGCCGCCATCTGCTCGACGGCGGCGGAGGTCTCTTCGACGCTGGCCGCCTCCTCGCTGGTCGATTGCGACAGCGACTGCGCGGTGGCGGAAATCTGGTCGGAAGCGTTGGCGAGCGCGTTGGCGTCTTCGAGAATGTGGCCGATGACCTGCTTCATCTTGCCCGACATGCGATTGACATCCGCCAGCAGCAGACCGATCTCGTCATTGGCGTCGTAATGCGTCGTGGCGGTCAGGTCGCCTTCGGCCATCAGCTCGACCACCCGCATCGTCTCGCGCACCGGCCGCACGATCAACCGCGCCACATAGGCGGAAAAACCGACCAGTACGACCAACACCAGCGCTAGCACGCCGCCCTGGCGCAACATGGCGGCACGGAAGGCGTCGTCCACATCGTCGATGTAGATGCCCGAGCCCACCATCCAGCCCCAGGGCTCGAAGCCCAGCACATAGGAAATTTTCTTCACCGGCTCGGCCTTGCCGGGCTTGGGCCAGAGATAGTCGACGAAGCCTGCACCCTGCGCGCGCACCGCAGCCGTGAATTCGGCGAAGATGCGTTTGCCGGCGGGATCTTTCAACTCCGACAAATCCTTGCCTTCCAGCTCCGGCTTGAGCGGATGCATCACCGAATGGCTGCTGAGATCGTTGATGAAAAAGTATTCCTCTTTTTCGTAGCGCAAACCGCGCACCGCCTCGATGGCTGCGCTCCGAGCCGTTGCCGCGTCCATCCGGCCTTCGCGTTCGAGTCGATGGAAATTTTGCAATATCCCGTGCGCCACCTCGACGACATGGCGCGTCTTCAGTTTGCGGTCTTCCAGCATGTGCTCGCGCAATTCGAGGAGGCCCAAGGCGATGCTGACCACCACGCTCAGGATGGCAAGCGTTACCAGGACGGCGAGTTTGTAGGAGAGTTTCCAGTTTTTCATGGTGGGCAGGCGGTTGAAGTGTTCATCAAAGATTGCGTGACAATAATAATGTATTTTAATGCTGCACCGCAACATACTCATCGCACCCATCAAGCCTGACAGGCATGGATGCGATAATCCGGGCCCCATCCCAGCCCATATCCGCATGACCACGTTTTTCTCCTTGCCCGCCGCGCCCAAAACTGGCCAACGCACGGCCCTGCCGCCATTTGCCGGTTCCGCCGATGCGCTCGCCATCGCCGAACTCGCGCGTTCCAGCGCCCACCGGCGCCTGCTCGCGGTCATCGCCGCCAGCCCGCTGGAAGCCCAGCGCCTTGCCGAGGAGATCGCCTGGTTCGCGCCCGCTTTGCGCGTCAACCTGCTGCCCGACTGGGAGACGCTGCCTTACGACCATTTCTCGCCGCACCAGGATCTGATCTCGGAACGCCTCGCCACCCTGTTCGCCGTCACCCAGGAGCAGTGCGATGTGCTGATCGTCGCCGCATCCACGGCCGCAACCCGCCTGGCGCCGCCGTCCTTCCTCGCCGCCCACACTTTCTTCATGAAGCAGGGCGACAAGCTCGACCTGGCCAAGCTGCGCGCGCAGATGACGCTGGCCGGCTACCAGCACGTCACCCAAGTCGTCGCGCCCGGCGAATACAGCGTGCGCGGCGGTCTCGTCGACCTGTTCCCGATGGGTACGGCGCTGCCCTACCGCATCGAACTGTTCGACGACGAGATCGAGACCCTGCGCAGCTTCGACGTCGACAGCCAGCGCACTTTGTATCCCGTGCCCGAAATCCGCCTGCTGCCGGCGCGCGAAATGCCGGCCGGCGAGGCCGGGCGCACCACCTTCCGCCAGCGCTTCCGCGACAGCTTCGAGGGCGACGCCTCGCGCATCGCGCTCTACAAGGACATCTCGAACGGCATCATGCCTGCCGGCATCGAGTACTACCTGCCGCTGTTCTTCGACGAGAAGAACGGTTGCGCCACGCTGTTCGACTACCTGCCCCAAGGTGAACATGGCACCGTCCTGCTACTGCACGGCGACGTGCCCGCCGCGCTCGCCGAGTTCTGGACCGACCTGCAATCGCGCTACAAGATGCTCGGCGGCGACCGCGCGCGTCCCGTGCTGCCGCCGCAGGAGCTTTTCCTGCGCGACGAGGAGTTTTTCGTCGGGGCCAACGCCTTTGCCCAATACACCTACAAACTCGGCGCCGGCGGCACGCCGAGCACGCTCCCCAATGTCGCCGTCGACCGCAAGGCCGACGACCCGCTGGCCGCATTGCGGTGCTTCCTCGACGGCTTCCCCGGTCGCGTGCTGCTGCTCGCCGAGTCCGCCGGCCGGCGCGAAACGCTCAACGAATATCTCGCCGAACACGCGCTCCACGCCGCCAGCGTCCCCGACTTCGCCGCCTTCATGGACGGCGCAGCGCGCCTGACGCTCGCCACCGCCCCGCTCTCCGGCGGCTTCGTCCTCGAAGATTTCGTTGTCATTACCGAGAACGAGCTATACGCCGCCACCGCGCGCCCGCGCCACAAGCGTTCCGACGCGCGCCGCGCCAACCTCGAAGGCTGGCTGCGCGACCTCTCCGAGTTGAAGGTCGGCGATCCCGTGGTACACGAAAACCACGGCATCGGCCGCTACCTCGGCCTGGTGCACATGGATTACGGCGACGGCGACACTGAATTCCTCCACCTCGAATACGCCAACGAAGCCAAGCTTTACGTGCCGGTTTCCCAGCTCGAAGTCATCTCGCGCTACAGCGGCGTCGATCCCGAGTCCGTGCTGCTGCACACCCTCGGCACCGGCCAGTGGGACAAGGCGAAGAAGAAAGCCGCCGAACAGGTGCGCGACACCGCCGCCGAACTGCTGCACCTCTACGCCCAGCGCGCCGCCAGGAAGGGCCACGAGTTCAGTTTCAAGACCCACGACCTCGAAGCCTTCGCGGCCGGCTTCGGCTTCGAGGAAACCCCCGACCAGCTCGCCGCCATCGGCGCCGTCATCACCGACATGATCTCCGGCAAACCGATGGACCGCCTGGTCTGCGGCGATGTCGGCTTCGGCAAGACCGAAGTCGCAATGCGCGCCGCCTTCGTCGCTGTCGCCGACGGCAAGCAGGTCGCCGTGCTCTGCCCCACCACACTGCTCGCCGAACAGCACTACCAGAACTTCGCCGACCGCTTCGCCGACTGGCCGGTGAAGGTCGCCGAAATCTCGCGCTTCAAGTCGAAGAAGGAACAGGACGAAGCGATCCAGTTGCTCGGCCAGGGCAAGATCGACATCCTCATCGGCACGCACCGGCTCTTGCAAAAGGACGTCAGCTTCGAGCGTCTCGGCCTCGTCATCATCGACGAGGAACACCGCTTCGGCGTGCGCCAGAAGGAAGCGCTGAAAGCCCTGCGCGCCGAGGTCGACGTGCTGACGCTCACCGCCACGCCGATTCCGCGTACCTTGGGTTTGTCCTTGGAGGGACTGCGCGACTTCTCGGTGATCGCCACGCCGCCGCAGAAGCGCCTCGCCATCAAGACCTTCGTCAACCGCTGGTCCACCGGCCTGGTGCGCGAAGCCTGCCTGCGCGAATTCAAGCGCGGCGGCCAAGTCTATTTCCTGCACAACGAGGTCGACACCATCGAGAACATGAGCGAACGTCTCGAAAAGCTGCTCCCTGAAGCGCGCATCGTCATCGGCCACGGCCAGTTGCCGGAGCGCGAACTGGAGCGCGTCATGCGCGAATTCACCCAGCAAAAACACAACTTGCTGCTGTGTTCCACCATCATCGAGACCGGCATCGACAACCCGCACGCCAACACCATCGTCATCGACCGCGCCGACAAGTTCGGCCTCGCGCAGTTGCACCAGTTGCGCGGCCGCGTCGGCCGCAGCCACCACCAGGCCTACGCCTATCTCCTCACCGACGAACACGCCAAACCCAGCGCGCAAGCCCAGCGCCGCCTCGACGCCATCCAGGCGATGGAAGAACTCGGCTCCGGCTTCTTCCTCGCCATGCACGACCTGGAAATTCGCGGCGCCGGCGAAGTCCTCGGCGAAAACCAGTCGGGCGAAATCCACGAAATCGGCTTCGCCCTTTACACCAACATGCTCAACGCCGCAGTGCGCGCCCTCAAGGACGGCAAGGCCATCCCCGACCTCACCCAACCGCTCGCCGTCACCGCCGAAATTAACCTGCGCGCCCCCGCATTGCTGCCCGACGCCTATTGCCCCGACGTGCACGAACGCCTGACGCTCTACAAGCGCCTCGCCAACTGCGACAACGAAGACGCGCTACGCCTGATGCAGGAAGAACTCATCGACCGCTACGGCGAAATGCCCACCCAGGCCCAAGCCCTCATCGAAACCCACCGCCTGCGCCTGCTCGGCCGCCCGCTCGGCATCGCCAAACTCGACGCCGGACAAAACGCCATCCAAATCCAGTTCGTCCCCCAGCCCCCCATCGACCCGCTCGTCATCATCAAGCTGATCCAGAACGACCGCAGCTTCAAACTCGCTGGACAGGACAAACTGACTTGGCAGAAGGCGACCGGCTCGCTCAAGGACCGTGTGGGGGCTGTGAAGGAATTGTTCAAGCGGTTGAAGCCGTAAAAGTCGGCGCTGGGGGGATTACCCAACCCACCACAGAGAATTCCGCTCCCAATGAGAATCCCCCTCTACCTCGCCACCATCGCGGCCCTGTCCGTCCTGGCGTGGGTTTACCCCTTCCTGTTCGAATTGCCGCTGTTGGCGGCCATCGGCGGGGCGTATTGGGCTTTCTTTGCGGGCAGAAGCGCGCCGCCGGCCGGGGACGGCGCGGCGGGAGATGGCCGGCGGGCGGAGTAAGATCGCCGACTTTCCCGCATCCGACTTCGAGCCACGCCATGATGAAAATTGCCGACCCCGCCGCCGACTTGGTGTGCGACGAATTTGAACTGATCGCCGCCGAGTTGCCGCTGGCAGGGGCGCATATTCTGGAGCTGGGCTGCGGCAAGGCCGAGAAGACCCGCGCCATCGCACAGGCGGGTCAGGTGGCGTCTATCCTCGCCCTGGAGGTCGATGCGATCCAGCATGCGCGCAATCTGGAGATCGCCGACCTGCCTAACGTCCGCTTCGGCCACGGGGCGGCGGAGGCGATTCCGGCAGACAACGCATCCTTCGACATCGTGACGATGTTCAAATCGCTGCATCATGTGCCCGTCGACCGGATGGATGACGCGCTCGGCGAGATTCGTCGCGTGTTGAAGCCCGGCGGGCTGGCCTGGATTTCCGAGCCGGTGTATGCGGGTCCGTTCAACGACATCCTGCGCCTGTTCCACGACGAGAAAGCGGTGCGCGCGGCTGCCTTCGCGGCGGTCTGTCGGGCGGTCGATAGCGGGCAGTTCGCGCTGGTAGGGCAACGGTTTTTCTCGACACGTGGCCGCTTCGACAGTTTCGAGCAGTTCGAGGAACGCATCATCCGCGTCACGCACTCCGACCATCGCCTTTCCCCCGAAATGCTCGCGGCGGTGCGCGAGAAGTTCATGTCCCATATGACGCCGACGGGCGCGCATTTCCTCAACCCCCTGCGGGTGGATATCCTGCGCAAGGTCTAGGACGGTCCACGGACGACCGCCGACGCGCCGCGAGAGAACCGTCGCTTGAAGCTGCTCCAACGCTTTTACCCGCTCGCCGCCTTTCTCGGCGGTTTCGTCTGGGATGCGCTGACTATCGGCCAGCGCATGAGCGTGGCGGCTTTCTGGCGGCTGGGGGCCTTCCTGCTTGGCGCGGCGCTCCTGGCGCTTTGGCTGGCGTGGCGCCACGAGTCGCGGGCTGTGGCGCCGCCGCCGGGCGCCGCCGACTGGCGCGGCAAGCGGGCCCGCCTCCTTTGGCTGGCGCCCTATCTGCTGCTGCAATTTTTCTACGGCGGCATTTTCTCGGCGCTGTTCATCCTCTATTTCAAGAGTTCCGGCCATCTCGGCACCTGGCTGACGACGGCCTTGCTCGGCGCCCTCCTGATCGGCAACGAATTCGCCGGCGACCGCTATGGCCGGCGTTTCACCCTCACCTGGGCACTGTTCGCGCTGAATGCGATCCTGCTGTTCAATTTTCTGCTGCCGCATCTGGCCGGCAGCCTGGACCCGCGCTGGTTCTACCTCTCCACCGGTGCGGGCATCCTGCTCACCTACGCGCTGCGCCTGCTGGCCCCCGGCCAGCCGGGGTATATCTGGCCCGCCGGGAGCATCGCCGCCGTCCTGCTGCTGGCCTGGAACCTGGGCATGATCGCCCCGGTGCCCCTGGTCAAGCGCGATCTGGCGATGGGGCGCGATTTCGCGAAAGACTCTGGACGCTATACGCTGCGCGTCGAGCCGGCCCCGGCCTGGATGTTCTGGCGCGACCAGGCGCCGACACTGCATCTGCCCGAGGGCGAACCGCTCTACGGCATATCGGCGGTGTTTGCGCCGCGCGGCGTCACGGCCGACCTGGAGCACCGCTGGGAAATCCGGGAAAACCGCGCTTGGCGCCAGGTTGCCGCCGTCCGCTTCCAGACGGCCGGCGGGCGCGAGCGCGGCTTTCGCGGCTATTCCTGGGTGGCCGATCCCGCGCCGGGCGACTGGCGCCTCACCGTGGCGACGCAGGACGGCCGCACCATCGGCACGCTGACCGTTGCGGTGGTGCGCGCTGCACCCCGGCCCGAAACCGCGACGCTGCGGGAGTTTTGATTGCTAGAATCGCCGCGCCTCCGACAACCCAGTGAAAACGCGCCATGTCCGAACTCCTCGACGATCTCCACACCATCCGCGACTGGCTGCGTTGGGGCGTCAGCCGCTTCCATGAAGCCAAGCTCTTCTTCGGCCACGGCTGCGACAACGCCCATGACGAGGCCGCCTGGCTGATCCTGCACGCGCTGCATCTGCCGCCGGACCGGCCGGAGCAGATCGGCCATTACATCGACGCGCGCCTGACGCACCACGAACGTCTCGCCGTGCTCGAACTGCTGCAACAGCGCATCGCGCGCCGCCTGCCCGCCGCTTATCTGACGCACGAGGCTTGGCAGGCCGGCCTGCGCTTCTATGTCGACGAACGCGTGCTGATCCCGCGCTCCTATTTCGCCGATCTGCTGACCGAAAGCTTCGCGCCCTGGGTAGACGATCCCGACGCCATCGAGAGCGCGCTGGATTTGTGCACCGGCTCGGGCTGCCTCGCCATCCTGATGGCGCACGCCTTTCCCAACGCCAAGATCGACGCCGCCGACATTTCCAAGGACGCGCTCGAAGTCGCCAAGCGCAACGTCGCCGACCATGGCCTCAAGGAGCGCGTGCGCCTCGCGCAGGGAGACTTGTTCGGCGGGTTGGGCAAGCGCCGCTACGACTTCATCCTGAGCAACCCGCCCTATGTCACCGCAGAAGCCATGCGCGAACTGCCACCCGAATACCGCCACGAACCGGAACACGCCCTGGCGGCCGGCGACGACGGCCTCGACATCGTGCGCCGCATTCTGGATGGCGCCAAGCCGCACCTCAAACCGCACGGCCTCTTGGCCATCGAAGTCGGGCACAACCGCGCCATCGTGGACGCCGCCTTTCCCGCGCTGCCGCTCACCTGGCTCGACACCGAGAGCGGCGAGGGCAAAATCTTCATGCTGCGGCGGGAAGACCTGCCCTGACGCTGCCGCGCCGCGTCGCTCAGCGCTTCTTCCAGTTCTCGATCCCCACGCCCGACTCGGTGCGCAGAATCCACTTGCCCGTGGCAGTACCGTCCTTGTTGAAGGTCATCGCCATCACCATCGAACGCTTTTCGAATACCAGGCCGATATAGAGGCGGTTGCCCTCGATCATGCCGAGGCCGACGCTGCCGTCGTCCCAAGTCACGGTAACGCCGCCGGAAGCATCGGACTTGACCGTCAGGCTGCCGTCATAGGTGCTGCCATCGGGATTCACGCCTTTGACGATCTGGTACTTGCCGACGATATCGGCACTGCTCAATTGTTGCGCCCAAGCGGTGTCCAGCAGGAGCGTGCCAAGCAGGGCGAAAATCAGGAATGCACGTTTCATTGTTCTCTCGCAAATCGAATGGAGGGGCCAATCGTTCGTGACGCTCAAAAACGCTCGTCCGCCCGCAGGTAACGCCACTGGCCCAGCGGCAGATTGCCCAACATCACCCGACCGATGCGCACACGCTTGAGGCCGGTGACGCGCAGGCCGACGAGTTCGCACATGCGGCGAATCTGGCGCTTCTTGCCTTCCTTGAGCATGAAGCGCAACTGGTCATCGTTCTGCCAGCTCACCTTGGCCGGCTTGAGCGCCTTGCCGTCGAGAGACAAGCCATGGTTCAGCAATTTGAGGCCGCGCGCATCGAGTTCGCCTTCGACGCGCACGAGATATTCCTTTTCGATGTCGCTATCCTCGCCGATCAACTGGCGCGCGACACGACCGTCCTGCGTCAGCACCAAGAGCCCGGTCGAATCGATGTCGAGCCGGCCGGCGGGGGCCAGGCCTTTCAGACAACCGGGATGAAACGGCTGCCAGTCGTCGGCCATCTGGCTTTGCGGGCCGACCAGCACCACGGCTGGCTGGTGGCCGTCTTCGGCCTGGCCCGAGACATAGCCGATCGGCTTATGAATCAGGATCGTCGCCTGCCGCGCCTGTTCGGCGCGCGCCGCCGTCGCCAGGGCAATCTCCGCATCCGGGGCAGCGCGCGTGCCGAGTTGCGTAACGCGTTCGCCGTTCACGAAGACCAGCCCGCGTTCGATATAGACATCCGCCTCGCGGCGCGAGCACAGGCCGCGCTCGGCCAGCAGCTTGGAGACGCGCACGCCGGTCGGCGCCGCTGCGCTAGCGTCGACGCTGGGCGCCGACGCAGTTTCGGTACGGCGCACGACGCGGATTTTCGGGCGCGGCGGGGATGGCGGAGCAGTATCATTCATGGTCGCGCATTCTATTCCCTCCCCCGCTCCCCATGCTCAGCTACCGCCATGTCTTCCACGCCGGCAATCATGCCGACGTCCTCAAACATACCGTCCTGCTCGCCGTGTTGGATTATTTCAACCAGAAGGACAAGCCCTACTGGGTCATCGATACGCACGCCGGCGCAGGCGGCTACCGCTTCGACGCGGGCCGGTCCAAAGACCATGCGGAATTCGCGGATGGCATCGGCCGCCTGTGGGAACGCAAGGATCTGCCGCCCTTGTTCGCCGACTACGTCGACGCCGTACGCAGCGACAACCCGGACGGCCAGTTGCGCCGCTATCCCGGCTCGCCCCTGCTGGCGCTGCGCCTGCTGCGCGCGCAGGATCGCCTGCGCCTGTTCGAACTGCATCCGGCCGATGTGCGCCTGCTGGGCGATGCCGTCGCGAGTTGCGTAGCGGACGCGCAAAAGCGCGTCGCCATTCGCCAAGAGGACGGCTTCGACGGCCTCAAGGCCCTGTTGCCGCCGCCGCCACGGCGCGGCGTCGTCGTCATCGATCCGGCCTACGAGGATAAACGCGATTACGCCCGCGTCATCGCCGCCGTGAAAGACGGACTGACGCGCTTCGCCACCGGCACCTATCTGATCTGGTATCCGCTCGTGCAGCGCAACGAAAGCATGCTGCTGGCCGGTCGGCTGAAAAAACTCGCACCCGACTGGCTCAACGTTACGCTTACCGTCAAGCCGCCGGGCGACAACGGCCTCGGCATGCATGGCAGCGGCATGTTCGTCATCAACCCGCCTTGGAAGCTTGCCGCTGCCTTGCGCGCAACCCTGCCCTGGCTGGTCGAAACCCTGGCACAGGACAAACTCGGCGCTGGCGGGACGGCGCCAGCAGTCGGCGTGACCAAAGGGAATCCCTTTTGCGGGACTGGCGGGACGGTGGAAAGCTCGGCGGGCTGAGCGGCCTGATTCCGTCAAGGCTGCCGCGTAAATCCCAACCAGCCCGCTCCCACGGAGAACTTTCGCGTCCTACTCCGTCCGAACCCCTTGCATCGTCTCGTCGGCATAGCGCAGGCGTAGCGTGCCGTCAGTCTCGACCCACCAGAGTTGCGCGCCTGCCGGGGCTGTTGTCGCCGCCATTTCCGGCGCCAGCGTCCAACGCTGCTCTCCGGACACAACGCTCACCGTCCCGTCGGCGTTCGTGGTCGCCGTCGCGCCCGGCAGGGCTTCCGTCAGCACCGACGCCAGCCGCGCGAAGTCGGCAAAGGCCGGATACAAGGTGTAGGCGCGAAAATTCCGCACATAGTCGATCCGGCCGTCCGCCGCCGCAAAACCTGCCGGCCTCGACACCGCCACCGGCGCGAACCAATCCGGCCGCAGGGCATAGCGCAGATCGCCGGCCTTTGCGAGATACACCCCGTCGGCACTCACCGTCAGCGTCGCGCCCGGCAAGGCGGCGGCGACATCCTCCGCCAGGTAGTGCGGATAGGCCACACTCGGCGCCAGCCGCACGGTGATGCCACGCATCGTCACCGCCGCCAAGCCATTCGCCTCGATGCTCACGCCGTCGGCCCGCGCCGTATCCACCGGCACCGCGCCCTGCGGCAGCGCATACACGCGCCGCCCGTCGAGTTCGAGGGCGAGCACGCCCCGCGTCTGGCCATACACCAGCGTCGCACCCGCCGCATCCGCGAGTGCCTGCTGCACCGTCTTCCCCAGCCGCTCGGCATGGGCGTCGAGACTCGGCACCGGCGCAGCAAGCGTCAAATTGGCCGGTAGGTCGAGCGTCAGCGGGTCGCCCGCGCCGTCGCCGCTTTCGTTGCCCAGCACATGCGTCGCCACCCGGCCGGCGGCGTTCAGCGTAACGCGTTCGCCGGCATAGACGCGAAACTCGGCTGTGGCGGCACGGTGCGGTTCCTGCCCGCTGCGGGTCACGCCCGGCAGCGTCACAAAACCCCGACGCACAAACAACACCGTCTCGCCGCCATTGAGCGTAACGCCCAGATCGGCACCGTCGGCGCCGGAAATCACCTGCGTCGCGCCATCGGCCAGCACCACCATCGTCGCGCCCGCGCCGCTCGCTGCGACGCGCGCCGAGCCTTCGACCAAGTACAACGCCACGGTCGCCACGCCGTTCACCATCAAAGTCTTCAACCCCAGCCGCGTCGCCGCGCTCAGCCCGGTAACGACAAAGCTCGCGCCGCCCAACTCCACCGTAATCGCGGCGTTGGCCGGGAAGGTTATCGTCGCGCCTTCGACATCCATCCCCGCCGCGACGCGCAGCGGCAGGCCGGGCACAGCCGTCACGCTTTGTCCGGCGCCGGATATCCGCACTTCGGAGGGCGCGGAGGGCTCTGCCTGCGTTGTCGTACTGAAAGTGTCTGCCACCCCGCCGATGGTCAGTGTGGTATCGATCGCGGTCATATAGCTGCCGCTGCTGGAGTGACGCACCTTCACCGTTTGGTTGTTCGTTACGCTGCCGGTAGCGCTGGCCCACGTGCCGCTGCCGTTGACTTCGTATTCCCCGCCGATGATGGAAATGGTGGCGGCGCTGTTGATGCCGGTTACGGTGATGGCTGCCGAAGTTATTTGCGTCGACAGCGCTACGCCGATCTGGTCGGCGAAGCTGAATGCGTCCGGCGTCGTATCCAGAGTGAAAAACTGCACCTGCGTCGGGCTGGCGACCAGGTTGTTGCTGGCGTCCTCGGCGGCGAAATAGAGGTCGTAGTCGGTGCCCGCCGTCAGGCCGGCGACGCTGAAGCTCTTCGCCGTATTCGCCGTCATGGAGCCGTTGCCGCTGGCAACGATGCTCACACCGGAATAGGTGGCGGCAGCTTTCACCTGCGCCGCGCTCGGCGCCGTCGCAGCGCGGGCGACGACGATCCAGTAGCCGGTGGCCGCCTCGTTGCTGGTGGCGGCAAGCGTCGTACCGGTGATTGTGGTGCCGGAGACGCCGACGGACGAAAGCGTCGGCGCGGTGGTATCCGGCGTGTTGTTGGTCACCGCTTGATCGGTGATCGTGGCCGCGTCGTTGCCCGCCGCGTCCTGAATGGCGTTGGCATCATCGCCCGTGGTCGGATCGGTGTAGCTCACCGTCACCGCGTCGCCGTTGACGACCGCGGCAGCCAGCGTCAGCGTCACGGTCTTGCCTGCTGCGCTGACGACCACGTTGGTGGGCGAGGCTTGCGCCACGGCGTTCACATTGACGGTGAACGCGCTTGCCGCCGGGATATTGGTTGCGTGCAGCGTGTTGGCTTCGGTGTAGGTCATCACCAGGGTGGAACCGCTCACCGTGGCCGAGGCGAACACCGGCACGGTCACGTCTGGCGTGTTGTTGGTCACCGCCTGATCGGTGATCGTGGCCGCGTCGTTGCCCGCCGCGTCCTGGATCGCGTAGGCGTCATTGCCTGGGGCCGCGTCTCTATAACTCACCGTCACCACATCGCCGTAGGCGACTGCCGCCGCCAGCGTCAGCGTCACGGTCTTGCCTGCGGCGCTGACGACCACGTTGGTGGGCGAGGCTTGCGCCACGGCGTTCACCTTGACGGTGAACAGCCATAGATCCGGTTTGTTGGTTGCGTGCAGCGTGTTGGCTTCGGTGTAGGTCATCACCAGCGTGGAACCGTTTGCCGTGGCCGAGGCGAACACCGGCGCGGTCACGTCCGCCGTGTTGTTGGTCACCGCCTGGTTGCTAATCGTGGCGGCATCGTTGCCCGCCGCGTCCTGGATGGCGTTGGCATCATCGCCGGCGGTCGGATCGGTGTAGCTCACCGTCACCGCATCGCCGTTGACGACCGCAGCCGCCAGCGTCAGCGTCACGGTCTTGCCTGCGGCGCTGACGACCACGTTGGTGGGCGAGGCTTGCGCCACGGCGTTCACCTTGACGGTGAACGCGCTTGCCGCCGGGATGTTGGTCGCGTCCAGCGTGTTGGCTTCTGTATAGGTCATCACCAGAGTGGAACCGTTCGCCGTGGCCGAGTAGAACACTGGCACGGCCACGTCTGGCGTGATGTTAGTCACCGCCTGGTTGGTGATCGTGGCCGCGTCGTTGCCCGCCGCGTCCTGGATGGCATTGGCATCATCGCCGGCGGTCGGGTTGGTGTAGCTCACCGTCACCACATCGCCGCTGACGACCGCCGCCGCCAGCGTCAGCGTCACGGTCTTGCCTGCGGCGCTGACGACCACGTTGGTGGGCGAGGCTTGCGCCACGGCGTTCACCTTGACGGTGAACGCGCTTGCCGCAGGTATGTTGGCCGCGTCCAGCGTGGTGGTTTCGGTGTAGGTCATCACCAGGGTGGAACCGTTCGCCGTGGCCGAAACGAAGACTGGGGGATCAACCATCGCATCGAAAGAGTTAAAAGACTGTCCGCTACGCACGAGTCGAACATTGTTGGTATTGATCTTGACGGCGGAAGCGGAGCCGCCATCGTTGAAGTAGACGGGCCAAGCGCGGGCCGGATCTTGCGTACTGACCGTCGATGACCAGAAGTACAAGGCCGAATTCGGGAAGGCAGTGGCGTCGATGGCCGGGTTGCTGGCATCGAGCTTCAACAGCGAATCCAACTCTTTGATATTCGGCAGGCGCCAGTCGCTGTAGCCTTTGTAGCCGTTTGGCGTATAGGTCGTGGTGTTGTTGGCGGTAACCGCCACACCCATCGCCGCCGCCCAGTTGAGGAGGCTGGCGTCGGCGCTGGACGAGCAGGTGTTGGTTCCGCTGGTCCAGGTCTGTCCCCAGGAACACTTGTCCCACATCAGGCCGGTAAGGGTATCAGTCACCGTACCGTCATTGTTGTCGGTAAAGGCGGCCAGCGCCGGCAGGGCAAGCAAACAGGCCAGCGCGGCCAGCAGCATACGAAGAGCGGCGGTCATGAGACACCTCGGCAAGGAGAAAACGCAAAAGAAGGGAATCCGGCGGGTGGGCGCGGGAAGCGCCACACCGCCTTTTCCAGATGGACGGCGAGATCGATGGCGTCTTTCCAGATCGGCAAATGCGCGTAGCAGGCCATGTCGGATCAAGAGTAAAACGGTCAAATCACGGCCCGCTTCGCACGAGGCGAACAAAGTAGCCCGAGGTCATCACCGTATAGTTGGCGTAGGCTTCGCCGCTGTCGAAGAGGACGTACCAGGCGAAACTCGCATCGGCAATATAGACATCGTTGCTCCAGTACTTCCAGGAACTGGTGCTCGGGAAATAGGCGCCGTCGATGGCCGGGCTGTTGGCGCCGAAATTCACGATGGAGCGCAGTTCGCGACGGGTGGGAACGCGCCAGCCGTCGGAGAAGCCGCAGCGGGTGGCGTCGTTGTGCGCTTTGATCGGGCTGCCGGCGCCAGTGGCGGTGGCTTCCGTCCAACTGATGTAGTCGAAGGATTGCAGCGACCAGATCAGGTTGGTGACGTTGTCCTTGGTGCAGGCCCAGTCGGTACTCGGCGTGCCGGTGGCCGCACCCCCGGCGTTGGCGGTGAGCGCAGTAACGCAAGCGGCACTGTTGTCAACAGTGCCATTCCACAACACACACGAAAAATCGAAGCCCACCACGCCGCCACCGGTTTTGGTCAATGTGCCGGCGGCAGCCTTGGCATCGCGCCCGAAACGCGCATCCTGGCGCGGGATGGCGCCGGCATCGGAGCCGACGCCGCTGGCGCTGCACGCCACGGCCGCACTCGAAGCGTCGTAACAACTGGTCTGGCCGGTGTCGTTGAGTAGGCCGGTAGGGCCAGCGGCATGAGCAAAGGCGACGGACAGGGAAAGGATTGCCGCGAAGGTGTGGGCGACGAAACGCATGGGGGAATCTCCCAAGGGAATGAAAATACGTCGGAGCAGCGAACCCATCCGGCGTAAAGGGAAATCGTTATTCTGAGTAGAAGCAGACGGCTTGTATGTCCTCAAAATTGAGTACAAGGACATTGCCTCCCGCTCCGCACCCGATGGCATCGCCGTGGTAACTTGGCGGACGCAAATGGCGGAGGGCTGTCAGACTCGCCGCGCAAGGAACGGAACATGTCGGAAAACTCACTCAAGCTGGATGATTCATCGATCCGCGTCGCCCTGGTCGAGGACGACGCGGATTTTCAATGGGCGCTGACGGCGGCCATTGCAGAGGCTCCCGGCATGATGTTGGCGGGGGTGGCGAGCACGCGCGCAGAGGGCTTGCGGCTGCTGAAGCAGGCGCCGGCCGATGTGCTGCTGGTGGACCTGGGTTTGCCCGACGGTTCCGGCATCGATGTGATTCGCGCGGCGCAAGCAGAGTGGCCCGACTGCGCCATCATGGTCAACACCGTGTTCGGCGACGAAGCCCATGTCATGCGGGCGATCAACGCGGGCGCGTCGGGCTATCTGCTGAAAGATAGTGCCCCGGAGGAAATGGTGGCGGAGATTCGCAGTCTGCATGACGGGGGTAGCCCCATCAGCCCCCGCATCGCGCGCCAGATCTTGACGCGCTTCCGGGAGCCGGCGACGACGACCTTGGCCCTCCCGCCAGCGGCGCGGCGCGATTCCGGCAAGCCGCACGCTGCGCTGTCCGCGCGGGAACGCGAAGTGCTGGAATACATCTCCAAGGGTTTTACCGCGGACGAGATCGCCGGACTGATCGCTGTGTCGCGGAATACCGTGCCCACCTACGTGCGGCGCATCTACAAAAAGCTCGAAGTCTCTTCCAAGGCCGAAGCGCTGCATGAAGCCCGCGTTTCCGGTTTGCTGGCCTAGCCGAGGCCATGCGCCGACGTAGCAAGCTGTTGCATCTGCTCCTGCTTTGGCTGTGCGGACTGTGCCTGCCGACCGCCAATGCTTGGGCGACGGACAGGATGCTGGACATCGGCCAGCCCGCACGGGAGTCCATTTCCCTGAGCGAATACTTCAGCGTCCTCGAAGACCCCGGCGCGACCCTGACGCTGGACGATGTGCGGGCTCCCGCCATGGCGAGCCGCTTTGTCGGCGGCCAGGCGGCCGGGGACGCCCTGAGTTTCGGTTTCACCCGCTCGGCCTACTGGTTGCGCCTGGATCTGCGCAATACGGCCGACCGCCCCGTCGAGCGGCTGCTGGAAATCCGCTATCCCCTCCTTTCCAGCATCCAGTGGCATCGACCGAGCGGGGACGGCAGCTATATGTCCTTGACCACGGGGGTTGTCACGCCCTTTGCGACGCGCCCCTATCCCAACCGCTTTTTCGTCTTTCCCCTCACGCTGCCGCCCCAGACCACGCAGGTGCTATACCTGCGCATCCACTCCCTGAGCGCCATGCTGATTCCGGCCCGACTATGGGATGCGCGCGCCTTCCATGCCTATGAACGCGACGACTATGTCGTCCAGGCGTGGTACTTCGGTATGGCGGCGGCGATCATCCTGTTCAATCTGCTGCTCTTCGTCGCGCTGCGGGACGTCGCCTATCTTTGGTACATCGCTTTTGCCACCGGCACCGCGCTGACCATTGCCGGGAGCAACGGTTTCGGCAAGGAGTTCCTGTGGCCCGACACCACCCAGTGGTCGGATATCGCCATCAGCGTCAGCGGTGCGCTGACCCTGGCGGCACTGCTGCTGCTGATGCGGCGCACGCTGGAGACACGGGAGATCGCACCACGGCTGGACCGGCTGACCCGCGTCTTCGTCGGCGTGCTGCTGCTGCTCCCGCTCGGATTTGTCATGTCGCCCCGGAGCTTCGTCGTCCCCAGCACGCTGTTGGTGATGGCCACGGGGCTATTGACCTTGTCGGTGGGCATCTACTGCGCGGTCTTCAGGCGCCGGAAAATCGCCGCGCTCTTTGTCGCGGCCATTGTCATGTGGCTATCCGGCGTTCTTCTGGTCAGCTTGAAGACGGTTGCGTTGCTGCCGGCCAATATCTGGACCATGAATGGCTATCAAATCGGCTCGACCCTGGAAATGCTGCTGCTGGCCTTCGTCCTGGCCTATCGCTTCAATATGATCCGCCGCCAGGCCACCGAGGATGTGCGCCAGGCCAATGCCAGCCTGGAAGACCGCTTGCAGGCGCGCGAGGCCGAATTGCAGGAAAGCCATCTGCGCTTGCGCGAAATCGAGCATCGCCAGATTCTGGATCAGGAGCGGCAACGCCTGATGCATGACATGCACGACGGCATGGGTTCGTCGTTGAACAGCGCGCTGCGGGTGGTGCAGCGCGGCCAGATGGAGAGTGCCGATGTCGCATTGGTACTCAAGGGCTGCATCGACGACCTCAAGTTGGCGATCGATTCGATGGAACCGGTGGATGCCGACTTGCTGCTGTTGCTGGCGACGCTGCGCTTCCGCCTGGGGTCGCGCCTGGAGAAAACCGGCATCGCCCTGCACTGGGAAGTTCAGGACATCCCGGCGCTCGACTGGCTGGACCCCCAATCTTCCCTGCATATCCTGCGCATCCTGCAAGAGGCCTTCACCAACATCATCAAGCACGCCAATGCCACGGCAGTGCGCGTGACCACCGGCGCCGATGCCGCTGGCGTAACGGTGACGATTGCCGACAATGGACAAGGCTTTGCGGTCGACGCGGCGATGCAGAGCGGCGGCAAAGGCCTGTCCAGCCAAGTGCGCCGCGCGCAAGCCATTGGAGCCGCAGTCAGGTGGGACGCGGATGCGGCGGGGACGCGCTTGACGCTCCGGCTACCGCTCGTCCGCCAGGCGAGTTAACCGCCGTGTTTCTGCTGCACCGGCGCATCTACGGTTTCAAACCAATCTACGCTGGCCAAGCGGCGAGAAATTCGCGCCAGTGCGGCGCGTCGGTACTTTCCAACTGCCGGCGCACCACGGCGACCTCGGCGGCGTGCGCGGCAGCGCTCAGGTTGCCGCGCATTTTCTGGAAGCGCAGATAGACCAGATAGGTATTCACCACGTCGGTCTCGCAATAGTCGCGAATAGCGTCGATCTGGCCGTTCAGCCAGGCGCCCCAGACCGCGCTGCCGTCCATGCCGAGTTTGCCGGGCAAGCCCATCAGTTTGACCAGCTGGTCGAGCGGTGCGCTCGCGCGTGCCTGGTAGAGCGCCAGCAGGTCCATCAGGTCGAGATGGCGCGTGTGGTAACGGCCGATGTAATTGTTCCACTTGAAGTCGCGCTCGTCCTCGCCCATGTCCCAGTAGCGCGGCGCACTCACGCCATGGATCAGCCCGCGATAGTGCAACACCGGCAGATCGAAGCCGCCGCCGTTCCACGATACGATTTGCGGCGTGTATTTGCCGATACCGTCGAAGAAGCGCTGGATGATCTCGCCCTCGCCCGACTTCGGCTCGGCCAGCGACCAGACGCGAAAACCCTCGTCGCTGCGCAGCGCGCAGGAGATGACGACGACCCGTTGCAGGTAGTGCGGCAGGAAATCGGTGCCATTCCTGGCGCGTTGTTTCTGGAAGGCGAACTCCGCCACTTCGGTGTCGGCGAGCGTGTCCGGCAGCGCGTGCAAATGCCGCAGGCCCGCGATATCGGGAATGGTTTCGATGTCGAAGCTGAGGACGGGGATCATGGCCGGCGGAGTCTATCGATTGGCATCACGGGCGCTTCTGCGGCGTCTGCACGAAGACCTCGCCCTCTTTGACCAGGCCGAGTTCGTAGCGCGCACGTTCCTCGATGGCTTCGTAGCCGCTCTTGAGATCGCGCACTTCGGCCTCTTGCGAGGCATTGCGCATCTCCAGCGACTGGTTCACCTCGCGCTGGGCGGCGAGTTGCCGCTCCATCTCGCGCACCCGGAGCCAGCCGCCCTTGCCGAACCACAGTGGATACTGCAATGCGATCAAGAGGGCGACCAGCACCCAGGTCGGCCACTTCATGACGGAAGGTTTACTTCCTCAGGTTGTAAAAAGTGGCGAGGCCGGGATACACGACGGTATCGCCGAGATCTTCCTCGATGCGCAGCAACTGGTTGTACTTGGCGATGCGGTCGGAACGGGACAGCGAACCGGTCTTGATCTGGCCGGCGTTCAAGCCGACGGCGATGTCGGCAATGGTGGAATCCTCGGTCTCGCCCGAACGGTGCGAAATCACGTTGGTCCAACCGGCGCGCTTGGCCATCTCGACGGCGGCAAAGGTCTCGGTCAACGTGCCGATCTGGTTCACCTTGATCAGGATGGCGTTGGCAGCACCCCGCTGGATGCCTTCCTTGAGGATCTTCGGATTGGTGACGAACAGGTCGTCGCCGACGATCTGGATATTCTTGCCGATCTTGCCGGTGAGGTTGATCCAGCCCTCCCAGTCGCCCTCGGCCATGCCGTCCTCGATGCTGATGATCGGATACTTGCCGGCCAGCGCCACAAGGTAATCCACCATCCCGGCGGAGTCGAGCTCCAGCTTCTCGGAAGCCAGCACGTATTTGCCATCCTTGTAGAACTCGGAAGCGGCGCAGTCGAGGCCGAGCACCACGTCCTGACCCGGCGTGTAACCGGCGGCTTCGATGGCCTTGAGGATCAGTTCGATGGCCTCGTCGTTGCCGGCCACGTTGGGAGCAAAACCGCCCTCGTCGCCCACCGTCGTCGGGTAGCCCTTCTTGTCGACGAGCTTCTTGAGGTTGTGGAAAATCTCGGCGCCGCAACGCAGCGCTTCGCGGAAGCTCTGGGCGCCGACCGGCAGGATCATGAATTCCTGGATGTCGAGGTTGTTGTTGGCGTGCGCGCCGCCGTTGATGACGTTCATCATCGGCACCGGCATGCTCATCGGGCCGGAGCCGCCGAAGTAGCGATAGAGCGGCAGGCCGGCTTCCTCGGCCGCCGCCTTGGCTACGGCCATCGACACGGCGAGCATGGCGTTGGCGCCGAGGCGCGACTTGTTGTCGGTACCGTCGAGTTCGATCAGCGCCTTGTCGATGAAGGCTTGCTCCTCGGCGTCCAGGCCGATGATGGCTTCGGAAATCTCGGTATTGACGTTTTCCACGGCCTGCAACACACCTTTGCCGAGATAGCGGTCCTTGTCGCCGTCGCGCAGTTCGATAGCCTCGCGCGAGCCGGTCGAGGCGCCGGACGGTACGGCGGCACGGCCCATCACGCCCGATTCCAGCAGGACATCGGTTTCGACGGTGGGATTGCCGCGTGAATCCAGTATTTCGCGGGCGACGACATCAACGATGGCACTCATTAGGGGTTCCTTTCAGATCGATGAACTTCACATTCCATGGGAGAAACCTTGCCGTTTGATGACGGCATCGATTTCCATCAGGGTTTCGAGCAGACTTTCCATTTGCGCTAGCGGCCAGGTGTTCGGTCCGTCTGACAAGGCCTGGGACGGATCGGGATGCGTTTCCATGAACAAACCGGCAATCCCCGTCGCCACCGCCGCGCGCGCCAACACCGGAACGAATTCGCGCTGGCCGCCGGAGCAAGTGCCCTGGCCGCCCGGCAATTGCACCGAGTGCGTCGCGTCGAATACGACGGGGCAGCCGGTTTCGCGCATGATGGCGAGTGAACGCATGTCCGAGACGAGATTGTTGTAACCGAAAGAAGCGCCGCGCTCGCAGACCATGATGTTGTCCGCGCCGTGGTTGGCTTCCTTCGCCTTGGCTACCACCTGCTGCATATCGCCCGGCGCAAGAAACTGCCCCTTCTTGATATTCACCGGCTTGCCGGAGGCGGCGCAGGCCTGGATGAAATCGGTCTGGCGGCAAAGGAAGGCCGGCGTCTGCAACACATCCACCACGGCGGCTACGGCGGCCACCGCGTCTGCGTCATGCACGTCGGTCAGCACCGGCACGCCGATCTGGCGCTTCACTTCTGCCAGGATGCGCAAACCTTCGTCCATGCCGTGGCCGCGAAACGACTTTGATGAACTGCGATTCGCCTTGTCGTAGGAAGCCTTGAAGATGTAGGGAATGCCCAGCTTGCCGGCAAGCTCCTGCATGCGTCCGGCGATATCGAGGCAAAGCTGTTCGGACTCGGCGACGCAGGGACCGGCGATGAGAAACAAGGGCCGGTCGAGCCCGACCTCGAAACCGCAGAGCTTCATTGCTTGCCGCCCCGTCGCGCCAGCGCCGACTTTATGAAGGCGATGAACAGCGGGTGTCCGGTACGCGGGTTCGAGGTAAATTCGGGGTGGAACTGCACGCCGAAAAACCAGGGATGCATGCTGGCGGGCAGTTCCATCATCTCGGGCAGATTCTCGGTCGGCGTGCGGGCGCCGATGATCAGCCCGGCGGCTTCCAGGCGCGGCACGTAGGCGTTGTTGACCTCATAGCGATGGCGATGGCGCTCGTTGACTTCCTTGCCGTAGATCGAAGCGGCGAGCGTGCCGGGCTTGATCGGGCAGCGCTGCGCGCCCAGGCGCATGGTGCCGCCGAGATCGGAATCGGCGTCGCGTTTCTCGATGCGCCCTTCGCGGTCGGCCCATTCGGTGATGAGCGCCACCACGGGATGCGGCGTGTCGGGGTCGAACTCGGTGCTGTTGGCGCCTTCCAGCAGGGCGACATGGCGCGCGAATTCGATGGTTGCGAGTTGCATGCCCAGGCAGATGCCGAGATAGGGCAGCTTGTGTTCGCGGGCGTAGCGGATGGCGACGATCTTGCCCTCGGTGCCGCGCTTGCCGAAACCGCCCGGCACGAGCACGGCATCCATCGCCTTCAGCGAGGCGGGGCCGTGTTTCTCGATCTCCTCGGAGTCGAGGTAATGGATCTTCACCTTGCTCTGCGTGTGGATGCCGGCATGCACCAGCGCCTCGCTCAGCGACTTGTAGGATTCGGTCAGGTCGACATACTTGCCGACGAAGGCGATATTCACTTCGTGCTCGGGATGTTCCAACGCGTCGATAAGTTGCTTCCACACCCCGAGGTTGGCGGCCTTGGCGAGGATGCCGAGCTTGTGGCAGACGATCTCGTCGAGCATCTGGTCATGCAGCATCGCCGGAATCTTGTAGATGGAATCGGCGTCGAGCGCGGCGATCACCGCCTCGGGCTGGACGTTGGTGAACAGCGCGATCTTCCGCCGCTCCTCGTCGGGAATCGGCCGATCGGCGCGGCACAGCAGGATGTCGGGCTGGATGCCGATCTCGCGCAGATCCTTGACCGAATGCTGGGTCGGCTTGGTTTTCAGTTCGCCGGCCGAGGCGATGTAGGGAACCAGCGTCAGGTGGATATAGCAGGCGTTGCTCTTGCCCTCCTCAATGCCCATCTGGCGGATCGCCTCCAGGAAGGGCAGCGACTCGATGTCGCCCACCGTGCCGCCGACCTCGACGATGGCGACTTCCGCGCCCTCGGCGCCGCGCTTGACGCAGCGCTTGATCTCGTCGGTGATGTGCGGAATTACCTGCACCGTCTTGCCGAGATATTCGCCGCGCCGCTCCTTCTTGATCACCGACTCGTAGATCTGGCCGGTGGTGAAGTTGTTGCGCTTGCCCATCTTGGCGCTGGTGAAACGTTCGTAATGGCCCAGATCGAGATCGGTCTCGGCACCGTCCTCGGTGACGAACACTTCGCCATGCTGGAACGGCGACATGGTGCCGGGATCGACGTTGATGTAGGGGTCGAGTTTAAGGTGGGTAACCTTGATGCCGCGAGATTCGAGGATTGCACCTAGCGATGCGGCGGCGATGCCTTTGCCCAGACTGGACACGACACCACCCGTGACGAAGACATATTTAGTCATGACTAAGCCGGAGCGGGAAAGCCGAATGATAGCGGAAAGCTCGGCGGCCTTAAAGAGCCCGCGCGCAATCGGCTGACGCAAACGGCGGAACGATCAAGCGCGAGCGCGGTTGTTTTGCACCCGCGCCTCTTCGCGTAACTGCGCAAGAGCCGTCAATAAGTGGTCGCGACAACAATAAAGTTCGGGCAGGTAGGTGCGCGCATCCGCCGGATCGTGCTCGAAGCGGCGCGCGATCGTAGCCCCCGTCCGATGCAGGGCTCCATGTTCTGTAACCAGGGCGTCGAAGCCCGGCAACTTCCCGTAACGGGCCTCTCCTGTCGTATGCAACCATTGGCCGAAGCGGCATTCGAGTGGGTCCAAGGTCGGCCAGGCGACGGTCCGCGCAGCGCCGCTTTCGCAGACTTCATCGAACTGTTTGACCCAGCGCAAGTGGTCGATTTCGACCGTCAGCAAGGGCAGATCTTCTCGCGGCCATTGGGTAACGCCGCGCCATTCCGCTGGCTGCTGCCAAGCATTGAGCCAGGACGGCAACGCGTCCGCCGGCATCGGCCGCGCAATGCCGAAGCCTTGTGCGGCATCGCAACCCAGTTCGAGCAACAGACGGCCGTGGGCCACCGTCTCAACGCCCTCGGCGATCACATCGCGGCGAAACGCCGCCGCCAGTCCGACGATGCCGTCGACGATGGCCAAATCGTCCGGATCTTCGAGCATATCGCGCACAAAGGTCTGATCGATTTTCAACGTCTCGGCTAGCAACTGCTTGAGATAGGTCAACGAAGAATAGCCGGTACCGAAGTCGTCGATGGCGAAACGCACGCCGTAACCGCGACAGGTATCGATCACCCGCGAGATTTGCGTGAGGTCGTCGAGGGCGGTGGTTTCAAGAATTTCCAGTTCGAGTCTGGCCGGCTGCACGCCAGGATGGCATGCGAGCGCGGTGCGCAAGCGCGCGGCAAAATCGACTGCCTGCAATTGCTCGGCGGCGATATTCACGCTGACTGCCAAATCGATCCCCAGCACCAGCCAGGCCTCCATTTGCCGCAACGCGGTCTGGATGACCCAGTACCCGACCTCGGGCTGCAAACCGACGAAATCGACCACGGCAAGAAAGTCCGCCGGTTGCAGCAAACCGCGTTGCGGGTGCTGCCAGCGGATCAGCGCCTCGGCGCCGAACACCCGCCCGCTGCGCATATTGACCTTGGGCTGGTAGTACAGGACAAACTCGTCGCGCTCGATAGCGTTCAGGATGTCCTGACGCGACTCGCGCTGGATTTCCGTCAGGCTGGTAAGTTCCGCCTCGAACAAGGCATAGCGATTGCGCCCGCCCTGCTTGGCCGCATACATGGCCTGGTCGGCATGGCGAATCAAGGTGTCCGGGTCGGCGCCATCCATCGGGAACAAGGTCACGCCGATGCTGGCGGTAAGCCGCGCCTCGCCCTCCGGCAGGGGGAACGGCGACGCCAGCGAACTTCTCACGCGCTCCAGCGCAATCTCGCACTCGTCCAGATGGGCAAGATTGCCGAGCAGGACGACGAACTCGTCGCCGCCCAAGCGGCTCACGGTATCGCCACCGCGCACGCAGGCAACGAGCCGGTGAGCCGCCTCGATCAGCAGGCTGTCGCCCGCCGCATGGCCCCAGTTATCGTTGACCGGCTTGAAGCCGTCGAGATCGAGATAGCAGATGGCCAGCAAGGTTTCGCTACGCTGGGCGTTGGCGATCGCCTGATGCAGCCGGTCGGAGAGCAAACGCCGATTGGGCAGGCCGGTCAGCGCGTCGAAATACGCCATGTGCTCCAAGCGCAACTGGCTTTCCTTGAGTGCGCTGATATCGCTCGAAAGACCGATGAAATGGCTGACCTTGCCTTCGGGCGTGCGCACCACGGAAATGCTGGTCTGCTGCACATAGTAGCTGCCGTCCTTGCGCCGATTCCACATTTCGCCGCGCCAGAATCCTTGTTCCAGCAATTCATGCCACATATCGCGGTAGAACTCGTGATCCTGTTTGCCGGAGGCCAGGAAACGGGGATTGCGTCCCAGCACCTCGTCGCGCTGATAGCCTGTCAAATCGAGGAAAGTATCGTTGACCTCCACTACGTCATTCTCGGCATTCGTGATCAGGATGCCTTCCTGCGCATGCTCGAACACGCCCGCCGCGAGCATCAAGCGCTCCTTGCTGCGTCGCAGGACACCATTGGTGTGCAAGGCATACCAGAGCCCGGCGAGCAGAAGCGCGATCACGATAATGCCCGTGCCGGTGATCGCCTGTCCGTAACGCCCCAGGACATCGCCCCAGCGTACTGGCAAATTGGCATAAGGCCCGAGGCGAAAGTCGAGGAAAAGATCATGCACCGCCTGGTAGTTGTGCGGCAAGGTCCAGCCATAGAGCCCGGCCGCGCGCGCCGCCGCATGCTCGGGGGGCAGTTCGAGCAGAGCGATCAGGATATTGCGCGTCAACTCCTCGGGAACATGGTCGAGCCGCGCGAACGGCCAGTGCGGATAAAGCTGGGTACTGTGGGCGTAGGGGAAATGCGGCGTGGAGCGCGCACCGACGACACGCAGCGCGGCCAAATCGAGCTTGCCGACCGCAGCCAAGGATTCGATCAAATCCGAACGCACGAAACCTGCATCCGCCGTTCCGTCCAGCACGCCCTGGACCACTTTGTCCTGATTATTGACCTCGATCACCGCACGCGTGTGGCGAATCAGGTCGATTCCGGCAGCACGCGCCTCCGGCAAATGCACCTGCCAGCCGCCGAATGCCGTTATGTCCGGCACGATCAGGCGTTGCCGGCGCAAATCCGCATAGGTTTTCAGGTCGTCGCGCTCGGCGCGTGCAATCACGGTACCGCCGAAACGGTCAACCGGTCCTTTGGGGCCAGCAATGCGCATGGTAGCGATGCGCGCCACCGTACCGCCCACCTCCAGTTCGACGTAATGCCCGGTATTTGTGATGAGAAGATCGATACGCCGCTCGCTCACGGCCTGCGGAAACTCCGCCAGCGTGAGCGGCACGATTTCAAAGCGCAGGGGCGCGAGCTTCTGCGTCAAATAATCCGCGTGCGGCTGCCAGTCGCTCAGCGCACGCTCCTGGCCCCGATAGGCTAGCACGCCGATGCGCAGGACTTCCGCGTTCGCCGTTTCCGCCGCAGCCGCAAGTGCAGGGACGCCCAGGCAAAGCAGCAGTAAGGCCAACAGCGCTTGCCGCATGGAATGGATCAGAGAGTTCGTTTGCGAATCTCCGGCCAGGCTTTATTCAGGTAATAGCCCATCGACCACAGCGTCAGCACCGCCGCGAGCCAGAGCAGGCCGGTCCCCAGCGCCGCAACCGGCACGGCGCCAAGTGGATCGAAATAAAGCAAGAGAGGAATCGCGGTCATCTGCGCAGTGGTTTTCAGCTTGCCGACAAACGATACGGCCACGCTTTTCGCCGCACCGATCTTCGCCATCCACTCGCGCAAGGCGGAAATCGCAATTTCGCGCCCGATGATGATGAAGGCGACCACGGCATCGGCACGCCCCAATTGCACCAGCAACACGAGGGCTGCCGCCACCATCAACTTATCGGCGACAGGATCGAGAAAGGCGCCGAAAGAAGAGGTCTGACCCAGTTTGCGCGCCAGCCAGCCATCGAACCAGTCGGTGATGGCCGCCACGAGAAAGATGCCGGTGGCGACGACGTTATGCCAGTGCGGCGACAGCCAGTGGGCCGGCAGGTAATAGACGCCGACGAAGAGCGGGATGAGGACGATGCGCGCCCAGGTCAGCGCGTTCGGCAGATTGAACGGCATCAGCGCAACTGCCCGTGGATGGTTTCGGCCAGGGCGCGGCTGATGCCTGCAACGCGGCACAGATCCTCGACCGTGGCCGCCCGCACGCCATCCAGTCCGCCGAAATGCGCCAGCAGTTTGCGTCGCCGCGTCGGCCCGACGCCCGCCACGTCTTCCAGCGCGGAACGGCCGCGCGCCTTGGCGCGCCGGGCCCGATGGCCGACGATGGCGAAGCGGTGCGCCTCGTCGCGAATTTCCTGGATCAGGTGAAAGCCGGCGTTGTCCATGGCCAATTGTACCGGCTCGTTACGGTTGTGCAGGAACAAGGTTTCGCGCCCAGGCCGGCGCTCCTCGCCTTTTGCCACGCCGATACTGGCCAGATGCCCGAGGCCGAGTTCGGCGAATACTTCGCGCGCCACACCATGCTGGCCCTTGCCGCCGTCGATCAGCACAAGGTCCGGCGCCGCCGTTTCCCCGGTCGCCACTTTCTCGTAGCGCCGCGTCAGCGCCTGGCGCATTGCCGCATAGTCGTCGCCCGGCTGGATGCCTTCGATATTGAAACGGCGGTAATCGCCCTTCTTCATTGCGCCATCGACGCAAACCACGCAGGACGCCACCGTGCCCTCGCCCATGGTGTGGCTGATGTCGAAGCATTCGATGCGGCGCGGCGCCTCTGCCAGGTCGAGCGCGACGCGCAGCGTTTCCAGCCGCCCGCTGGTGCGGCTTTTCGCCTGACGGCGGGCGAGCATCGCCAAGAGCGCGTTGTCGCGCGCCATTCCAAGCCAAGCGCGCTCCATCTCGTTGCGCGCCTGACCGGCATGAAGCATTTCCGGCAAATCGTCGACCGGCCAGGGTTCGAGGATGAGGCGCGACGGCGGCGTCTGGTCGGCATAGTGCTGGGCGAGAAAGGCCGCCAAGCCCTCGGCCGCGTCGGCGCCGCTGCACTCGCGCGGGAAGTGCGCACGATCGCCGAGATGCAGGCCGCCGCGCACCATGGCGAGATTGACGCAAAGCTCGCCGCGCTCCACCACCGCAACAACGATATCGACATCGGCATCCTTGGTCGAACTGACATACTGGCGGTGCAATACCGCCTGCAAGGCCCGCACCTGATCGCGCAAAGCCGCCGCCTGCTCGAAGCGCAGCGCTTCGGCCTCCGTCGCCATGCGCTGCGTCAGATCCTCGATCACCTCGGCATGCCGTCCTTTGAGGAACAACTCCGCCATGCGGACATCGGCACCATAATCCGCCGCAGAAATCGCGCCGACGCAAGGCGCCTTGCAGCGCTGGATCTGATACATCAGGCAAGGCCGCGAACGGTGGGCAAACACCGCCTCCTCGCAGGTGCGCAACAGGAAGGTCTTCTGGATCAACTGGATGCTCTCGCGCACCGCCAAGCCGCTGGGAAACGGCCCGAAATAGCGCGACTTCTTCTCGAACGGGCCGCGATGGTAGAACAGCCGGGGAAATTCCCCGCCCGACAGACCGATGTAGGGATAGGACTTGTCGTCGCGGAAGAGGATGTTGTACTTCGGCGCGAGCTTCTTGATCAGCGTGTTTTCGAGGATCAGCGCCTCGGCCTCGGAGCGCGTCGCGGTCGTCTCCATCGCCGCCACCTGTTGCAGCATCAAGGCGATACGCGGGCTGTGGCCGGTCTTCTGGAAGTAGGAGGCAACGCGCTTCTTGAGGTTCTTCGCCTTGCCAACGTAAAGCACCGCGCCATCGGTGGCAAGCATGCGATAGACGCCCGGCGCTTCGGTGAGCGTGGCGAGGAAGGATTTGCTGTCGAAACTGGCTTCGGACATGGATAAAGTCGGCGCTGGCGGCACGCATGGATAGCGCTAGGATAGCGCCCATGCCTGCGGATGCCAGCCCCACCTGCGATATTTTCTGCGCCGTCGTCGACAACTTTGGCGACGCCGGCGTCTGCTGGCGCCTGGCGCGCCAGCTCGCGACAGAACACGGCTGGCACGTGCGCTTGTGGATCGACGATCCGGCGCCGCTCGACCTGCTGGCCCCGGAGCGCGCCGCCCTGCCGGTGGAAATCCGTCTCTGGCAGGGCGACTTTGCCGCAATTGCGCCGGCAAACATCGTCATCGAAGCCTTCGCCTGCGAACTGCCGCCGCGCTATCTGGCGGCAATGGCCGCCTTGGCACAGGCACCGGTCTGGATCAATCTCGAATATCTCTCGGCGGAAGACTGGGTCGTCGGCTGCCACGGCCTGCCCTCGCCGCATCCGCGCTTGCCGCTGACCAAGCACTTTTTCTTCCCCGGCTTCGTCCCTGGCACGGGCGGACTGCTGCGCGAACGTGACTTCGCCGTCCCGCCAGCGCCGAGTCTTACGGATCGCCTGGAAGTTTCCCTGTTCTGCTACGACAATCCCGCGCTGCCCACGCTGCTCGATAGCTGGCAGATGGGCTCGGCAAGCATCGTCTGCCATGTCGCCGCCGGCCTGCCGCAACGCCAGGTCGCGGCCTGGCTGGGAGCAGCATTTCCGCCGGGAATGCAGTGTCGGCGCGGGCAACTGAGCCTGCACGCCATGCCCTTCCTGCCGCAAACGGACTACGACGCCCTGCTCGCCCGCTGTCAGTTGAACTTTGTGCGCGGCGAAGACTCCTTCGTCCGCGCCCAATGGGCGGAACGGCCCTGCGTCTGGCAAGCCTATCCGCAAGCGGAAGGCGCGCACCAAGTCAAACTCGATGCCTTCCTGCAGCTATATGCCAAACCCGGCGCAACGACATTGCGCGACTTCTGGCATGCCTGGAATGGCACCGGCGGCGCACTGCATTGGCCGGAATTCGCCACCATCCTGCCCGTGCTGGCCGCCCACGCGCCAGCCTGGGCGCGGCAAATCGCGGCGCAAGGCGATCTGGCCGACAATCTGACCAAGTTCTGCGCGGCGCGGCTATAATCCGCCGCTTTTATTTTCCCGCCAGGCACTCGCTATGAAAACCGCTCAGGAACTCCGCGTCGGCAACGTCATCATGGTCGGCAACGATCCGCTGGTCGTCCAGAAGGCCGAATACAGCAAGGGCGGCCGCAACGCCGCCGTCGTCAAGTTCAAATTCAAGAATCTGCTTACCGGCTCGGCCTCCGAGTTTGTCTACAAGGCGGACGACAAGTTCGAGCAAGTCGTGCCCGAGCGCAAGGAATGCACGTATTCCTACTTCGCCGACCCGATGTACGTCTTCATGGACGCCGATTACCACCAATACGAAGTCGAAGCCGAGAACATGGCCGACGCCATCCCCTACATCGAGGACGGCATGCAGGTCGAAGTCGTGTTCTACGACGGCAAGGCGATTTCGGTCGAAATGCCCAACAGCGTGGTGCGTGAAGTGATCTACACCGAGCCGGCCGTCAAGGGCGACACCTCAGGCAAGGTCATGAAACCCGCCAAGATCAGCACCGGCCTGGAACTGCCCGTACCGCTCTTCGTCGAAATCGGCAACAAGATCGAAATCGACACCCGCACCGGCGAATACAAGAACCGCGTGAAGTAAGACATCCCGCCAGCGCTACCTCAAGCGATCATTTCGACCACCCACTGGGTCACCTTCCCGGTGGCATGCGCGCACTGCTTGCCGCGCGCCTGGTCGAAAGCCTGATACTCCTCGGCGTTCCACATGTCGTAAGTGCGCCCTGTGAAACGCTGCTGGAGCGCGGTGCAAGTCACCCCGCCGAACTCCGCACGAAACCGCTCAATCAGCGTTTTGCACTTCTTGAAATTGTTGATGTAGCGCCCCTTGTCGAGCTTGTCGCGCTCCCGACCATATTTCGCCGACAGCGCCACCAAGCCGCCGGTCAGCGCCCCGCAAGTCCCCTCCGCCATCAAACCGCCGCCGCCCGACAAGCCATGCACCGCCTTGATCGTCGCATCGTCGATCCCGCCCACAGTCTCCTGCACCGTCGCCAGCACACATTGCGGACAACAACCGAAATCCAGTTCGTACTGCGCCGCCTTGCGATAAACCAACTCCGCCAACGCCTGTTTTTCATCCGCGTTCATGCGTCTCTCCGTATTTCATTGAACGCTAATATTCTGAAGGACGAAAACTCGCGGGCTGTTGATCCACCTCAAACCCGGACAAGATGCGGAAGAGCGCACAGCAGGCGATACGAGGCGAATCGGACCCAGCCGCCACAATCCACGTAACAAAACCCTTCGCGCCGTTCCGCCAACGCCGAGTTTCAAGCACAGCGCAAACAACCCATTACCCACCAATGCCCGGACAATGCGCGCCAGCAACATATCGTGCTATTTTATTATCGTGCATTAGGAAAGGAGCTTTTCGATGACAAGCACAGTTTCGCTACCCAGCGTCAAGGTCATTGGCGCAAACGGGCAAATCTCCCTTGGCAAACAATTCGCCGGGCGGCAAGTGCTGGTCGAAGAGCAAGAGCCCGGCGTTTGGCTGGTACGCACCGCCACGGTCATACCGGATAACGAACGCTGGCTGCACGAACCCCAAGCTGCGGCTGAACTGAACAAGGCTCTGGCCTGGGCACGGGACAATCCAGCCGCTGTCGAAGATAGCACTGCCGTACTGGAGCGGCTGCGTGGCGCGGAATGATCCAGAAGCAAGGGTCGAACTCGATCTGAACAACCCGGTGTATCGGGGTAGTTAGACCAAGGCGTGACAAACCGCACGGCCGGCGATGCAGAGCGGCAACGCATCGATATTGCCGATTTCTTCCTGAGGCAGCAGGCGGGCGATGCGTGCGCTGCGTAGCGGATCGAGTTGGGGATGCCAGTTCGCCAGCAGTTCTTCCACGCTGTCGGGCTTGTTGCACACCGGCATCATGTCGCAGCCGGCCTGCCAGGCGGCTTCGGCGCGGCCGACGATGCCGCCGGCGACGCTGGCGCCTTCCATCGACAGGTCGTCGCTGAAGATCACGCCGCCGTGGCCGAATTCGCCGCGCAGGCGTTCGATCCAGACCGGCGAAAAGCCGGCCGGGCGCGGGTCGATTTGCGGGTAGATGACATGCGCGGGCATCACGGCGTCGAGCCGCAGCCGACGATAGGGCAGAAGATCGTCGGCCATCTCGTCCAACGTGCGCGTATCGACCGGAATCGCGACATGCGAATCGGCCTCGACATGGCCGTGGCCGGGGAAATGCTTGCCGCAGCAGGCCATGCCCGCGCTGCGCAGCCCATCGATCAGGGCGCCGGCCAGATCGATCACCGCCTCGGGAGAACGGTGGAACGCACGGTCGCCGATGACGCCGCTGAGGCCGTAGTCCAAGTCGAGGACCGGCGTGAAGGATAGGTCGACGCCGCAGGCGCGCAGTTCGGCGGCGAGGGCGTAGCCGATGGCGCGCGCTCCGGCGCGGGCGGCATTGGGTTCGCGGTTCCACCATTCGCCCAGGCGTCGCATCGCCGGCAGTTTGGTGAAGCCCTCGCGGCAGCGCTGCACGCGCCCGCCTTCGTGGTCGATGGCGATCAGCAAGCGCGGCGAGCGCAGCGCGGCAATTTCGGCGCAGAGCGCGGTCAATTGCGCGCGATCCTGATAATTGCGCGCGAACAGAATGACGCCGCCCACCAGGGGATGCAGCAGGCGCGTGCGCTCTGTAGCGTTCATGGCGGTGCCCGCCAGATCGACCATCAGCGGGCCAAGGCTGGTTTCCTTCATGTGCGCTCCACCACGACAAAGGCCAGCGCATGCTGGGTCTCGTCACTCAAGGAGAGATGAACCAAGAGTTGACGCTGGGCGATCCAGTCCGCCAATCCCGCCGCAAAGGCGAACGAAGGCTTGCCGAGCGCGTCGTGCACCACGGCAATGGCGGGCAGCAGCACGGGCGAGCGAATTCCGGTCCCCAAGGCTTTGCCGAGGGCTTCCTTGGCGGCAAAGCGTTTGGCGAGAAAACGCCCCGGATCGGTACTGGCAGCACAGGCCACACGCTCTTCCGGCGCCAGGAGCTTTTCCAAGGCCCGCGCGCCATGGCGCTTCCAGAGATCGTGAACACGCTCGATGGCAACCAGATCGGTGCCGATACCGAAGATCATGCGACCGCGCGGATCAGGTGCTTCATCTCGCGCACCGCTTCGCGCAGGCCGACAAAGACGGCGCGGCTGACGATGGCATGGCCGATGTGCAGTTCGCGGATGCCGGGCAGCGCCGCAACCGGCTGCACGTTGAAGTAATTCAAAGCATGGCCGGCATTGAAGCGCATGCCGAGATCGAGAATTGCAGCGCCGGACTGGGCGATGCGGGTCAGTTCGGCCTGTGCCGGAACGGTTTCGATATCGCGCCCGCTGGCGTAAAAGGCATGGGCATACGGCCCCGTGTGGATTTCGCAGGCGCGCGCGCCAACTCTGGCCGAAGCTTCGACCTGCGGCAGATCGGCGTCGATGAAGAGGCTGACGTAAATGCCGGCATCCTGCAATCGACTGAGCACCTGCTTGAGCCTGGCTTCCTGGCCGCTCACGTCGAGACCACCCTCGGTCGTGACTTCGTGCCGGCCTTCCGGCACCAGCGTCACCATTTCCGGCTTGAGCCGACAGGCGATGCCGACCATTTCGTCGGTGGCCGCCATTTCCAGATTGAGCTTGGTCTGCACGCTGGCGCGCAACAGTTCGACATCGCGGTCGACGATGTGGCGGCGGTCCTCGCGCAGATGGACGGTAATTGCGTCCGCCCCGCCCAGATGGGCCTCGGCGGCAGCCCAGAGCGGATCGGGCTCGTAAGTGCGACGCGCTTGGCGCAGGGTTGCCACATGGTCGATATTCACACCCAGATCAATCATTTCGCCAATATCCTTTCATACCTTGCAAGACGCTAAATGTTGCCCCGGCAGCCACTTCAAATTCCTTCAGTAGCAGACGATAGGTCGGGGGCGTTTTACTCGTTAGCGGCAGCTTTCGCAAGCCGGCGCGCGGGTAAGCGGCATGGCCGGTTCGGGCACGCATCCCTGCACCAGGACAGGCGGTTCCGGGCTGCGCCCGCCGCCGCCGCCCGCAGCACTTCAGATTCCTCTACACTTAGCAGCAACCGCTCAATGACAGTCAGTTATCCACCCCGGCGCAATTCAACGCGCACCCACACACAGGAGATAGCATGAACCTGCTACAGCAACTGCGTATCGGCCCGCGTCTCGCCGTATTGCTTGTTACCGTCATTGCACTGCTCTGTGCGATCGCCGTCATCGGACTCGCAAACCTGGGCGTGTTGGTCAAGCAGAACGAAGACACTTACCGCGAGAACATCCTGCCCAAGGGGCAACTCGCTGACCTGGTCAACGACTACGCCGAGGCGCGCACCCAGATCCTGCTCGCCTTGCAGCATGCGCCGGACAGCCCCTTCCTGGCCATGCACGACCACCCGGCGACCTTGCATACCGACAGTATCGCGAAACGACTTGAAGCGAGCGAAACCGTCTGGCGCGAGTTCTCCGCCCGCAAAGCCGACCACGAGGAAGAGGGCAAGGTGCTGGCCGCGCTCGTCGAGGTACGCAAGCCGCTGGTGGAGGAGGGTTTCAAACCCGTATTGGCAGCCCTGCAAAAAAGCGAATACCGCGAAGCCAATGTCTTGCTGCTGAAAAATGTCAATCCGCGCCAAAACGCCTTCAACAAGTCTGCCGGCGAACTGTCGCGCATCTTCGAGGAGGAATCGAAGATGCTCAACGACGAGGCAACCGCCACTTATGTTGCCGCGCGCAATTGGATCGTCGGCGCGGGAATTGCCGCCGTGCTGATGTCCATCGCGCTCGGGCTGGCCATCGTACGTTCGATCACGCGGCCGCTGATGCAGGCTGTCGATGTCGCGAAAGCGCTTGCCGATGGCGACTTGACCGCAAGTTGCGATACCGCCGGACGCGATGAGCTGGCGGAACTGAAGCGCGCGATGCAGGACATGATCGACAAACTTGGCAGCACCATCGCCGAGGTCAGCACGACTTCGGACGCCATCGGCAACGCCGCCGACCAAGTCTCGGCCACCGCCCAATCCCTCAGTCAGTCCGCTTCCGAGCAGGCGGCCAGCATTGAGGAGACGACGGCAAGCATGGAGCAGATGACCGCCTCCATTTCCCAGAACACCGAGAATGCCAAGATTACCGACGGCATGGCGAGCAAGTCGTCCCACGAGGCCGTCGAAGGCGGCCAGGCCGTCAAGGAAACCGTCGCTGCCATGAAGCAGATTGCCGACAAGATCGGCATCATCGACGATATCGCCTACCAGACCAACCTCCTCGCCTTGAACGCCGCCATTGAGGCTGCCCGTGCCGGCGAACATGGCAAGGGCTTCGCCGTCGTCGCCGCCGAAGTGCGCAAGCTCGCCGAACGCTCCCAGATCGCCGCCCAGGAAATCGGCCAGGTCGCCGGCTCCTCCGTCAAACTCGCCGAGAAGGCCGGCGCCCTCCTCGACGAGATGGTCCCCTCGATCAAGAAAACCTCCAACCTCGTGCAGGAAATCGCCACCGCCTCCCAGGAGCAATCGGCCGGCGTCGGCCAGATCAACGGCGCCATGGGCCAACTCAACAAGGCCACGCAACAAAACGCCTCGGCCTCCGAAGAGTTGGCCGCCACCGCCGAGGAAATGAGCGGCCAATCGGCGCAATTGCAGGATTTGATGGCTTTTTTCAAGCTGAATAAGTAATACTCGGCGCTAGCGGGACGGCGCCGGCATTCGCCATTCGTCACGCAATACGTTGCACA
>Ga0209262_10000172_pt1 | contig 38561 bp, 64 predicted proteins | sample Lowcelwee11metaG_FD_187171 | JGI IMG/M metagenome (GOLD analysis project Ga0209262, IMG submission 187171) | Freshwater pond sediment microbial communities from the University of Edinburgh, under environmental carbon perturbations - Low... | ecosystem: Environmental > Aquatic > Freshwater >... | reverse complement strand
GTCGAGATGACCGACAAGGTTTGCAGGATCAAAGCTTCGCGCCCAGGCAGCGAACCGTTCACATTTGTCTTTTCGTGGGAGGACGCTGTTCGCGCCCAGCTAGTTGGTAAAGACAACTGGAGTAAGTGGCCACGTGCGATGATCAAGAGCCGCTGCATTTCCGAGATGGCGCGCAGCTTGTTCCCTGACGCGCTTATGGGTGTGTCTCACACGCCGCAGGAACTCGATGAGAACATCCCTCTAAACGAAGGCACGGTCATCGACATCAAGGCTGGCAGCACGACACCCACGCCTAGGCTTGGCGATAAGCCAGCGGTAGTACCGCCTGAGCAAGCAGAACGCATTTCTAAGTGTGTTGCCGCGTTCTCCGAGATCGGCGTCACGCAAAAGCAAATCGAAGACAAGCTCGGTCACCAAATCGAGAAATGCGACAGCCTCGATTTCGACGGTTTGGGACTTTGGTATTCGGAACTGAAGGCAGCGCAGGAGCAAAAAACTGCGTCTGAGCCGGTTCAAAGTAAGCCCGGTTCGGTGAGTTTATCGGACCGAGTTAAGGGGTAGCCTTGTTCATTTTTTGGCCGTTGTTGGTTGGGCTGGATCGTGCTGGAGATGAGATGAAAGACGCCGTGATTGAGTACGAAATTTTGAATTGGGAAAAGTTCAATCCGAGGACCGATGCGAAGTCGACCAGTTGGTGCCGACTCGACTCTGGGATGGCTGCGAGTGCTGACTGTGTCCGCATGGAGGACAAGGTCTTCCGTGTCTGGGTCGCGACTCTGTGCCATGCCAGTACGAGGCGAGGCAAGGGTCGCATAGCACTCAGTCACCTCTCAGCCGTGACTCGCACAAGTCTCAGTCGTGCCTGGGACGCGCTCCGATGGATACAAGGTGCCGAAATGATTAGGTGTGAACTAAAGTTACCTTCCGGGAAGGATAAAGAGACATTCGCAAACGAACGAAACGAACGAAACGAACGAAACGAAACGAACGTAGTCCAGCAGCCTGCGGCTTTGCTGACCCCGGTCAAGGTTGAGACGAAAAAACCAAAGCTGAAAAAATCTCCGGACGAGTACTCACCGACCTACCAAGTCTGGCTCGCTTACGTCGAGGCTTACCGGACTCGCTACAACCGTGAGCCGGATAAGAACGCCAAGGCGATGAATCAGTGCAAGCAACTGATCGACCGAGTTGGTTTCGACAACGCCAAACAACTCGTCGGCTTTTATCTGACCCACAATGAGCAGTGGTACGTGAAAAAATGCCACATGCTCACCTACTGCCTCGGCGATGCGGAAGCTCTCATGACGCAGATGCACGCCAACTTTCAAGTGACCACAAATTTTGCAAGAGATCAGGAACGAGTTCAGACGCAGCAGCAGATGTTCAACGAGATTCGCGACGCATGGAGTAACAGCGTAGCAGCAGAGGAGAAGAAGCATGATGACCCAGCTTGAGAGAGACCAGATTCTACAGCTTTTGGCCCTTTTATCGGAACAAAGCCCACAGCCTGCTACAAGGACGCGGATACTGTTTACGATCGAGCAGCTAACGGCCCACCCAATCGCAAAGATCCTACCCGCTCTCAAGCGGCTTGCGATTCACTCACGGACGTTTCCAACCGTCGGCGAAATCTTGGCTGAAATGGGAATTCGAAAAGAAACGGAAGTCCAAAACCCGGCCGAGGACGCGGTTGCGATTGCGGGCAGAATCAGCACGGCGATCTCGAAATTCGGCGCATGGGGTCCGAGGGATGCCCGCCAATACATCGGCGAGGTGGGTTGGGAAGTCGTCAATATGTCGTGCGGGTGGGACCAGGTCTGCAAAGTTTCGGACGACGAACTTGGGATGATGACGGCTCAATGGCGAGAGAAAGCTAAGGCGATTCTCAGTCGCGGAAGTAGACCACTACCAGGATTGCCCCCTCCGCCGACGGATAGGGGCTTGCGGCTCGTCAAAGAGTTGAGCGAGGGGCGTTTTCCGTCCGATATCGCAAACGACTCATAATCGATTTTAGCGCGTCCATATATCTGAAGGGAGAGACTTGGAATGTTACCAAACGAGGCGATGATGAAAAAAGTGACAGAGGACATCTACGAGGCACGGCGCGAGCAAATCATCTGCGAGGAGATGGACGTGGAATATACCCGCGTCGAGGTTTGGGATGTCACCTGCGAAGCCTTGGTCGAAATGTTCGGAGAGCCCGAGTTTCTGTTCCCGATCATCCACAAGTTTTTGTCGGATCAACGGCACGACATCGCAAACCGCGTTAACTCGTTTGCTGGCAACGCGAACGCCGTAATGGCGAGCCTGAAGGAAATGGACGAGAAGCGGCAGCGCTGGCGGACGTGCATCGAATACGTGACGGCGATACGCAGGCGCGAGAAGGATCGGGACACGATGCCTAGTTCGGCCGGGAAGGACTTGGGATGAGCTACAGCCGTTGGTCTGAAAGCAAGTGGTACAGCTACTGGGATGTTGCGAGCGGCGAAACACTCGACGAGCAAGTATTCACAGTCTGTGGAGAGGCGCAGTTTACCTACAGAGAACTGAAGGACGACCTACCCGGCTGTCTCAGATTGATCGACGGAGATGAAGAATTGGTCCGTTACATCCAGCAGTGGTTTGCGGATGTCGAGGCTGAATTTGCACCGGGGAAAGCGAAATGATCGAAGCGCTGACGCTATTCGTGAAACTGATTTTGGTCCTCTTGTTTTTATCGAGCGCTCTGTCGCTCGGGCTTTTGGTGGCAGCCGTGCTGGCTGTGCGGCGAACGGAAGTAGGGAGCGCGAAATGAACAACATCATCCCACTCCGCAAAAAGAAAGTGTTCCCCGTGGCCAAGTCGTTAGTAGCGCGAGAAACGGTCGTCCAGATGATCAACGAATTAATCCGCGATCTCGACAACCGGCTCGCTGCGATTGATCCGTATGAAAAGAAGTTTTTGCAAGATCACATTTTGGGCGGCATCGAGGCGCTTGAAAAGATTCTGACCGAGGTCGAGAAGATCAGATGACACGTCGAACGAGTATCGAAGCATATCGAACAATCGAATCGGAAGGCCTGCTAAGTAGACGCCGCTGGGAGGTTTACGACTTCGTTTACCGCTTTGGTCCGGTTACCGCCAAGCAGATTTGGAAGGCTATCGCACCAAATGCGGCGACTGGATCGGTGACAACCAGATGCTCCGAACTTCAGCGTATGGGAATTCTGGAAGAAGTCGGCGAGACCGCCGACGCCGTGACTGGAATGCAGGCGATTCTTTGGGATGTTACCGATGCACTGCCGAGGAAAGAGCAAAAGGTCCACGGCCCAACTAAGAGGCAAATCATTTCGCGGCTTCGTAATTTGATCGAAGAAGTTCGCCCATTCATAAAACCGCAGACCGATCGCAGCAAACGGTGGCTGGAACAAACCGCGTCTGTTTTGGATGAGAGTAAGAAAATTGTTTGAAACTGCCGCTCACAGTCGCTGGGGGCGACACACTCCAAGGGGGCTTGGAGGAGTGCCTGGAGACTGTGGGCGGTTTTAAGTTCGAAAGATGAGGGAGGGGTTTAAATGATGCAAAGTGATTTCAAACTTAAATGGTTCAAAGAGGGAGACACAATCCCGGCAGGATCTCGATTTGTTCGAACAGAAAATCGAGTCGTTGGAGTAAGAAGCTTTCGCCGGGAAGAACTTCACGGATGGTCCACAGGCGAGGAGGACCTTTTGGAGACGCAATATCTCTATGAGGTTCCGTTACCACCGAAAGCAGAATGGCAGGATATGCGTGGTGTGGGTGTATGAGCAAAGCCCGCGAAGCATGTAAGCGAGTGGCGGAGTTAAGTGAGAAAGCGACCACAGGGAGCTGGCTTGGCGTCATGATTAACACCGAGCAGATTTCCATTATCGCAAACAGACCCACGCCCGTTGCCATCGCTCGCATCAAGAACGACGTATCTCAGTTGCCGCTTACTGTTGAGGATTGGTCTAACTCTGATTTCATCGCCTCATCCCGCGATCTGATGCCTAAGTTGGCTGAGTGTCTTTCGATCATGCTGAATCATTGCGAGGCTTGTGGCTGCGGTGACTTAGAGGACTGTAGTTTCTGCATCGCGGTTGATGAAGTTGAACAGCAATTCGAGGGGCCGTGAGATGGGAGTTCATAAAAACATTAGTGCCGACAAGTTCCCAAAGCAGGGGAACTATTTGTCCCGCAGCAAAGTAAGGGTGTGCTTCAACTACGATACGTCGAAAACCTTCGAAGCGGTATGTGTCCGCGAGGATGACGAAGACCCAAGAATCACAATCTTCAGACTAAGCGACGGCAGATACGTACTGGCGACGGAATGCATGTACTCATGGGACGAGCCTAGCACCGCGCTGGACGGGGGTTCTTCTGATGAATCGGTTTGAGAGGCTGGTGGAATTGAGTGGGAAGAGGACTAAAGGAAAGTGGCATATCACTTTTGAAAGACCGGACGACTTCCCGTGCATTTATCTAGATCAAGAAATGAAGCACGATCCGACGATCGACGATCTGAGTTTTATTGATGAGTCCGCCAACATGATGGACGACCTGATCGATGTTGTACGAGCAGCTAAAGCATATGCGGACGCCGTGCAGTGGGACGGTCAGCCCTCAAAAGAGGAATACGCGCCATTAGTGAAAGCCCTTTCCAAACTACAACAATCCACGCGAGACGGAGCCGACGATGTCGACGGTTAAGCAGTGCTACAAAAAACCTTGGTACGAGTATCGAAGCGAAGCAGAACGCGCCTTGCAAACGATTCAAACTATCTTTGGTCGTAACGTCTGGCATGAGCATCAAAAGATTGTGGGTTATCTCGAAGGCTATATTGCCGGAATGAATTTCGCGGAACGTCAAATCGAAGAACATCATTCAGACTTGTTTAAATGCGTTCCCAGAGATGAAGCGCGAGACGGGGGAGATGGTGAGTGAAGCACTGAAAAAATGGGAGTCAATCAGCCGACGCCTTCGATACGTTCAAGATCAGATCTGGAGTATAGAGCGCAATGATAGCCGACAAGATGGCCAAGAGATGGATCAGAAGTTTGATGAACTGATGGCGCTGTTCAAGAATCATTTCGGTTGTAGGATTGCTAACGAGATCTATTGGGGCACGGAGAAGCGATGACCAACAGCAAGCTAAATGAAGTTATCCAGCGCGTCGAGGAGTTGGATGGGAAGGCGACGACGGCGCCATGGCACTGGGAAGGTGGCTATCTAAACTGGCTACAACCGTTTGTCATCAGCGCAAGTCACGACGGAGGGTTTTGTTCGCGTGTTGAGATCAAAAAGGCAGACGCCGACTTCATCGCATTCAGCCGCACCGCCCTACCGAAAATGGCGGCGGCTTTGAAGCTGGCGATGGAGGCAATTTATTGTCACTGCGTTCCAGAATACTACATCGATCCATGCGAGGGATGCTCGAAAAAACAGGACATCGAATCAATATTCAACGACGGCAATGACGCCGGGGATGGGGGTGAGGGGTGAAAGCAACGATAAGCCTTTTTATCGAAACGCCGCAGGTTCCGAACTTTCTTCATATCGGACCAAATCCAGTTGGTAAACGGCAGGATGGATTTAAAGAGCGACCCGTTTATCCGCTCTCATACTTTACAGACGAGCAACTAATAGCCGTGGCGGATGAGTGGAAAGAGAAGTTGCTGGCTAGAGCAAAAGAACTTCGAGAGGCTCCCAATGACTAAGCGTGCGAAGGCGATCAAGGAGGACGGAGATGGATAGGGCGAGGGAGATTGCAAGAAAATGGCTCGAAGCAAATGAGATGGGATATGGAATAGATTTGGACTTTCAGAAGCATTGCATTCCCGTCGCATGTGCGTTGATCCAACTCGCTGCCGAGAACGCCAAGCTCAAGGCGGTTGTTGATGCGAGTAGGCGAATCAGTCTCTCTCACAATTACGTAACCGCGAGCGAGAGAATCGAACAACTCAATCATGCGCTCAGAGAGCTAGATGCGGGGGTGGGAGATGAGTGACATCTTGAAAGCTACAATCAAGAAACACCGACTAAAAGAACGGATAAACTGCCCACACTGTAAATCGTGGCATGAAGCTCGGTCCATGCTTTACACCAAGGGCTGGCTTCATATTGATTTTGGGCGATGCGACTCTATGAAAACGGAGTGGGATTGTCTGACGGTCTTAATCCCAACCGATCCGGAAGAAAGACAGAAACAAATCGACCTGTTTAGGCAACTCGCGGGCGATTTATAATGAGTGAGCAGACGCCGGTTGTGAGGGCACGAAGACTGTATGAATACCACTGTCCGAAGTGTGAGGCGCTAATTCAAGTACGTACCGTTATTCCGCCGTTCGAAGAGGACTGTCCATCCTGCGACAAAACATTTCTAGTCGAGGCGGGCGAGGATGCTTAAGACGAGTGAGGAGTGGGCATGAAAATCACAAGCGCTACGGACGTTGCTTTAGAGATAGCAAAACAAACAGAAGACAGATTAATGCGACAGCTTGAATGGTTGGTCTCGCGTGGCATCTTGGTAATTGAATCGAAGCCCGGGAAGTTTCTGCAACAGGATCTACAGCCTGATTCTGATGGCAGATACCGGATCTCATACCACCAAGAGATCGAGCTTAAGAGCAAAGAGCATGAGTACATCGAGAAGCTGGAGAGCGCTTTGAGTTGGTATGCGGATGAATACAACTGGACGCACCTCATACCCAAAGGCGATCCCATTACGCACGTTGTAGCGCCGATTGGCGAAGATCGAGGATATCGTGCCAGAGAAGCGCTCGGGCGGAAGGTGGGGGGATGAATGGGGACTAATTACTACGTCGAGCAGAAACCGCATTGCGAGGACTGCAAAAGATTGGTTTGGGAGAGCCGCGTTCATATCGGAAAATCAAGCGTTGGTTGGAAGTTCATTTTCAGGGGTGACGAATTCAGAACTTTCGCTGAGTGGGAAAAATTCTTACGGGCGCATGATGGAATGATCAAGGATGAGTATGGCGAATCAATTTCTGCGGAACAGCTGATAACCTATGCGCTTTCCAAGAAAGACGGGATGAACTTGGCGGAGTACTACGAGAAGTATCCCGAACATCGGCAGCCGTTTTTTGATCGCACAAACAGGGAGTGGGAAGACCGTGGATGTAGATTTTACAACGGAGACTTCGGATGATTCTAACCAAAGACCAACTAAACCTCCTCCAAATGAACCGTCAGTTCGTGCTGAGTGAACTAGTCACAGATACTAGGCATGAGATCATCACGCTCGGAATGCTGATCGACCAAATCGAAGAACTCAGTGCGGAGGTCGAACGCAAAGATCAGATGCTCAAAGAAGCCTGGAAGTTCATTCCTCACTTGATGAGACCGCAGTTCAACAAAGCGATCGCTACTCTCGTAATGAAAAAGCCAGAAGCGACTAAAGAGTATTGGGAGGGGAAAGAGCTATGAGCGAATTCATGATGGAACACCCCATGATGTTCACGATTTGCTTTGCGTCCCTGGTTTTTTCGATCGCAGCAATTGCCATAGAGGAAGTTAAGAAATGAACCTGAACCAACTCGCAATCGAAGTCGCAAGGCTCGAAGGGAAAAAGAAGCCCGTGTCCATCGCACAGATCAAGGAGGTTCTTCGATGCCTCGGCGTTGTGCTCGCCACGAAGGGCGCGGGGCTGTCGCTCGTATATATCACGCAGCTTGTCTGCCACGGCGAGCGCGATCTCTTGAAAGCCTGCGTCAGGGAAGCGAAGAAGTGATGACGGGCGAATACTACATGTGTCCGGTCTGCGGAAAGCGGTGGGGCGAAACCTTTGCTATGGGTGCCGAGCTTTTGATTACACGCTGCGCGGAGCATGTCGAAACTCTTTCGGCAGCCGAGGTCGTCTCGAAGGGAATGACAGCCGGATCCTATGACCGAATGGAGCGGCTCAAGAAAATCCGGAGGAGTTGGCATGCTCGCTACAAATAAAAAAGCGGAGACCATTACGCCTCCGCCTCACCCCGGACACACTGCAAACGGCTTATTTGTGAGCGCGTTTCGCAGCTTTCTTAACAGTTACTTTTTTCGCTGCCTTCTTTTTGGTCGGCACTTTCTTAGCAGTCGCCATGCGCTGTGCTCCTTCGAGAGTTGTGGTGTTGGTAAGAATTCGATGGTGCTCACATTTTACGCAAACGTCAACCGTCAAAAGGAGTTGGGGAATCATGGGGAATAGTGCAAATTCAACTCAAGAAATCTCAGCGCTCTTTGAAAAACGTTTGGCTTTAAGCGTCAAGGAAGTTGCCTTGGCAATCGGACGCACACCCAAGGCGGTTTACCATATGGTCGACCGGGGGCAGATTCCGGTTAAGCAGGTAACCCCACACGGACGCCTAGAGTTCATTCCAAAGGAAATCGACAAGTGGCTTCAAAAAAAGAAAAGGAAGCCACGCAATGTCTAGATTCAGAGAAGGTTACCGCTGGCAACCGATGCTAAACGGTAAAAGGCTGTCGTTCTGTTTCAAGACCAAGGACGAACTCAGGGAGTTCAAAGCCAAATTCGCCCTTGGCCTGATCGGACCCGAAGCAATGGTATCGGAGAATCCCACGCTTAAGGCCTGCGCCGAACGCTGGCTCCGAGAATATTCCAAAGTCGAGAAGGGATTCAATAGCTACGACGAGGACCGGATCATCATTCAGAGGTATGTCGACCCAGCCGAGTTCTCAGGACGCCGAGTCAAGGATCTTCAAAAATCCGACCTCGTCGACTACAAGTCGCAGCTACTTCGGACGACAGCACGCGGAAAAAAGACGACCCTGAACCCAAAGACCGTTAACCACGTTCTGACGGTTTGCCGGTCAATCCTAAATTTCGCGGTCGACCGGGGCTACATCAAGGAAAACCCCTGGGTGAAGGTGAAGCCCGCGAAGACCAAGGACGCAGGATTCGACTACTGGACGCCAGCCGAAAGAGACGAGTTCTACATCCGGGCGCGGCTTGTAAGCCCCGACGTTGCCGACCTGGCCTACCTAGCCTGCCACACGGGGCTACGTCGCGGCGAACTTGCAGCATTGAACTGGGGCGCAGTGGATCTCGACCGCCGAAGGATTCAGGTCAAACAAAGCTATAGCGTTCGGCTAAAGAAGTTTGGCCCCACCAAGGGCGGAGAGGTCACGGAGCTTCCCCTCAACGCCGCAGCCTACTCGGTGCTACAGGCTAGGGCGAAAAACCGGAAGGGTCCGAGCGTATTTCCGATCGAGTTGTTCAAAAGCCTTCGAAAACGGTTTCGGGTCCTGAACAAAAAAGTCGGCGCACGGGACATCCGCTTTCACGACACGCGGCATACGTTCGCCTCGGCGCTGGCGATGGCGGGCACAGATCTCATGGTCATCCAGAAACTTTTGCGCCACAAAAGCTACCAGATGACCCTCCGTTATGCGCATCTGCACCCTTCGCACCTGGAAGGAGCAACGGAAATTCTGTGCAACGCTGCACACACATCTGCACACAAGGCCAATTCGGTTTTGCACGCGAACTAGCTGCGCATCATTTAATCACCGTAACTTACTGAGATATTTAGGGAATGGCGGAGAGAGAGGGATTCGAACCCTCGATACCCTTGCGAGTACTCCAGATTTCGAGTCCGTTAGCCTACCCTTTTGAATCCTCAGTAATTCCCGTCAAAGGCCTGAGACAGTAAGCACACCGCCGCTTGTCGATTTCCCCACCTTTTCCCCAGATTCCCCAAAAACACGCACACATGCACACACATCTGCACACAAACGCTGTTCATCAATCGCGCACATAGGTTAAGCTTTCCTAGATGGGAAGGATTCCCACACCTCGACATTTCTCCGGTTCTCCAAAATCACACGTTGGAACCAAATGCCGAAACAACAGGATGTTGTTGCGAGCGGTCTAAACGATTCTCAACGCCGCTTCGCCCTAGAATACCTTGTGGATTTAAACGGAACTCAGGCTGCTATCAGGGCCGGGTATTCGAAAAAATCTGCGTCTCAGCAAGCTTCTGATCTCTTGGCAAACCCGAAGGTCAAAGCCGAAATCCGAAAACAACAGTCCCTTCGCGAGGCTAGGACGAATGTCACGGCCGACCGTGTGATCGCCGAACTATCCCGTATCGCATTTGCGCGAATCGACAACGTCTGCGCTTGGGACGAAGACCGGGTTTACTACAAGCGAAGTTCTGATCTCGAAGAATCCGACCTCGCCGCAATCTCTGAGATCAGCACGGACGAGACCTCGATTCCAGGTCGTCGCGGCGAGGAGCCAACAACCAAGATCAAAATGAAAGTGAAGATGCACGACAAGGTTCGGGCACTTGAGCTTTTGTCAAAGCATCTCGGGATTCTCAAAGAAAATCCTCAAAGCGACAACGACTCTAGTGTATCAATTCGGCTCAACTACAAGTTGGAGGATTGAACCTTGGAAAGCAAGACATGGCGCGACGTTGAAGGTTTCGATGGAATCTATCAAGTCAGTTCGACGGGTGAGGTGCGCTCAAGATTCAAGCGAGGAGCCCGCAAGAATCTGTTAGGGGACGGCGCATTTTGTACTTTGAAGCCCTCACACACCCGTAACGGGTACTCTATCGTTCACCTCTACAACGGAACGAGCCGTAGAACGCTGCAAATCCATACTCTAGTCGCGGACGCATTTATTCCAAAAGCCGACGGCCGTCCGATCGTCAATCACATCAACGGAGATAAGGCGGATAATCGTGTCGAGAATTTGGAAAGAGTAACCGCCCGCGAGAACAGCATTCACGCCTACCGAATGGGCCTCACTCCGAAACCACCGATCAAACGTAAGCTGAACGATCAGGAGGTCTTGGAAATATTTCGACAAACCGGCCCGATGTCCGAAAACGCATCTTTAGCAGAGAGATTCGGCGTCGATAAATCTGTGATTTGGCGAATTCGCAACGGGCATAGATACGGATACATAACCGGTGCTTAGTACAAGTACCCCCAGCATTTCGCACTTCAACCCTCGGACGATTCCGTATCAGTACCAAGTGATTCGGGACATTCGAAGAAAGTTCGACTATTCGGAAGGCACGCACGAAATACTACTTTCGGGCTCCGTCGGTAGCGCCAAGTCATTGCTAATGGCGCACGCGATCATCACCCACTGCCTTCTATATCCCGGCGCGCGGTTCCTGATTGGACGCGCTTCGATGCCAGCCCTGAGAGGAACGCTATTTCAAAAAATAGTTGAGCACATCGGCGAGGATATGAAAGAGGGTCGAAACTTTCAAATCAACCAAACGACCGCGTCCATCAAGTTCTCGAACAAATCAGAAATCATTTCTCGATCTTGGTCCGACAAAAAATACTTCAAAGTTCGCTCGCTTGAGCTTTCCGGCGCAGCGATCGAGGAGACGAGCGAGAACGACAACGACGAGTTCTATCACGAGATTAAGATGCGTGTTGGACGCCTACCCCACGTCAAAGAAAACATCATCCTTAACGCAACAAACCCCGGAAGTCCCGACTCATGGTTGTATAAATACTTTCATATCGGAACACCGGAATCGTGCCCAAGCACAAGACACGTCTATTATTCCGTGACCACCGACAATCCTTTCTTGCCCCCTCAATACATCCGGCAGTTGAAGGCCGACCTTGACCCGAAGTTGGCGCGAAGAATGATCTATGGGGAATGGATCGAGATACGGGGCGAGGTAATTTATTACGCATATGACCGGGCGACTCAGTTCAGAAAAGAAAAATACGTAGTTAACCCAGCCTATCCAGTTATTTGCAGCTTCGACTTCAACATCGGCGAGGGAAAACCTATGTCGATGTGTGTGGGCCAGTTCATAGACGATACATTCCACTGGTTTAACGAGGTGATCGTGGATGGCGCCAGGACTGCGGACACAATCGACGAGTTGGACGGCAAGGGACTGCTAAACCCCGCGTGGAACTACGTAATCTGTGGTGACGCTTCCGGGAAAAATCGCGACACGCGCTCCAGTAAATCCGACTACGACATCATCACGAAGGAATTTAGTTCACGCGGGCTAAGCTACAAATATTTAGTCCCACTCGCGAACCCGCCGTTAAGAACTCGGCACAATCTTGTTAATGCCTATTGCAAGAATGGGCTCGGTGATGTCAGGATGCTCATCTACCCCGACGCCAAAACTCTCGACGAAGGTCTCCGGCTTACAAAGTTAAAGCCCGGTGCCGACTACACAGAAGACGATTCCAAACGCTACCAACACGTCACGACAGCCGTAGGCTACGGCATGGTCGCGATGAGTAAACAAACCCTTAGAAAACCCCAGGGAGTGGTCCAACTATGACGCCTTCACTTTCTCCAAAAAACGTGAGTCAGATCGTATCGAACCACGCAGCGCATCTGGCGTATAACCACCAACTGCTGGACATCTACGACGACAACTTGTGTGGTTACATCGCCGAGGATTTGAAGGCCCAACTATCGGAGGATAGCTTCAAACAGGCGATGTTTCGCGCTTCGCCGATCAACGTCCTGCCGAAGGTGATCGATAAGCTGACGACGATCTACCAAACTGCGGTCGTCCGGGAAGTGGACGGCAGCACGAACGATAAAACCGTGTTCCAGTGGTTCGACCAGGCAATGCGCCCTAACGCGCCTTTGAATACCGCAAACGAAATGTATAACCTCGCCTCGGCTACGCTCATCTACCCGTGCCTGCGCGCCGGAAAGCCTCACCTCGAAGTGATCGAAAACGACCGATTCATTCCGTATGCAGCCGACCCAATGGCGCCCACCACTCCAACTCACATCATCATCCTCGCCGGGGAAGAGGGCGACGAAGCAACGGGCGGACGTGTTGCAATATATTGGGTTTGGTCTAAGGACGAATTCTATATCTGCGACAGCAAGGAGCGGCTTCGCACAGATCATATGGAGAAACTTGGAAACCACCAGGGCGTAAATCCCGTGGGCCGGTTGCCGTTCGTTTACGCAAACAAAAGCAAACGCAAGATCTTGCCTAAGCAAGACACCGACATGATTCGGATCGTGAAACTGATTCCAATCATGCTCACCGACTTAAACCTAGCGGCGATGTATCAGTCGTTTTCGATCCTCTACGGTATCGACCTCGACGAAGAAAACATCAAGATGGGGCCGAACCAGTTCTGGCGTTTGAAGTCCGACGCCCAGAAGCCGGAAGCCAAACCGCAAATCGGAACTATCAAACCTCAAGTCGACTTCGAGCAAGTGCAGGGACTAATCCAAGCGCAACTGAGCATGTGGCTTGCGACCAAGGGCATCCGCGCCGGAACGGTTGGAGGTCTCACAGCCGACAACTACGCCTCAGGTATTTCAAAGATCATCGACGACATGGACACCTTCGAAGCCCGCCAGAAACAAGTGACGACGTTCCTGGATGTTGAATCGGAACTCTGGGACCTCGTTCTAAACCATATGTATCCCTACTGGCTCTCTCGCCCAGGGTTCGAAGGACCTAAGCTCCAGTGGTCGGCCGATGCAAAGGTAAACGTATCGTTTTCGGTGCAGTTGCCTCTGCACTCGCGCGGTCAAATCGTTAAGGACGTGGTGGAAGAACACAAGGCGGGATTCACAACGCGCAAGCGCTCCATTGCGAAACTAAACCCCGAGCTATCAACCGAGCAAGTCGACGAGCTAATAAAAGAAATCGAACTGGAAAGGGCACAGGATGGCGTCGGAACAACAGAAGATCAGCCTGAAAATCCCGGAGAACCTGACCAAGACGCAGCGGCTTGAGTTAGCCGATCTGATCATCGAGCATATCGTCGACCGAACGCAGCGCGGACTGGATAAGAACGGCAAACGGTTTCCAAAGTACTCGAAGATCTACGCCGACTCGCTTGATTTTCAAGTATCCGGTAAGCGCAAAAACAAGGTGAACCTTGAGCTATCGGGCGACATGCTCGCAGCGTTGCAGCTACTTGACAACGGACGCGGCGAGATTGTGATCGGATACGAGGCGGGGACAGAAGAGAACGACCGGGCCGAGGGGAACATACTCGGTAGCTACGGAGGCTCACCGAATGCAAGTAAGGCGCGGGATTTTCTCGGGATTGAATCGAAGAAGCTGCGTGAACTAATCGACTATGTGAAGGATGGGGACGAGTGAACCACTGCCTCGGCGACCGCCACAACTGGAAGTACTCGGGCGAGGCTACGCTCCGCTACTGCTGGGGCTGTCACGTCTACGAGAAACTTCGAACCGGCGTATCGGTCGAGGCTTGGGTTCGCGTGAGCTTCGATGAGTACCTGCGGGCCTGGTACGCAAAATCAGGGAGTATGCACCATTGAGCAACGGCGTATCTCTAAAACTAGACCGGTTCTTTAAACGGCTTACGAACACGATCAAAACGTCCACCAGCACGGGGAAAATGCGGTTTTTGGCAGAGGAAGCAATCCGCATCATCACCAAACGCACGCGCCTTGGCTACGGCGTCGGAAAGGACTACGGCGAGCGCTACAAGCTGCCACAGCACTCGACCGGCTACGTTTTGCAACGGATGATCCTCTCAAAGCGCGGAAAGCTCGCAACGTCCACCAACCCCGGACGATCCAACCTCACGCTCACAGGTCAAATGCTCGACAGCATGAAAGTCCTTCGAGCAGGTCAAGAGTCGGCTGTAATCGGACCAACCGGACGACGACGCGAAGGAAGACTTTCTAACGCAGAAGTCGCGGGACTAAACGCCTCGGCAGGCCGCGCGTTCAATCACCTTTCACTCAACGAATACAATCAGATCCGCCGTATCTACCGCAAAAACTTCGGCGACTTATTACGCAAGGCTTCGCTACTTCGCTGAGAGGTAGCGTTGGTGTTGTTCCTTGACAAGAACCCTTTTTACAGAGGAAGATTTCTATGGCAGATGACAAATCCCCAGTGGGGAACCCTCCAAGTCCGGCGGACACCGAGGACGACGATCAAGAATCTCCCGATTCTGGTAAACCCAAAGGCGTGAGCCATGAGTCTTACCAAAAGGTTCTGTCGGAAAAAAAGAAATTCCAAGCAGAACTGAAGCGCCTCCAAGATCTAGAGCAAAAGCGTTCAGAAGAAGCCTTAGCCGAGCAAGGGAAGTTCAAAACACTTCTCGAACAACGCGAAAAGGAACTCGCAGACGCTACTCAGCGGATCAAAGAGAGCACGGAACGGGAAGTCTACCGAAGTCGTATGTCTGCTGTGGTTAGGGGCCTTGGAGTCGCCGACCTAAGCGATAAATGGATCAATACTGTTATTGCATCCGAAATCGATCAGGTCGAAATCGACGACGACGGAAAGCCGCTCGCAGCTTCGGTGCAGAAGTTCTGCGAACAGCTTAGAAAGGATTGGCCAGAAATGGTCAAGACGACTCCGCCGAACATGCCATCTGGCACCCCCCAAGGTTCAAAACCAAATACGATCGCCTACGCGGACTGGTTGAAACTTCCGGCTAACGAGTCGAAGAAGTGGAACAAGTCTCAGATCATAGGCTGATCGAAACCCTAGCACCGAATTTTTAGTTCGAATTCCCGGCGATGACACAGAGGAGGCAGGACGCCACCTCTCGTCGTCGGGCTGTAAAACTGTGCGTTTGCCATTTCCAGGGAGGGAAATCAAATGTCTAAGACCGTATTGACCGACGTTGAAAATCACATCCAAAAGTACTGGGCGCCTCAGTGGATGAAAGAACTCCGCGAGAACCTGTTACTCGGAACACTCGTCAACAAAGAGTACGACGGCGAGATCAAAAAAGGCGGAGACGAAGTAACCGTATCGCAAGTCAACGCGCCAGAAGGTCAACTTCTGACTATCGGCACAGACGCCGACGCATTCTCGACTGAGAAGGTTTCTACTTCTTACGTCAAAGTTAAAGCTGACAAGCGCGCCGTCGCAGCTTACGAGTTCGAAGACGTTGTCGATCTTCAGTCCAAGATCCAAGGCGACGACCCCGAAGTTCGCGAAGCGCTCATGTTCGCGGTTCGAAAGCAAATCAACACTTACCTCTACTCTTTGGTAAACCCATCCACTTCTTCACCCGATCATTTGATCGCGTCTGTCACTGACTTTAACGCATCACAACTCGGCGCTTGCCGTGTTTTGGCTTCGCAAGCGAACTGGGGTAAATCCAAGCCTTGGTACGCTCTCTTGGACCCACAGTACTACCAAGACATCTTGAACTCTGCGACCATGACTAGCTCCGACTACGTCGGCGGCGAAGCTCCAGTCGTTAGCGGTCAAGTTGCCAAAGGCCGTTTCGGCTTCAACATCCTCGAAGACGACAGCCGCTCGACTGACTTCGGTCTGTTGTTCCACCCAGATTTCATGCACATGGTTATGCAAACTGCACCGACTGTTAAAGTTTCTGACCTGCACGCAAACAAGCAGTTCGGTTACATCATGTCGGTAAACGTGATCTTCGGCGCGAAGCTGGGAATCAACGGCAACCTGAAGCACATCAAAGTTTACAACACCTAATTAGAGGCATCGTGAACCTGGAACCAGTGACAATTGACGATTCATTCGACTACGTCGCGGAGGATTCTCCGCAGGCGCTCGTTGACTCGCTCGTTGCGCTGGGACCAGGGTTTCGCGTTCTTTCTTTTGTCCAAGTTGGATCACGATCTGGGGCTTACATCGCCAAAGTATCCCAGGTCGTTACTGCGTCGAACTACGTTCCAACGGTCTTTAGCGTCGACGCTCCAGATGGCGAAACAAAAAAGAAATCTAAATCAAGGAAAGGGGTTTAAACCATGGCTCAAGTAACAGCGGCAGCGCACAAGACCTTTGGTCGAGGATTCAGCAACGAACTCGGATACGTGAAACTCACATACAACTTCGCAAACGATGCAGGCGCAGCTGCCGACACCGTTAAGCTCGGCACTACCGACGGCAAAATCTGCGTCGTTATGTCGCGCGTAGTTGTAGAAACTGCCTGCACCTCGGGCGGATCTGCAACCATGATCATCGGCGTCAACGGCGGCGATACCGACGCATTCTTGGACACAACCTCCGGCGCAGTCGCAAGCTTGACTGACGACTCGGTTCACCAAGAAACCGCAGGTCAAGGCCTAGTATTGGCATCCGGCGCAGTCATCGAAGCCGACATTGCTACTGCAGACCTCACTGCTGGCAAAGTTCACCTGCACCTTTGGTACGTTAACCAAGACTAAAGAGGAAACATTGGTCTCGGGGACGTGCGCAGGTAATTTGGTCGCCACGCACGGAGGCGCGTCTGGGTTCTAGGATGGAACCTGACGCGCTGTTTCATAGGTAGCTAGGGGAAACTGTATGCGACACGACCAGCGAGTCATTTACGCAAGTACTGACATCAGCGCGAAGGTTAACGACTTCCGCGCTGGTACGCAGTCGTTCTCCTATACCACCGGGACCTACCTCTACGTCGCTGCGGTGTTGCCGTTTAACCACCTCTGGTTTGAGATGGGGACCGTCAACGCGACGGCTGCTATCACGCCAACGATCGAGATCTGGTTCGGAAACGCCTGGGTTCCTGCGGTCGATGTGATCGACGAGACTCTAGGCCTGACACTATCGGGCCGACTCTCTTGGGCAACTGACCGCCTTAAAGGCTGGGATCCGGAGCAGTCGAGCGAAGACGTGACCGGCGTCACCTCGTTCAAAATCTACAACATGTTCTGGCTTAGAATTTCTTGGTCTGCCAATTTTACTGGCTCACCCACACTGAAGTACGTTGGCCAGAAGTTTTCGACCGACGACACGCTGTACAGCTACTACCCGAATCTTAATAACTCCCTCACGCTCACAAGTTTCGAGTCCGGCAAAACCGACTGGAACGAGCAGCACTATATGGCTGCCGAGCAAATCGTTAAGGACCTTCGCAAAAGAAACCTAATCGAATCGCGTGCCCAGGTATTGGACTGGACGTTGTTCGAGGATGCTTCGTGCCACAAGGTGGCGGAAATCGTTTATACACCGCTTGGAAACGCCTATTTGGCCCTGAGACAAGAGGCCGAAGCGAAGTACAAAGCTGCGATGAACATGCAATTTCATAGCTTAGACAAGAACGCCGACGGGAACCTCTCGCGCGAGGAACGCCGCGTTTCAACATCGTCGATGACGAGGTAGTTCTTAGAAATGCCGGAAGCTATTGAAAATATTTACGATGCGATTGTCACGATAGTAAGTGGCGCGCTCACTGAACATAAGAGACTTGCGAACGCATACGACCTCACGCAGAATGATGCCTTACGACTATCGAGGGGTTATGCAGTAGGGGTGGGCGCGGGTGAAAACACCCGCCGCCTGGTTGGCGGAACACAGTCTTGGCGTCGAAACTACGTCGTCACCCTGACTAACTCCGTACCCATTGCGCTCAATCAAGCAGCAAAGCACGAGTCCATCGAAAAATCGATACTCGTCGCGCATTCGGCAGTCAAAAACGCATTCCACAACAACATCACCCTTTCGGGCACGGTCTCAAACTCGACCGTCGTATCGGATAGCGGCATTAATTTTATCGGCGGCGAGCAAGGACAGATGTTCTTGTTCTTAGAGATAACTCTCGAAGTCGAGTACTTCGAGCAACCGGAAGCGGCCTAGGACGGGCCGTCTTTAGTTATTTGTTTTTTCGAGCCTACTACGAATCAAGGAGGATTCCCCGATGGCTTTAATTCAATCTCGTTCCACAGTTGCTTCGATCAAAAAGGAAACCACGGAGAACACCCCAGTTCAACCTGCGGCTACCACGGACTTCATCGCCGTGCAGGACGATCTTTCGTTTTCGCCAGACCGCGAGACTCTGGAGAACGCCGAACTCAAGTCGTCTCTGGCCCCGTCTAAGCCGATCCTTGGCTCCGACAATCCTACGGCCGAGTTCTCGCACTACCTCCGGGCTTCGGGCGTAGTTGCCCAGGCTCCGAACTACGGCGCGCTTCTCGAAGCAGCATTCGGTGCCACGGCAACTGCTGGCGCAGAATACAACACCGTCGCATCATCGACTACTTCGGTGATCAAAGTCGACACGGGCGAAGGCGCATCGTACCAACGCGGCGAAGCGCTTTTGATCAAAGACAGCACAAACGGCTACCGCATCCGCTGCATCGACTCGATCTCGACCGACGACCTGTCGATCGGCTTTCAGGTCCCAACAGCACCGGGCACAGGCGTTAACCTTGGTCGCGCAGTCCTCTACTACCCAGCAAACTCCGGTCATCCCTCGCTCACGGCGTGGGGCTACATGGGAAATGCTGGCTGCGTGCAAATGATCTCGGGCGCGCGCGTCACTAACGTCGACATCCAGGCGAACGCGGGCGAACTCGTTAACGCATCCTTCTCACTCGAAGGCCTGCGCTACTTCTTCAACCCAATCTACGTGGCATCGACTGACGCCTACATCGACTGGACGGACGACGACGACACCTTCGCGGCGAGCATTCCGACTGGTTGGTATAACGGCCCACACGAGCTTGCGGCCGCGATTGAATCGGCGATGAACGACCAGACCACAGAAACCGTTTCCGTCGACTACCTCGATGCATCCGGCAAATTCAAATTCTCATGCACTGGAACGGTCCTTAGCCTGCTTTGGCAGTCTGGTTCCAACACTGCGAACACGATCGGAAACCTGATCGGATTCACCGTTTCCGCCGATGACTCGGGCACTGCAGCAACTACCGGTTACACGGCCGATAACGCCATGAGTTGGGCTGCGGCTTATACGCCTGCCTACGACTCGGCAGATCCTCTGGTTGCGAAATACCACGAGGTTATGATCGGAACTGCTTCCGACTATAGCTGCTTCGAGGCTTCGAGCATTGCGATCGCGATCAGCACGCCACGGACCGTGAAAGAGTCGATCTGTGCTCAAACCGGAATCAGCGGATCGGAGATCTCGGGCCGTCAAGTGACCGTAAGCGGCTCGGCTCTTTTGAGCCAGCACGACGCGCGCGTATGGGAAGCCTACCGCGCAGGGTCCGAATACAAGTTCCAATACAGCTTCGGCGAGAAGTTGGCGGGTAACTGGGTCGCAGGAAAATGCGGAGCCGTCTACTGCCCGACTATGACGCTTACGAGCTTCAATTTGTCGGACGCCGACGGGCTAGTTCAGCTTGATTTCGAATTGACCGGCTACACGGCTGGTTTGGGCGAAGTATTCGTTAACTTTCTGTAAGAGGTCTGGCTTTTGAAGATTCAAAGCATCACCCCGAAGCTATGCGACGGGGTCAAGTACTCGGGAACAGTTTCCTACCGTTCACTTGGCTACGACGAGAGGATCGAACTCTACGATCAGATCGGCGGAGACGATGACGAGGAACCCAGCAAAGAAGTTTCCGACAAGGAACTAAAGCGCCGGGGAAAAGCCACGATGAAGGCAATCGCTAAGATGTCGCACAGGTGCGTGACATCTTGCGAAATCATGGACATCGCCGCGCAAAAAGTTCTGACCTGGGACGACGTGTTCTACAGCGACGAACTTCAAACCGTCGTCACTGAGGTTTGCCTTGCGATTCTGGGAAAGAAGAAAGCGAGCAACGACTAAAGCGCGCAGCGTCGAGGATATTCAATCGACGCGGCTCGACTAACCGAATTGCTCGCGAGTTCTTGGAACGAAAACGACTGGCCAGCATGGGATTTACTACCGATCTAGGCCGGTTTCCCGCTTGGAAAATCCAGGCGTTCATTACGTTAGACGCGGAGTTTGTTCGCCTCCAGGAGGAGAAAGACAAACGGGACCGCCAGAAGGCCAAAACCCAACGAAAGTAGGACACGATGTCCGACACAGTTGAATTAGAAATCCTGGCCAAAGTCGACGACGCGATCTCGGAGATTAAAAAGCTCCATAAGACGGCCGACAAAGAACTTGGCGGGGTTGAAAAAAGCTTCTCCAACCTGGGCGGAATCGGAAAGTCTGTCGGTGCGGCAGTTGCGGCCGTGGCGGCTGGTTTCGCTGCGTTAAAGATTGGGCAGTTTCTCTCGGACGGTATCAAAGCCGCCGCTGAAACCGAGGCGGCGTTATCTAAACTTGGCTACCAGCTACAACTTTCCGGCGACTACTCAAAGGAAGCACTCCAGGGCTTCGAAGACTTCGCCGACGAAATCGAACGGACGACGAACGTCTCGGACGATCTAGTCTTATCGCAAGCGACTGTCGCGAAGGCCTTCGGGCTCACGGACCAACAAACTAAAGAGTTGATTCGCGCTGCTACCGAACTATCTGCAGTTCAGGGGCAGGACTTATCTACGTCTGTCGACCAACTCATCAAAAGCTACAACGGAAACTCCAAGGCGTTGGAGGCCCAAGTTCAGGGCGTTCGCGGTCTTACCAAAGAGCAACTTGCTCAGGGTAAGGCAATCGAACTCATCAACGAGCAGTTGGGGGGCCAAGCCTCCCAGTCGCTCAACACATACGCCGGAGCGATGCTCGCTGCCGAGAACGCGCTCGGAAACATCGGCAAGGAACTTGGGCGTCAGTTAATTCAAAATCCGCAGATCGTTGCAACAATCCGGGCAGTTACCGAACGCTTTAACGAACTTGAATCCTCGGTAAAAGATAACGGAGACACGTTCGGATCTTTCGTCGGCACCTCCGTTAACGGTGGGCTCCTTCTCGCTGAAGGGTTAGCCCGTGCTCTTTCTGTGGTCCACGGTGTTGTTAGCGGCGTTGTGGTGGTTCTCGAATACTTGAACCTAGGACTCGGTAAGGCATCGGAGGCCGCGCTTGATTTCCAAGACTACCTGCGCGGGCCGACCGAGGAGACTATCCAGCTACGGAAAAATCTCGAAGGGCTTCAAAAAGAAGCTCGCGACACAATGGAAACCGCCAAGAAGTCGGCTTTCGAGGGCGAGAACGCATTTGCAAGTTTCGGCAACGAAGCCGGGAATCTCCGCAGGCGTATCACCGAACTCAGTAAAACCGTCGTCGACACATCGAAGAAAAACAAAAAGGCTGTGCAAGAGAACAAGCCTTTCTTTGATGCTGAAGATGTCGAAAAGGCTCGACGTGATTTCCTGAACCTCTCACGCGATGTCGTTCAGATTGTTTCCACCGAGACGGAGAAAGTAAACATCAAGCGCCGGGAACAGCTTGCGGAGGTTGATCGCCTCTCCAAGTTAATCCCAGGCTACGAGCGCGAAGCATCGGCCTTGCGCGTTTCGATCAACGAAGCTGCGTCGAAACAACTTATCGACATCGAAAAGAAACAGGCCGAGGAACGCCGAAAAGAGATTCAGGGAATCTTTAGCGACCCAATCTCTGTTGCTTTCTCGGATCAGTCTTTCATCTCTGCCGGTGAGGCATGGGGCGCTGCGGCGGCAGGTGTTTTGGGCGGAGCTATCCCGCAAGTTCAACAGGGGAAAGAGGGTTCCGGCCCGTTTGTCTCCGGGATTGTCGGGGCGATCGGCGCAGCATTCGCAGGCCCGGAGTTTGCGGGTCTGTTTCGGGACTTGGCGGAGTTACTGCAACAAGACGGCGACGTAGTTGAAGTGCAAGTTAAGGGATTCGTCGAGGGCATCCCGGAAGTGGTGTCTCAAATGGCGAAAGCACTTCCGCACATCATGACCGGGATTCTCGACATTCTTGACGAGAAGGATTTCTGGGACTCCATGTTCCTTGCGGTACGAGATGCGTTTGTCACTTGGTCTGGGTGGGGAAGCTTAATTAAGTTCATCGCTAAGCAACTTGGAATTGATTCCGGACAAGAGTTTCTCGACATGGTTGGCGGTGGATTCCAACACATCTGGGGGCAGATCACCGATAGTTTTGTTGGAGATATCGGCCGAGCTATTGGACAGTTTGCGACTAACGCTTACACCGCGCTGTCAAACTTGATCAACAACCTAGCAACGAGCGTAATCGGTACTGCCATATCGAACTTCGCGCGCAGCATTGCGGAAAGCTTAGGCGCATTCATCAACGGATTCGTCGCAGCAGTCCAGAACACCTTCGGAAGTATCTTTGAGACGATTGGCGGCGTGTTCTCGAACTTTGGAGAATATCTGAACAACTTCTTTACGGGCTTCCGAGACTTGATCGTAGGATTCGGAGACGTGATCAAGAATGCGTTCTCGGCCGTAGGCGACTTCTTCAAAAGCATTTTCGAGGATATCGGCGACGGACTGTCGCGCATATTTGAGCCAATCACAAAAGCTCTTGGCGCGGTCTCGGGCGGAAGTAACGGTTTCCTCGGTGACACTGGCGCGAAAATTTCTGGAGGTTTCAAACAGGTATTCGGATTCGCCGAGGGCGGCATTGTTCCTCCGGGCTTTCCAAACGACTCCTATCCCGCGTTCTTAACCTCAGGCGAGCGCGTTGTTCCTGAGGGTCGTTCGCTTCCAGACGAATCTGGAAACACCGACGTAATGATAGCCATGCTTGGCAAGATCCTCGCGAAACTTAGCGAGCCTATGAACGTATCGACCACGGCCGAAGTAAACGGCCGGGCACTTGCGGACATCATGCTTCAACTCAGCAGGCAGAACGCTAGATTGGCGGGCGCATGAGTTCAATCCGGTTCATGTATAACAACTTCTTGCAAAACACGATGACCTACTCGTCGCAGTTGTCGACGCAGTTTCCTGCTACGAATGCCCACAATCCTGCGCGCTCGCGGGTATGGCGTCCGGGTGGAAACTTCGAGGTTACGTCGTCAAATAAGAAGATCTACATCAACGACGGCACCGACAAGACGATCACGCTGACGGAAGGTAGCTACACCTACTCGACTTTGGCGTCTCACATCCAAACGCAGTTGAATGCAAGCTCCTCAAACTGGACTTGCACCTACAGCACGACGACCTACAAGTTCACTATCGACCGATCTAGTGGAACTGAGGTCCTAAAACAGGCAACTACCACCGATGCGGCGTGGGACATGTTAGGTTACACGCTCGGAACAGACGGAGCATCGGCCCCTTTCGTGGCAGACGAATCCCGGATTCATACTTCGGAGTGGATCAAGTGCTATATGGCTGCGGGCCAGCAGGCGACGTTTGTCGCGGTGATGGGTGCGATTGACGAGGTGTTCTCCTTGTCGTCGGAGGCTGTGGTTAAGCTCCAGGCCAATACGGTCGACTCCTGGACGGCTCCTCCGATTGACGTGACGGTTCCTGTTGAGCGCTCTACGGCCGCGATGAAGGTCCTGGATGCCTCCGTGCTCTCGTCTTATAACTACTACCGCGTAGTTATCACGGACCGACGGAACACGGCTGGGCCTACGGGCCTTAAGTTTGGATACATCTACGTCGGCGATCACCTAGCGCTGACTAATACCAACATTGCGGGAGGGTTCTCGAAGCGGATTGTTGACCCTTCGAACCTTCAGACATCCGAAAATGGAGCTCTGTTTTTCGAGCAACGTCCGCGCTACCGCGAATACAGCAGCTGCGAGATTCAGCTTTTAACGGGCACCGAATACGACGAGATCGAACAGTTTCTCTACGACGTTGGTATAACGACGCCCTTTCTCGTAGCACTTGACCCGGACGTAGAAGTCTCGCGCTACTTGGTCGACATGACGCATCTAATGCTCATGAGCCGAAGCCCGGATCTGTCACACATCATTCGAGATTACTACAACCTAAGCTTCGAAATGAGGGAGGCCTTCTAACGTGGCTTTCTCTCCGTTTCCCGACACGTTCTACCTCCGCGTTCTGGAGACAAACTCCCAGATCTCGGGCGGCTATTTCATGCTCCAGGATCAATCGGACCTGAAACACATGATCGTGCAGCTGTATGTGCTCGGAGCCTTGGCGGGCTCGGAGGGGTTGCGCGCGCATATTTATGCATCGTCTGCCATGGAAACCCCGGTTGCATCGTCGGACTGGTTCGAGGTGAGTTCGATCGGCTCCTACTCGCCGAATTGGTACGGCCGCGTGGTCTTTGATTTCGACTCCGTGCCGCTAAATGCGAACGTCAACTACTACGTCGGATTTCAAACCCAGAACTACACACGTCCAGACGCCGATACAACGTTCCTCGGGCTTAAGCTCGACTGGTATCCAGAGATCAACAACGGCACGTCCGACACCGAGCGCGGCGTTTCCATGGTTCTATTGGGCGAAGAAGACCGGGGGCGATCGCGATGAGTATCGCAACCGAAAAACTTAAGATGGCTTCGGAGCGTTTCGCCTTGGTTCGCCTTGAGCCTGCGCGCTACATCGATCCAACATCGGTAGGCGGAGGCGTTTACCAGGAAAGCGCGTTTCCTTTCGTCGTCTCCAGGGTGCAGCGAAACGGCGTGGACTTAACCGAAGTTTCGTCGGTTTCAAACAACGACGAATATTCATGGGACGAGTCCACGGGCAACATCCAAGTGAAACTAGCGTCTGCGCCGGACGTAGACGACAACGTGATCGTGGTATTTTACTACCTGTTTTTCACGTCCATTCGCGCCCGTGCCGCATACGAGACACCTTCCGACGACACCACTCCGCTTCGGGAATGGCTTCCTTACGTGCAAGCGAATCCGTCGTTTCTCCAGTCGTTCACGAACGTCCGCGCTGGAATCATGACGATTGCCGACAGTCAGTTGAAGCTGATCAACGACGACCGGTACTTTCAAGAACGCCTCACAGACGACGATAGCTTTTACAACAAAAAAGCCGAAGTCTGGGTCGGAATCAACTCGACCGAGAACCTCCAGAAGCTATTCGACGGCAAGATGACGCGCGTTAGCATTCAGAACGGAACGGTATCGATCGACATTTCCGACAACTTCAGTGTGCTGCGGCAGTCTGCCTATATGGCTGACACTGAGTACGAGGCAGTGTTTACAAGACAAACTGGAAGTTTCCCGGACCTGCAACCCAGCGCGTCCGGCAAGCCCTGCCCGTTTATCATCGCAGCAAGCAGTCGATACCTGACACAGACTTTTGATTACGATGACGAAGAATTCACGGTCATCCTTGAAGGCACGCCAGCGTATTGCACCGACTACGACGAAGTTAAGAACAATACTGTAAACCGCGAGTGGGGGCTGTGCCGTAGCCGAAACGTGATCGGCACCCAACCTGATTTAACCGGCGATATATCCTCTGTCACTAAATTGGATACGGTCACACTCCCGGGCTTCGGTCCATATCACATCAGATTCACATTCAGCGTTTCCGGTCTCCAAAATAGTTTCTTTGTTGGTGATACGTTTCGGTTCTCCTACTCCGGGACCGACTACCATTGGCGAATAGTTCAGGTCACTAGCACAACGATTGACTGTGAGAACCAGGAAGACGAAGCCTACACGGGCACGCTCTCAAACTTAACCAGCCTGACGCATGACCCGTGCCCCGCGATGTCGATCATTGTTAAAGGAATTCCATCGAACCCAAATGTATCGGGCCTGAACGCCACGGCATTTCCACTTTACGGACGCGACTACACCCTTACGACATCGTCCACCTCTGGCGGAAACAACTACCACAAGATCACCTTCACGAGCGCATTCGAGGATAATTTCGACGGTACGGCAAACAACTCTTACGGCACCGAGGATACTTGGGTCCTAGACCCGGACTTGCATTCGGTGCAATTCCGTATCACGACTTCGATATCTAGCCTCGGTGTTGAGTTGGGTTACATACTTGAGAACGCCGGAATGCAGGGAATCTTTGGTTCCTGGGGCGACATGATCGACGACTACATGAGCCTTGAGCCCGCGTTTCACATCCCGAATATCGACGAATTCGAATACGACCACTATCTAAAGTACGTGGAGGATATTCTCTCGTCGGCACTTTGTTACCTCTACATCAGCGACTCGGGGAACGTGCGGGCTGCGCCGTTGACTCTGCCTATTAGCACGACGGAACGCGGTACGGGCCTTACTCTTGACGGCGCGACGGGCGTCAACGTCGACTACCAGGACATCGTCACGACGATCATCCCATACAACCCGCACAACGACAGCAACCGACCACAGACTCCGGACGCTACGGTATCTAGCAACAAGGCCAAATACCTTCACGGGATTCAAAACACCGACCGCATGAAACATTGCTTGTACCGGGTGTTTGAACGCCTTGAGGCGCACATCGGCCTGAAATCAAATCGCACTGCGAACTACACCTACGAAGTCTCGACCGAGGACATCGACACGGATCTGGGCGACGACGTTTTGATCAACAACCCGATCGTGCTCGGCACCTCCGAAGAACAGGCCGTCAAGATTCTGTCGCTTGAAAAAGGCGCTGGGAAAATCGTGGTCGAGGCATCGGACTTACTTGGGATCACAGACATTAGCTAGGGGTTCAATATGAGCGGCACAGTCAAAAAAATGTATCAGTCCGAGGGTGTTTCGGTAACCGCGCCGACTGATCTTGGGATTGCCACGTCTACGACTCACATCGAAACGTACGCGAACGACGCGGCATATGTTTCTGCGAATGGCACGGCGCAGGAAGGCGACATCTACCACGATTCGACCCTCAACTGTATCAAGTACTACAGTGGCGGGGCTTGGGGTGGTATCGATGCGGATGTTGTTGCCGCGCACATAGCAAACACCTCGAACCCACACTCGGTTGACGCATCGGATGTTGGACTTGGAAACGTAGATAATACCAGTGACGCGACTAAAAACGCTGCCGCAGTGGTGCTCACAAACAAAGACATCGACGGCGGAACTGCGTCGAATACCAGCCGAATCACGGTGCCGAAAGCTGCGACAGCCACGCTTACTGGACTGACTCGCAAGGCCGGGACGATCGTCTACGATACCGATCTAAGTAAGCCCTACTATGACAACGGTTCATCTCTCGTAGCATTCGGATCTGGTTCGGGTTCCGGAGAGAAAAACTACATTACCAACCCATCCGCTGCTGATGCGGTTACTGGCTGGACTGCCGTCGGTGATTTGGTCGTAGCGCGCACAACCACCGCCGCTGACCTTCCCCGCGAATACACCACCGCTGCCGGTATCAAAATCACCGCAGACGCCGACACTCAGTCGACCGCAGACTATGTTTATTTCGATTTCAATCTCGACGATGTTGATCTTAGCAAGAAGCTCAAGATTCAGTGGGCGCAAAAAGTTACTGGCACATACACAGCAGGCCAACTTGCTGTAGTTATCACCACTCAAGCCGACCGGACCACGGCACTGCATACTCCGATTGTTACTGCTATCCCAGCAGCTGACGGAGTTTTCACGACTTCGTTTGACGCTTCTACGACTGCGGCGTTGTCTCTTGTTATCCGCGCAACCGGCGACATGACAACCGACGGCGGTATCGTGATCTCTGATGTTGTTGTCGGGCCAGGGACTACGGCGCAGGGCGCAGCAGTTTCCGAATGGATCTCATTCACACCAACAGGGTCCTGGTCTACTAATACAACCTACGAAGGGCGTTATCAAAGAATCGGCTCTACTATGGAGCTTGAATATGTTGTTTCAACTTCAGGCGCGCCGACATCAGCAACATTTTCAGTAAATCTGCCTTCTGGGTTTACGATGGACACTACTAAATTGCCGACCGGCATTAGTAATGTGAACTCCATACTCGGACAGGCATACATTTTGGATTCGGGCACCACTACCTATTATGGTGGCGTGGCTTACGACTCAACAACTAGTTTTAGAATTTTATCTTACGCATACGGGTCTAGAATCACTGTTGCCGCGTTTGTTACGCAGGCCGAGCCGATGACTTTTGCATCAGGCGATAAGATACATATACGAGTATCCGTCCCGATCGCCGAATGGTCTGGCTCAGGAACTCTTAACGTCATTCAAGACGACACTCTCAACGAATGGCAGTCTTGGACACCGACACTAGGCACTGGCGCGCGCGGAACGGGAACATCTGAAAAAGCTTACTGGCGGCGCGTCGGCGACACGATGGAATGCCTTTACTTCTACACGCAGACAGGTGCAGGAACCGCTGGCTCTGGCGCATATACGTGGTCCCTTCCATCGGGCTACACGATTGACACTACGCAGCTGACAACCGGAGCGGCAAACACTGGATCAATCGTCGGGAACGGATACGTTTACGACGGCACGAACGAGCGCAGTGCTTTTGTGACCCCATCAACAACCACATCATTCGGCATCGGGTTCTTTACGTCTGCAACAGCATCGTCGCAGATGGGAAGTTCCAACATTGCATTTAGCACGACTGTGGTGAAGATCATGGTTAACTTCCGCGTTCCGATCGCGGAGTGGCGAGGGAAATCGGGAACGGGCCCTGTTGGTTTCCTTATGGCAGACACGCTTGGAAACGCCGGGCTAGTTAATCCATACGGCGGCACGGGAGTTGTGTATGGGGGAGCCTCTACGCCCACTTGGGCAGCGGGTAGCAATACCTCATCCCGTACCGGTGCCGGTGAGTTCTATCAGCGCATTGGCTCAATTGTGATGGTCCAGGGGTGCGTTACGATCGTATCTACAAGCGGTTTCTGCCGCTGGTATGGAACTTTACCAGTAACGTCGGCGCTTGCATCAGTCGCGGACTTACGCGGGCAAATTTCCGCTAGAAACACAAGTACGAGCGCCATGCTACCCGGATTTATTGATGCCGATTTCTCGGGAACAATCGAGGCGGACTTCAACTTACCAGGAACCGGGTCCGCTACCTACGACTGTTACTATAGCTACAGTTACCGAATCATCTAGCGCGTGATTTAGTTCCTACGCAACGCCATAACTTCGAGCTTAGTGATCCGCTGCGAATGCTGATCAAGTTTCTCGGAGTGTTCCTGCTGCTCTTTGGAGATCGTCCCAATCTGGGCGACAACTACGGCTAAGCTTTCGCGGATTTTACTGAGGCTGCTTGCGATCTGGGCGAGATACTTGATGATCGCTAGGACGATGATCGGAGCGCCCCAATGCACGATGCTTTTATATAGCGCTGCGAACTGATCCGCTTCTGAACCAATCACGCCGCACCTCGCACCGAGCACACTTGTAGGAACGTCCTGATCTGATCGTCGCTGTGGTCGATATCGAAGTCGCCTGCGTCGAAGTTGGCGAGTAGAAGGCGCATTGCGTCCATCGGAATTCCGGGACATGCCTTGTGTTTGTTGAACTCGTAGTGACCGAACCACTGCGTCCAACTGATTTTGAATCGGTCTTTGTAATCCTGGTAGATGCGGAGAATGGTTTTGATTTGGCGGACGGTGGGTTCGGACCTGCCAATATAGCAAATGCCGATTGAGTCGTTGTTCTGATCTTTTGTGTGCGCACCCTTTTCGGTCGGAAGCCTTCCCGCCTCGCGTACTCCGTCGCGCTTTACTACGTCGTGATAACCAATTCTCGAAACACCTTTGGCCTTATGCCAAGCGTCAATATCTTTTGCACCAAATTGAGCCTTGCTCGCGTCGGGCGTATCCGAGCAGTGCAGGATTACTCTTCTTGGAATCATCTCATTTTTCCGAAAGCGTAACTTTGGCTATACCTATTCGAAAGTCTAACATGATAAAATTGACAAAGAAAATTTTCCAAGGATGGGAAACATATTATGAGATTCTTGAACATCTTGTTTGTCGTTCTCTTTATTTCGGCTTGTGGAAATGACCAAGCGCCAGGCAGTTGCTCGGTCAAGGAAGTCCCTGAAGGCGTTGAGTACCGCTGCAAAGACGCCTCCGGCAATGAAACTACCGGGATCGCTCGCAAGGGCGAAAAGGGCGAAACCGGCGAGCAAGGTCCCCGGGGTGAGGTTGGTCCACAGGGAGAGGGCTTACAGATCGCCTTAAAGCTTTCCTGCAAAGGAGCTATCGAAGGCTGGCTCGAAAACAGTAGGTACGAAATCGACTTTTTAGAGTCGCAGTTTTCGACTGGGGATTCTTTCCTATCAGCAACCACCAAGCTCTACCGTGGCTCTGAACTGATCAACGAGCGCACGGCATCTGCGTTCTTCATCACAGGCCAGAAGGTTCTGAGTGACGGCACGTTCTCGATGAGCGTCCAGGGTCAAAGCCTTGAAGTGAAATCCCAAGGTGGTGTGAGCGCTAACCTCCCGTGCTCGGAGGTTAAATGAGACTCGCTCTTTTACTCCTAGCGGCCTTTGTCTCAAGTTCCGCGTTCGGTAATAACCAAGAGAAAATGGTCACGGCTCCTGCCCTGTACAACGGCACCAAGTCCGTTGCAGGTGAGTTCCTTCCTGTGGGTTTTATCCAAAACTGCACAGGAACAGCCGTTGGCGACATGGTGATCTATACGGCTTCCCATTGCGTGAGCACCGGTAAGACAATCCGGTTTGATTCACGGTTTGATGGAAAGTCGTATCAAGCCCGTTGCACAAGACACCCACAATATAACGACCGAACCGTCTTAAACGACTGGGCACTTTGCAAAATCGAATCGGGTTCTTTTCCCTCCGATATGCCAAAGGCGTCCTTCAATGAGGAGGTCATTCCAAACGGCGAAAAGCTTTTGCTGAACGGATACGGCGCTCCAACCTTTAAGACCCATCACTGGGGAGGCGCCCCACTTTCGAGGACTTCCGGTCAGGACATGATCGTCTGTAACTCCGTGAAGCTGGGAGGCGGTGACTCGGGTGGATCTTTGTTCAAATGGTCCGAAGACCGCTCAGGTAAATCAGGATTTGAGATCGTAGGCGTCAACTCAAGGGCTGACATCAACGGCAACTGCTCATACTTCAACCGCATCTCCGACCAAAGATTCGGCGACTGGGTGCGAAGCTACGAGAAGGACAAGTCGGTAGCGATCTGCGGTATCTCCGCTAAATGCACTGGCTCGGGACCTGGCCCAAGTCCTTCGCCTTCACCGTCACCAAGTCCAGTTCCTCCAGCTAATTGCTGGAAGACTTACGAGGAATTTGCGTTCTGCATCGGCACCAAATCCATCCCTAAGTGTCTTGAGAAAGCGGCACAACTAACCGCCTGCGTGAGGTAGTCCGTGGGAAATCAAGACACCTTATTTTACAAGCTCACCGGCAAAACCCCTGCCGGAACCGCTGAGAGTACCGTCCTGGTGCGTGTCTTGGCTGTTCCTACCCCTCCTCTGCCGCCTTGGCATGAGTTGGGATCGATCCACGTTCTATAGGAGCCAGCGACAATGGGAATGCTTTTAATCATTCTTCAGATCATCGGTGCATTGCCTGGAATCATCGAGGCTCTAAAAAAGATCTGGGAAATGATCAAAGAGATTAAAGAGCCAAAGCTTCGTTCGCAGATGAAACAAGAACATCGCGCGATTGTATTCGGTGCAATGAAGAAAGCTCGGAACAACAAAGAGAAACGCATGAGTTCGGGAGATCAGGAAGATCTCCTTTCCAAAGTCGACACGCTGAGCGCTCGTGTTCAGCTTGTTCTCGATAACCAAGGAGGGTGAAATGATTAAGCAATGGTTGATTCAGATGGCGATTTCGTTCGTGATGCGCCAAATCGCAAAGTGGGAAAACAAAATTGACTGGGCGAAAGTAAAGGCGGACATGGCGGAGCGCGTTGCTGCTTTGGTTCCTGGTTCTTTCTTCGACTCGGAAGCTATCGCGATCTGCAACGCCGTGATTGACGCCTGCGCGGCAGCTATGGGTTCGAGCGAAGCACTTGAGCAGATCGTAAAATTCGCAGTCTCCGAGAAGTTTCAAGAGGCTTGGGAAGCTCTCCGCAAGTTGATCCTTGAAAGCTGGGTTCCAGTTTCGGGACCTGAGCAGCGTGTATTCGCAATGGTGCAGAACACCGAATCGTTCGCCGCTTAAATCTAGCCAATTCGTGCCGGGCGCAATGCCCGGTGCATTCCTTTCTTTTCTGGAGATCGGAACATGGCTGGAAAACTCTGGCGGACAAAGCGCTACCTCATAGTTCCAGATCTTCATGTTCCATATCACTGCATCCAGTTTATCCGACTAGTAACCACGCTGATCAAAATCCTAAAACCAAACGGCCTAATCCAACTCGGTGACGCCTTGGACTTCTGGCAGGTTTCGAGCTACGACAAGAACCCGCTGCGAAAACGGTCCATGATGGACGACGTTAAAATGTATTCGACCATTCTTGACGAGTGGGAAGCTGCGCTTTTAAAAGGCTCGAAGGACGCCGAGATCATCCAACTCGAAGGCAACCACGAGGACAGACTTAGGCGTTTCATTTGGAAGCACGCAAAGGAACTCGCGGACGGTTGGGTTCGAACCGTTCCGGAAATGCTGAGTTTCAAGAGTCGTGAAATCAAATGTTCTTGGCACGAAATCGCAAACTACCAAAGCTGCAAAATCGGTGATTGCATTTTGCACCACGGTCACTATTTCAACGCACACACCGCCGTCGGCAACCTGACGCGGTATCCAAAAAGCATCATTACCGGGCACACCCACCGCTACCAGATGGCGAGCAACGGCGAGAAGTTCTCCGCAACTCTGGGCCACGGCAGCAACGAGGACGATACCGCGCACCAACCGACTCCTACCGGCTGGCAGCAAGCGCTAGGGCTGCTCACGGTCGTTAACGGTAAATCCGCACTTGAACCAATCTTAGTGAAGGACGGAGCCTGTATCCTTCACGGAAAACGAATTTCAGTATGAACGGCCATCGCCGCGAATTCAAAAAGAAGATCCTCGTCAAACGCGGCAAAACCAGAGATTCAAACATCTGGTACAAGATCCGTTTCATTCGGGGACTGAACACCGAGGGATTCGAAGGCAGGACTTACGACGGCCTGTGTTGGGGCTCGCCAAGCTACGAGATTTGGATTTCAACGGGCCTGACGCCTGAGCAGCGTATGCACACGTTTTTCCACGAACTAGGCCACGCGATCGAATTCGAGCATCGGCTCAAGATCCGACACAAGCACATCGACGTGCTGGGGAAAGCGCTGGGCTACATCATTCGCAAGAATCGGTGGTTGGCTGGGGCGTGAAATCATGCACCAATCGCAGATAGCAGGTGCATTTTGGTGGATTGATATAGGCGTTGTAGACATCGCAATTTTCAGCGTGTTGTTTTTGCTGCACTCTCTTTGGTTGGTATCTCAAGTTTTTGAACCAGTCACACATGTCACTTCCCCTAAATTTTGATCCATCTTACAAGCACCAGAGTAGTTTTGCATTTAGGTCTCCGTCCTATGTGGGCGGGGGCTATTTCCTTTTCAAAACCGCGAACAGACTGCCGAGTTTTTCCCGAAACGTATCACCTTCCGGCTCCAGCGTGTCGATCAGCTTAAAGATCATTCCCATAGCTTCTTCGATCTGCTCGGAGGCGTTGCCGCCCTTGCGGAGTTGCTTCTTTAGATCCTTCGAAATGCTGACCGTGATCGTTTCTTTTTTGTCAGCTTCCCGCATTTTCGGCCGCGCCATTTTAACCCCAGTATTAAAATCATATTTATACGCTCAGTCTTCGCCTTTGTCGTCTGGGAAGTCCGAAAATTCGTCGGGCGGAAACATGCGAGACAACCTCGCATCCACCTTCTGAAGTTGTTTGGCGCAGAACTCGCAAAGACCGTCGGGATAATGCGTTTCGTATCGCAACGGCACGGCGAACCTCGGATCGACATCGTCGTAGTTGCAGCGTTGGCATTTCATGCTTAGACCTTTCTGCTGAAAAATTGAGTTTTGTGGCCCTTGTGATCAACGATAAACAAACGTACCGAGTCGGCTGATGCGAAATGCGCCTCCTGATTACAACTCCTGCACATCACGAAGAACCGACGGCAAGCAGAATAGCCGCCAGTGCCCCAGCCCTTGGGGCCAAACTCCCAGTAGTCAACCCACGAAAGTTGGTGGGCTTGTTCTTGGTTCCAGCCAATTCGAACCATGTCGCTGATGAATCTTTGACGATTAGGCGCGGCACTCATATTCAACCTCTTAAGCTAGCTAGTTTTACGTAAAGGCAGCCGGATTCGTCGCAAGCCTTTTCGAGAATGCATTGGTGTGTGTGGTCCGACACTTCGTCGCAGCCCGTGACTTCTTCCACAATCAGCGTTTCGCCTTCGATCGTGCCTTCGATCGTGATGTCGTATTGGTATCCGTAGCCGTTGTCGTAGGTGAATTTCAGAACTTTTTTCATGTTTGGTCCTCGGTTTGTTTATGGGAAAGCGGGGAAGGTCCCCGCCAATTGTTACTGGTTCATGTCCAAGGCGAATACCCAAGTGCTCATATTCTCGCTAAAGAAAGCCCGGACGTTCTTAGCGGAACCCATTCGGCAGTAGTGGTTCATAAGGCGAAGGCAACCAAGTTCCGACGAGTAGCCGTAGTAAACGCCTTTGATTCGCTCGACTCGAACGACTTCCTTTGCCAACCATTCCCAATCGCTCTTAACCCGGTTTGCATACGTTTGATCGGTGAGACGTTGGTTCATGTTGTCGATTACTTCTTGGCTGACTTCTGCAACTTCGTTCTTGTTTTCCATCGTTTCGCCCTCAGTTTGTTTCGGGTTTATCTCTCTCACCTTATATAACCCTTATCGGCATGTTACAGAATAACTTTAGTATTTAAATAGGATTCTTATAAGATAGTAATTAGGCTAGACTAATTCTAAGACTGTCAACGAATGCGACAGCCTGGACGTAGAAAACCGCTAGTTTTATGCTATTTCTTCTCGATCAATCGGCAGTCAACTGCCTTGCAGGGAATCACGCGGATTGGCTTGGCGTATCCCGTTAAATGTCCCAGGACGTAACCAAAGGCGATTGAGAACGCCGGAACTTCGAAATAGGAATTGATCAGAAACCTGGACACCGAGATCGAAACATTATCGGCGATCTGGACTACTGTAAGGTCGTAAAGCCCAATCCCGATCATTGCGATCGTTGTTACTAGCGCCGTGGTTTTCATCGTGATGTCTAGTGGGAATTTTTTTTTCATCACGCGGCCTCAGGCCAATCGTTCTCGTTCGGCTGCTCGTCGCCAGGATCTCTAAATCGAATCATCTTGTTCTCCTCTTTCATCGACCATCGCACCCACCAAAGCAGAAAATATAAACCCCGCGCAGAACGCTGACCACAGTAGCAGGCAAACGAAAATAAATGTCGTTTCACTCACAACAATATCGCTGTCTCGGTGGTTCATTTTTTTCAAAAGGTCGGGTTTACAATCGGGGTGCTGAGTAATAACTATCGGGCACGCCGATGCGGAATGCAACTAGAACGTGGCTGATTTGAGAAGGAGGGAACTAAGAAGATCAGTCCACTTTAATACGACACGAACCTTCGACCCACTCACCGCCTTTGTCTTTGCACTTGCTCGCGCGCTCGGACGCCTGCTGCATGTCGGTCACGGATCTGGACTTAGCGGCGATACCCATAACGTAACTTGATGTGCGGAAAATGATGTTTCGCTTGCACATCGGTTCTAGCGACGTGTAGTCGTGCCGGTCTTTGCCGACGCGGAATCTCACCTTGTAGGTAAGCTCGCCGCCGCGCGCTTTCGTTTCGTCCTGGAGCTTTCGCATCGCTTCCTCTGCCATCTCTTGGCAGTCGGCGAAGAATCCGCCTGCACTTGCGCGAACGACGCCGATGTCTTGGAACTTCTCCATACCCGGAACGTCGTTCAAATACGTTTGATGTTGTGCGAAGTCGATCGTTGCGCGATGTGAGCAACTCGACGACAGGATGAATGCAAGAGCGAATAGGGTCTTCATTTTTCGGGCCTCCCGGTGTAGCGGCTTACAGCTTAGGTGTTGTTCGGAAGACTTCGCGCAAAGCTTTAGCGCTCAATACGCACTAAATATCGTCCTGTTTATAGCCTTGACGTACGGAACGTCGACGCAGTAGAAGTCGCGTCCCTAAAAGCCCCGTTTTCAGCGGGGAAACATCAATTGGCTTTCTTGTTCGGTTTTTTCTTGAGTCGCGGGCGTTCATATCCCAAGGCTTCGATCGTATTACCTGCGGATCGGTGGATCTCGGCCGGGGTCAACTTAGTCTTTGGTGGCGGCTCCTCGCCGTCGATAGGTTTGAAAAACTCCTGAACATCCCAGCCGGTCTTCTTACTTATTTCGTCCATGCTGTCTAACGTCGCACTATGCTTCCCATTGATCCAACGCGATATTACCGTCGGATCGACGCCCAAAAGACGCGCCAAATCAGAGCCATTCAGGCGGCTCTCTTTCATCAGGCGGACAAGATTGGTCCGAAATCTTTGGGCGGCTTTCATTTGTTCCAACATAGCTTCAATAGAGAAAACTAGCATCGAAGTCACACCTTTTATAGCTGCTCGGTTAAATAATCAAAAACATTAGGTTTTCGACAACTTTGTTCAAACACTGTTTGACAAGTATGTTCAAAATCAATAAATCAGGTTTCGTCGCTGGTTAGCCAGGTTGGCTTGCTAAGCGTCGGTCAGGGTTCGGTTTTGCGCTGAATTTTGGCTATTTCTCGGTGGCTTCGTTCACGGACGAATTTTGAAGACACTGGCGGTGGTAAAGACTTTTGAGTGGATTCATCTGTCTTTACCACCGGCTTTTTTAAGATTCAACCTTGAATGGAGCCCCCACAGATGAAACCGCAACTTATCGAGAACTTCCCGGAAGCCGACTACCACAAGCACCCCGCCATATCGCGCTCGGGCTTGGTCGAAATCCTAAATAGTCCGGCACACTTCAAAGCAAACCGCGAAACCCCAAGAGAACCAACTGATGCGATGGAAGAAGGTACGGCCTTGCATCGGCTGCTACTTGAGCCCGACCGCTTTTTGGAGACTGTTGCAAAGGGTCCTGATTGTGCGCGCAACAAAACCGAGTGGAAAGAGTTCGAGGCTAACAACCCCAGCAAGATCTGTCTAAAGCCCGCCCAATACGATGCAGCACTAGGACAGGCGCAGGCTTGGAAATCGCACCGGCTTTACTCGGAGGCGGTTGCAGGTGCCAGTTTCGAGACCACGCTTTTTTGGCAAATGGAAGGGCTCGAATGCAAAGCGCGGCTCGACATCATGAGCCCGCACGGCTGGGTTCTTGACTACAAGACCTACGGCGGGCGTGAGCCGCTGCGAACGGAATGGGATTGCAGGCGGTACGTTTCCGACAACCTCCTGCACGTTCAAGGCGCTTGGTATCTCGACGCCTCCTCGCTTGTTACCGGAAAAACATTCGACCGTTTCTACATCATCGTGATCGAGAAAAAACCGCCGTTTGGGATTCGTGTCCTTGAACTGAAGGAAGACGCGATCGCCAAGGGGCGGGAAATCTATACAGCGGCATTTCGAACCTATGCCGACTGCGTTCGCCAGAACTATTGGCCCTGCTACCCCGAAGAAGTTCTACCCATAAGCCTGACCGATCGGGCTGCAAACACATAAAGGATACCGAACCATGTCCGTAGCGTTATCAGTGATTCAAAACAACCCGGCGATCGCCCTTCTGCCCGAGCCCCAGGAATGGGCCTTAATCAAAGAGCAGGCGTCCATACTAGTTAAGTCAGGCTTTCTGCCTGATGCGATTAAGACAGAGGCGCAGGCTATCGCTATTGCGATCAAGGGTCGCGAACTAGGCGTTCCGATGATGCACGCCTTCGCGCATATCGTGATCATTAAAGGCAAGCCAACCATGTCCGCCGAGTTGATGCTTGGCCAAATTTATCGGCTATGTCCAGAAGCAAAGATCACCTACGTCGAGATGACCGACAAGGTTTGCAGGATCAAAGCTTCGCGCCCAGGCAGCGAACCGTTCACATTTGTCTTTTCGTGGGAGGACGCTGTTCGCGCCCAGCTAGTTGGTAAAGACAACTGGAGTAAGT
>Ga0209262_10000171_pt1 | contig 38581 bp, 39 predicted proteins | sample Lowcelwee11metaG_FD_187171 | JGI IMG/M metagenome (GOLD analysis project Ga0209262, IMG submission 187171) | Freshwater pond sediment microbial communities from the University of Edinburgh, under environmental carbon perturbations - Low... | ecosystem: Environmental > Aquatic > Freshwater >... | reverse complement strand
AGCTACTTGCCGCCAAAGGGCACCCCCTGCGGGGCAGCGTTGGCGCCGCCAGCGGAACGTGCCTTGCTCGCATCCTGGGCTTGGCGAATCGCGTCGAGCAAGGTCATGGCGCCACCTTGCGGCGGCTGGGCTTGCGCGGCCGACTCTTGCGGCGCGGCGGCAGCGGCCGCAGAAGTCGGCGCTGGCGCGACGCCGGCCGGAGACGCGGGCTGACCAAAAGGTCCGCCACTTGGCGTCGCCGCAGCCGATATTGCGGCAGGCAGGGAGGGGGCCGCGCTCGGCATCGGCGCGGGCGGCGGCGTCTCGACGTGCGCGGGGGCAGGCGCGGCCATGGCAGGTGCAGGCGCGCTACCCGAGAAGGTACGCCGCACCACAGGCACCATGAATGACCTGGACCCGCCCTGAATCGTCGCCCCTCTGGGCTCGACGCTCTCCAGCACATAGCCGCCAAAACTCTGACCGACAGCGATACGGACCTTGCCGGCCGCATTCGCGGGCAAGGAACCCTTGAGTTTCCCGTCGAGTTGCGCCACGACGCCCCGGAACTGGCCGAAAGAAATAATGGCTTCGATCTGCAAGTCCTTCGGCGTGAGCTCCGGCAACGGCGGCGGCGGCGGCACTTCGACTTTCGACGGCTTGCGACTGGGGTCGAACGGATTGCGTTCGATAATTACGCTAGCCGCAACGGCAGGCGCAATCGCCACCAACGCAAGCAGCAGAGCCCAGCGGAGGGAAGACTGTTTGCTCATGGCTGACCTGTGGCATCCGACTTGAGGGGTTCGGCGGGCAAGGCCAATTTGGTTTTGTCGAGATACTTTTTCAGGTCGCGCAGGTTTTCCCTGAACGATTGGCTGACCAATTCGGCCTCGTTCCGATTGCGCACGACATAAGGCGTAATGGCGATCAACAACTCCTTCTTGCCCGTAACCTTGCGCTGTCTGCCGAACAACCCGCCAAGGACGGGGATGTCCTTCAGGAAGGGCAAACCCTGGCTCGTCTTGTCGCCCGAATCCTCAATCAGCCCGGCGACCATCAATGTCTTGCCTTGTTCGATGCTGACCTCGGTCGAGACCTTGCGCTTCGTGAACGAGGGATACGACGAACCGCCGACGCTTATGCTATCGCCTCGTGCGCTCACTTCCTGAGCCAGATCGAGGTTCACCATGCCGGAAGCGTTGATTGACGGTTTCACTTCGAGAATGATGCCGGTCGGTCGATATTGCACGCTGTTGGAGGTGTAGCCGGTGGTCAGCGTCGAGGTCGGCGCCGAGGTGGTTTGCGTCACCACGGGCATCTCGCTGCCGACCTCGATTCTCGCCGTCTTGCCATCCGAAGCCATCACATGGGGCGCGGAAAGGATGTTCACATCCGTGGTTGTGTTCAACAAATTGAACAAACCGGTAATGTCGCCGGCAGAATTGAACAGGAGGTAGTTCAGGCCTCCGGACACGCCGGAGCCGGGCGAACTGGTCACTGGATTGGCAGTAGGTGCAACCAGTCCGGAATCGAGCGCGGCCTGCGCCGCCCAGGTTTTGCCCTTTGCCGAAAGCTTCAAATTGCGCAACCACCACTCGACGCCATACTGCAATTCGTCGGAGAGGATAACCTCCGCCACCATAACCTGAATCAGAACCTGACGGGGCACTGAATCGATGCGGTCGATCACCTTGCGGATTTGCAGGTAATCCTGCGGGTTCGCCCGGATCACCAGCGAATTGGTCGCCTCATCGGCAATGATCTGGACATTGCCGGCCATCGCGCCGCCAGTCGTCCCGGCAGCGCCGCGCAATGCCACCTTGCTCGGATCGCTCGCGTTCGTCTGGCCGCCAAGTCCTGGCGTTTGCCCGGTCGCCGTACTGAAACCGGAAGTCGTGGCACCGGATGAAGACGGTCCGGAGTTCTGGGCCGGCGCTCCGCCATAAAGTTGCCGCAACAAGTTCGCCAGATGGGTCGCGTTCGAGTTCGAAACCGGATACACATTGACCAAGGAACCCATGCCGCTCTTCGGTTCGTCGTCGAGGGTACGAATCCACTTGTCGGCGGCATCCAGCATCGCATCGTTGGCGGCGGCCACCAGAATGGCGTTCATGCGGGTGATCGGGAGAAAGAAGACCTTGCTGCCCTCGGTTCCGGACCAGTTGAACAAGCCGGAGGTTCTGAACAAGGTATCCATTTCCTTCGCCAACTCGACCGCGTCGCCCTTCGACAGCTCGATCAGGCGGATGCGTACCTTGGCCAGATAATCCACATCCAGCACCGCCACCATTTCCAGCACTTTGCTCACATTGGCGGCACGATCAACCACGATCAGATGCCGGTTGGTCGGGTCGTTGATCATGACGGCCTGCGGTCCAACGACCGACTTCAGCGTGCCGACCAGCGCCGAAGCCTGGACGAATCTCAAGGGGATGATCTGGACAACAGGCGAATTTTCGCCCGCCGCGATACTCAAGGCATCGCGATTCGCCTGCACATCCCGAATCACCTTATAGATCTTGCCGTCCTTGACGATCGAAATTCCATGCAACTGCAAAACGCTTTCGAGGATGTTATAGACATCCGCCGCACTGACATTGCCGGAACTCTGGAGGGTCACCCGCCCCTGAATCGACGGGTCGATCAGGTAGTTGATGCGCAGCATGTCGCCCAGAATGGCTTGCACGATATCGTGAATATCTGCGTTCTCGAAACGCAGGATGGCCCCCGGGGTAACCTGCGGCCCTGCCTCGGGCGGGCGGGCCACCTTGACGGGCCCGATAGCCGCTTCTGCTGGCAACGTTGCTTTAGCGGAATCCGGCTGGGCAATTGGGGATTTGCCCGGCATGGGCATGACGGGTGCTGGCGGGGAGATAGGTGTTTTGGCTGCGGGCGGCTGCGGGCTTTTTTCCTGGGGCAAGCCGAGAAAGGGATTGAGTCCTACCTGAGCTTGCGCGAGATTTTGTCCGGCCAACAAGGCAAAACAAGGCAGGGCAAGCCAGAGATATCGGTTGATTGCTTTCATTTACGCTTCTCTTCGAGAATCTTGACTGCGGAGGAGTCTCCCCTCGGCTCCCTGACTTTTTCCGGAGGCTTGGGGCTGCCTTTCTCAGGCTTCTTGTCGGGCTTGGCTTCCTTTTCCACGGGGGGAAGCGCGGGCGCCTGAGCGCCTTCCCACGTCATGACAGTACGCAGTCCCGTCGGCGCCACGGCATCGTTGGCATCGACTGCCGCATGTTCCAAACGCAGCGCAGCGGGCGCATACGCACGGCCCTGCAACAGACCGACAAATTGCTCGACCCGCATCGCTGCTTCGATTTCCGCGCGATACAGCACGACGCCATGCGCTTCGCGTCTGTCGAGATTCTTGACGGCAAGCTGCGTGACACCCTTCGCCTCGTACCAACTGCGCAACAATTGGCCGAATTTTTCGCCGCCGGCACTCGCACTCGCTTCGGTCGCCGGTACGAGCCGCCCGGACACACCGGCATAGCTCGCGCCGACCTCCTGCCGCTGCTTGGACAATTGGGGCAAGCGCTCAGCCTTGTCGCGGGCCACGGTCAGCGCGGACTCGACACTCTGCAAGCGCGTGGCGACGCGGTCGTACTCGACATAGAGGTCGTCTGTCAGCACCGCCGCCAAGAGCAAAACCACCGCAATCAGCCCGTAGGGTCTCCAGCCTTGCAGGCGTCGCAGACGGCGCCAATCCCTGGCAATCACTTGCTGACCTCCTGCTTGTTGGGCGTTTCCGGAGCGCCTTGTATTCTCAATCTGAAGTCGTTGGCTTCCCCGGCGGGCTCGGCACGCATTTCGCTCACAACCAAGCCCGACTGTTGCAGGCGTTTGGACAATTCGTCATCGCTGACGCCTTTGCCGGCGATGACCAGCGTTTTCCCGGTATAGGTCAGATTCTGTATCCACGCTTTGTCGGGTAGCGCCTCGACGATCTTCGCCAACAAGTCCAGGGGCATGGGCGCGGCATCGATTTCCCGTACCGCCCTGACCAAGCCATCTTCTTTGAGCACAGCGCGCTGATCGTCCTGGAATTGGTCGACTTGTTTCGCCATACCGCGCAGTTCTTTTTGCGCGACGCCCAGACGCTCCTGCATGGACAGGGTTGACCAGTAAAAAAAGGCCGGGAGCAGCAGCGCAAGCGCCGTCACCGCCAGGGCCAACAAGATTCCGGGCTTCCACAACTGCCAGGAACTGCCCGCAACGCGCAAGGCGCAAGCCTCGTCTTGCCATAAGCCCAGCAGACGACCGGCAAGCTGCCCGGAGGCCAGCGCCACGGTCTGAGGCTGCACGCCGGCGGCGAGCATCCCGCCCGCCATGGCATGCAGGTCTGCGTCGTTCGCCGCCGCCGGCAACTGTATGGCTTGACTGATCACGCCCTGCTCTTGCAGATAGAGATAGGCCTGCGCCGGCTTGCCTTCGATCAATGCCTGGCTCGCGCCACTGCTTTGTCCAACTTGGGCGTTCTGGAACAGGCAGGCGCGCGGCAGGATTTCGTCCAGCACCAGCCCGAGCTTTTCCAGCGCGACTTGCTGTGCCTTGATCCAATCGTTCGGCACCCAGAACAGTTGCGCCACGTTATCGACACAATGCACGCGGTAGGCAATTTCGGCAGCGGGATACGGCAGGGTCAACTCGATCTGGCGTTGCACCCATGGTCCGTCGCACTTCTCGCCCTCGGCGCGGGGATAAAGAATGAATCCGCCCACACCGGCGGGAGTCACGAGCGCGACGGGCGTCTTGCTGCGGGTGGCACGCTTGGTCAGCACGGCAGTCAGCCGTTGCGGCAGTTCATCCCAGTCTGCGAGCGGCAGGACTTCCTGCCATAACGCTGCAGCGTCGCGCGCACCGACCCGATAAGCGACAACGGTCAACTCATCGCCGGTCGGCGCGATGATCAGCAAGTCGGGATAAATTGCAGGTGATGGCATGAAGTTGATCGAACTGTCGCGAGCGCTCGCACAAAAAGGTCAAGGAGGTTTATCAGGCCGGGAAAGATACTGAAGGGCAAACCCCAGGCAAAGTAATAAAGTGCAACCAATTGTTTGACACAAAGCTGTGGATTATATGTCCCCCGCGTGCGGCGCCGAGTTGCGAAACTCGGCGCTGGCGGCACGCCAAACCCTCAACGCACCAACAGCAGCGGCACCTTGCTGAGGTGCGCGACCTTCGAGGCCACCGAACCGAGCAGGGTTCCGCCCAGGCCGCTGTGGCCGCGCGTGCCGATCAGGATCTGGTCGCAACCCCGGCTTTCGGCAAACTCGGTGATGGTTTCGGCGCTATCCCCGACCGAAACATGCAACTGCGGCGCCAGACCGGCAGCCTTGAGTTGTCCCTCAGCCGCCGCCAAGGCCTTGAGCCCTTCTTCGCGATGAAACTCGCGCACCTGTTCGGCGGCGATAAAGCGGTTGATATCGCCCGGCAGCGCCGGCTGGACATTGAGCAGATGCAGCGTCGGCGCGGTTTTCCACTCGGCGAGATGTTCGACGACCCAGGCGACGGGCTTGAGCGAAATGTCCGAACCATCGATGGGTACGAGCCAGCATTGCGCCACGGTCAGTCCTCCTTTTGCGCCAACAAATCGACCGGCGCCCGACTGCGCGCCGCCAGGGTGCGCGCGGCGAGCAGCTTGCCGAGCGCCACGACCAGAATGGCGCCTAGCGCCGCCAGCACATACTTTGCCTGCGGCAGGCCGGTGAACAGATCGGGTGGCAGGGCCGGGTCGCCGAGGATCATCCCGCCGCCGATCCAGCCCAGCAGCGCACCGCCGCCGGTAATCACGATGGGATAACGATCCATCAACTTCAGCACGATCTGACTGCCCCAGACGACGACGGGAATCGAAACGAGAATGCCGAACACCACCAGCAGCAGGCTGCCATGGGCGGCGGCGGCGACGGCAATGACATTGTCCAGGCTCATCACCGCATCGGCGATGATGATGGTCTTGATCGCCGCCAGCAGCGAAGTCGCGGCGGCCACCGTGCCGTGTCCGTCGCCCTCCTCGGGCTGCAATAGCTTGATGCCGATCCAGAGCAGCAGCAAGGCGCCGACGATCTTCAGCCAGGGCATGGCAAGCAACTGCAAGGCGAAGAAGATCAGCACGATACGCAAAGCGATGGCGCCCACCACGCCCCAGAAAATGCCTTTCCTGCGCAGATCAGGCGGCAGCTTGCGGCACGCCAGCGCAATCACCACGGCATTGTCGCCACCGAGCAAAATGTCGATGGCGATGATCTGGAGAACGGCGACCCAGAAAACGAGCGTGGTGGGATCGGTCAAGCGCTCAGCCGCCGGTCAGCTTCTTGAACTTCGCCATCAACTGATCCGGCGTCTCGACACGATTGGGATCGGACGGGATGCAGTCGACCGGGCAGACTTCGCGGCACTGGGGGGTGTCGTAGTGACCGACGCACTCGGTGCACTTGTCGGGGTCGATGATGTAAATCTCGTCACCCTGCGAAATCGCGTTGTTCGGGCACTCGGGCTCGCATACGTCGCAATTGATGCATTCGTCGGTGATGATCAGGGCCATTGCTTTTTCCTCTCGCTTTCTAAGAACGTTTCTGCAACTTCTCCGCCAGCCGTTCGGCTACTAGCGGATGCACAAATTTAGAGACATCGCCCCCCAGGAACGCAATCTCTCTAACCATGGTCGCCGAAATGAACATGTACTGCTCACCCGGCGTTAAAAACAAGGTTTCGATATCCGGATGCAGGCTGCGGTTCATGCCGGCCATCTGGAATTCGTATTCGAAGTCGGACACGGCGCGCAGGCCGCGCAGGATCACCCGCGCATTGCGCTCGCGCAGAAAATCCATCAGTAGGCCGTCGAAGCCGACGACCTTGACGTTGGGCAGGTCGGCGGTCAAGGTACGCGCCATCTCGACACGTTCGCTGAGCGGAAAAATCGGTCGCTTGCTATGACTTTCGGCGATGCCGACGACGACATGCGCGAACAGGCGCGCGGCACGGCGCACCAAATCCTCGTGCCCCCGCGTGAAGGGGTCGAAGGTACCGGGATAGACGGCGATACCGTTGTTCATGCTTGTGCTTTTTCCAGCAAGTGATAGAAAACCTGACCGGCCTGACCCTGCTTCAGCGTCCGCCAATCTCCAAGTGTCTCGATACGGTGTTCGGCCTCGGCGTAAATGCGCATGCCGGGCCGCGCCAGGGCGGGCAACAGCGGCGATACACGCTCCAGCCAGCCTTGCGCGTAAGGAGGGTCAAGCAAGATCAGATCGAAACTCTGCCCATCCCGCCCCGCTGCGGCCGCGAATTCTAGCGCATCCGCCCGCAAGGGCCGCAGCCTGTCGCAGGCGAATAGTTCCGCGTTTGCGCGCAAGCGCGCAAAGGCCTTCGCCTCGCGTTCGACCAACATCACTTCCGCCGCGCCGCGCGAGGCCGCCTCGAAGCCCAAGATGCCGCTGCCGGCGAAAAGATCAAGGCAATGCCAACCGCCCAGATCCTGCCCCAGCCAGTTGAACAGCGTCTCGCGCACCCGATCCGGCGTGGGGCGCAAACCCGGCGCGTCTGCGACCTGAATGAGCCGGCTGCGCCAAGCGCCGCCGGTCACGCGGATGCGCGACATCAATCGGCTGCGACGATCACGGTGACGAGATGCTCCGGCCTCACATGGCGCCGGAAGGCCGCTTTGACGTCGTCGCGGGTGATCGCCTCGACCTGGCGCGGAAACTGGTCGAGGTAGTCGAGCGGCAGGCCGTAAAAGCCGATCAGCGACAGATAGCCGAGCAGCTTGGCGTTGCTGTCGATGCGCAGCGCCTGGCCGTCGATGAGGTTTTTCTTCGCGACGGCAAGCTCCTCTGCGGTCGGCCCCTTGGCGAGGAAGTCGGTCAGCACCTCATCGACCACCTTCAGTGCCGCGTCCGCCTGTTCGCGCTTGGTTTGCAGGCCGATCTGGAAAGGCCCGGCCAGCACGCGCGGCGCGAAATAGGAATAGACGCTGTAGGCATAGCCGCGCTTTTCGCGCACCTCCTGCATCAGGCGCGAAACGAAGCCCCCGCCGCCGAGCGTGTAGTTGCCGACCAGCAGGGCGAAATAGTCCGGATCGCTACGCCGCATCGCCGGCAGGCCGACATGGATGTGCGACTGCGTCGCCGGATGCGCCACTTTGATGGTGGCGCGCTCCGGCAGCTTCACGTCCGGCACGGCGGCGGCGCTCGCCCCGGCCGGCAGCGCGGCCGTCAATTGCTGGGCGATCTCTTCCGCCTCGGTGCGCGTCACGTCGCCGATGATGGATACCACCGCGCCTGGGGCAGCGAAGCGCGCGCCATGGTGGGCTACCAGATCTTCACGCGCGATACGCCCAATGCTTTCGGGCGTCGGCGCCGCACCGTATGGATGATCGGGATAGAGCGCGGCGGCGAAGCGCTTGCCGGCAATGCTGTCCGGCCGCGTCTCCGCTTCCTTCAGGCCTTCGATCATGCGCGTCTTTTCCCGCGCCAGCACGGCCTCGGGGAAAGTCGGCGCTGCCAGCACGGCGCGCATCAGAGCCAGGGCGCCGCTTTTCTCCTCGGCCGACGCTAAGGTACGTAGATTGACCCAGGCGCGGTCGTGATCAGCCGAAGCAGAGAGCCTGGCGCCAAGATCGACCAGGCGCGCAGAAATCTGCTCTTCGTCCAGCGCCCCTTCGCCGCCGACGCCCGCTTCAAGCAGACCCGCGGTCAGGCCGGCGAGGCCGGCCTTGTCCGCCGGATCGTGGGCACTGCCGGCGGCGAAGTCGATCTGCACATCGAGGATGGGCAGACTCCTGATCTCGACGAAATACACCTTGGCGCCCGAGGGCGCGACCCAGTGCTGGATGGGGACGCCGGCACCAGCCAGACCGGCAAACGCGGCGAAAACAATGGCAAGCAAAATACGCATGGGGGCTTCCTCAATGGCGCACGGCGAAAGCCGGCTTCTTCGGCGCGGCGGCGTCGATGGGCTGGGGATCAAGCACGGCGACGGTCAGCGTGTCGTCGGTAAAGTATTTCTTCGCCACGGCGCGCACCTCGTCGGCCGTGACGCCGCGCAGCTTTTCGAGCAGCTTGTCGATGTCGCGCCAATGCACGCCGGAAGCCTCGGCATGGCCGATCTCCATCGCCTGCGCCATCAGCGAATCGCGCTTGTACACCTGGGCGGCGATGGTCTGGGTCTTGACGCGGCGCAGTTCCTCCTCGCTCACGCCCTCGTCCTGAATGCGGCGGATCTCGTCCTTCAGCGCGGCCTCCAGTTCGCCAACAGTTTTTCCCGCCGCCGGCTGACCGGCGAGCAGGAACATCGTTTCGCCGCGCAAGGTCGCGTCGTAACCGGCGCCCGCCGATTGTGCGATCTTCTCGCCGCGCACCAGGCGCTTGGGAAAACGCGCCGCGTCGTTGCCGTCGAGCAGGGCCGACAACACTTCGAGGGCATAGGGTTCGCGATCCTGGTCGAGATCAACCAGTTTCGGCACTTTCCAACCCATCAACAGATAAGGCAACTGCGCAGGCGCCTTCACCGTCACGCGCCGTGGCCCTTCCTGCTTTGGCTCGTTCTGCGGCTTGCGCGACGGCAGCGGCTGCGCCTTGTGACCACCATAAACTTGCGCGGCGAGGCGGAACACCTCGCGATGGTCTACATCGCCCACGACGACGACATAGGCGTTGTTCGGCGCGTACCAGGCGCGATACCAGTCGCGCGCATCCTGCCAAGTCATGTGCTTGAGGTCGTCCATCCAGCCGATGATCGGCCGGCGATAGGGGTGGGCGGTGAAGGCCGCCGCGTTGAGCGCCTCATAGACGCGCGCCTGCGGATTGTCGTCGGTGCGCAGGCGCCGCTCTTCCATCACCACCTGGATCTCGCTGGCAAATTCCTCGGGCTTGAGTTGCAGGTTCGCCATGCGATCGGCTTCGAGCCGCATCATCTCGGGCAGGGCGCCCTTCGGCACGATCTGGAAATAGGCCGTGTAATCGAGGCTGGTGAAGGCGTTGTCGCGTCCGCCGGCCGCCGCGACGCGCTTGTTGAACTCGCCGGACTTGAGGTACTTCGTGCCCTTGAACATCAGATGTTCGAGCGCGTGCGCCACGCCCGAAGTGCCGTCCTTTTCGTCCATGGCGCCGGCGCGGTACCAGACCATGTGCACGACGGTGGGGGCGCGGCGATCCTCCTTGACGATCACGCGCAGGCCGTTGGCGAGCGTTTTCTCGAAGGTATCGACATTGGCGTCGGCGGCCAGACTCGGCACTGGCAGGACGGCGAAAACGGACAGCAATGCGAGCAGTTTCTTCATAGTCGGCGTAGTGGGGTTGCGCATCGGGAAATTCAAGGGCTTTGTTAGAATGGCGCGCGCATCATACCGTGCGCGCAACTGGCTACGACAACCTCCCCCATGTTTGGTTTCCTGAAAAAGAACGACGCGGCCAAGGCCGCAGCCGCCGCGCCGCAACCCTCCTGGACGGAGCGGCTGAAAGCCGGCCTCGCGCGCACGCGCGCCACGTTGAACACGCCTCTGGGCGAACTGTTCGCGCGCGGCAAGATCGACGACGAGTTGCTTGAAGAACTCGAATCCACGCTGCTGATGGCCGACTGCGGCGTCGAGGCGACGACCTGGCTGCTGGCCGAATTGCGCGCCCGCGTGAAGAAAGAACGCATCGAATCGCCCGCCGCGCTGCGCGCCACGCTGATCGAGCTGATGACGCAGTTGCTCGCACCGCTGGAACAAGCGCTCGACCTGAGCCATCCCGACCAGAGCCAGCGCCCCTTCATCATCATGATCGCCGGCGTGAATGGCGCAGGCAAGACCACCTCGATCGGCAAACTCGCCAAGCAGTTCCAGCAGGAAGGCCACGGCGTACTGCTCGCCGCTGGCGACACCTTCCGCGCCGCCGCGCGCGAACAGCTCACCGAATGGGGCCGCAGGAACGACGTCACGGTGATCGCGCAGGATGGCGGCGACCCCGCCGCTGTTGTGTTCGACGCGATTGCGGCCGCGCGCGCGCGCGGCATCGACGTCATGCTCGCCGACACCGCCGGCCGCCTGCCGACGCAACTGCACCTGATGGAGGAAATCGCCAAGGTGCGCCGCGTCATCCAGAAGGCCGAGCCAAGCGGCCCGCACGAAGTGCTGCTGGTGCTCGACGCCAACATCGGCCAGAACGCCATCCAGCAGGTGAAAGCCTTCGACAAGGCCATCGGCATCACCGGCCTCGTCGTCACCAAGCTCGACGGCACCGCCAAAGGCGGCGTGCTCGCCGCCATCGCGCGCCAATGCCCGAAGCCGGTGCGCTTCATCGGCGTCGGCGAAGGCATCGACGACTTGCAACCGTTCAAGGCGCGGGAGTTCGTCGAGGCGCTGTTCGGCTAAGGCGCGTCGTCCCGCGCCGACTATTCTGTTGTGATCCGCCTCACCGAACTCCGGCTACCGCTCGAACACCCCCCTGAGCAACTGACCGCCGCCGTGCTGCAACGGCTTGGCCTCAAGCCGGCCGATCTGCTGGAATTGCGCATCCACAAGCGCAGCCCGGACGCGCGCAAGAAGAGCGCGCTGCAATTCGTCTACAGCCTCGACCTCGCGCTGACGGACGAAGCCGCCGTGCTGGCGCGCTTCGCGGACGATACACACGTCAAACCGACGCCGGACATGGCGTACCAGCCCCCGGCCCGCGCCCCCGCCAGTCTGCCGCTGCGACCCGTCGTCGTCGGCTTCGGCCCGGCGGGCATCTTCGCCGCGCTGATCCTCGCCCAGTCCGGCTACAAGCCGCTCGTGCTGGAGCGCGGCAAGAAAGTGCGCGAGCGGACGAAAGACACCTGGGAACTCTGGCGCCAGCACACCCTGCACCCGGAATCGAACGTCCAGTTCGGCGAGGGCGGCGCCGGCACTTTTTCCGACGGCAAGCTTTACAGCCAGATCAAGGACCCGCGCCACCTGTCGCGCAAGGTGCTGACCGAGTTCGTCAAGGCCGGCGCGCCTGAGGAAATCCTCTACGTCAGTCGGCCGCACATCGGCACCTTCCGGCTGGTGAGCATGGTCGAGAAAATGCGCGCGGAAATCGAAAGCCTCGGCGGCGAAATCCGCTTCCAGGCGCGCGTCGATGACCTGCATATCGAGGACGGCCGGGTGCGCGGGCTGATCCTCGTCGACGGCACGCAGATTCGCGCCGACCACGTCGTGCTCGCCCTCGGCCACAGCGCGCGCGACACGTTTGCCATGCTGCATCGGCGCGGCGTGTTCATGGAGGCCAAGCCCTTCGCCATCGGTTTCCGCATCGAGCACCCGCAGACCCTAATCGACCGAGCGCGCCACGGCGCCTTCGCCGGCAACCCGCTGCTCGGCGCGGCGGACTACAAGCTCGTCTATCACGCGCAACAGGGCAAGGGGCGCGGCCGCGCGGTCTTTAGCTTCTGCATGTGTCCCGGCGGCCAGGTGGTCGCCGCCACCTCGGAGCCCGGCTGCGTCGTCACCAACGGCATGAGCCAGTATTCGCGCGCCGAACGCAACGCCAACGCCGGTCTCGTCGTCAACATCGCCCCCGCCGACTTCGGCGGCACGCATCCCCTGGCCGGCATCGAATTCCAGCGCCGCTGGGAACAACGCGCCTTCGATCTCGGCGGCGGCAACTACGACGCGCCGAGCCAGCGCGTCGGCGACTTTCTCGCCGGCCGACCGAGCGAAACGCTGGGCGCGGTCGTGCCCTCCTACCAGCCCGGCGTCAAACCCACCGACCTCGCCGACGCGCTGCCCGACTACGCCATCGCCGCCATACGCGAAGCGCTGCCGGCCTTCGACCGACAGATACGCGGATTCGCCATGGCCGACGCCGTGCTCACCGGCGTCGAAACGCGCACCTCCTCGCCGCTGCGCATTACGCGCGGCGCGGACGGCCAGAGCCTCAACGTCAAGGGCCTCTACCCGGCCGGCGAAGGCGCGGGCTACGCAGGCGGCATCCTCTCGGCGGGTGTCGATGGCATCGAAATCGCGGAAGCCGTGGCGACCGCCATCGCCGCCGCCGTAGCGCGCGGCACCTGAAGCGGCGTCCTCACACCCTGGCGTGCGCCGCCGTCGCGCCAGCGCCGAGTTTTACTGTAAGCTCACGCTCATTCCCTATTTAACTTTCGTCAAGCCATGAACGTCTCCTCCGCGCCGCTGCATTCTTCGGATACCGCTACCGCCGGTGCCTTGTTCATCATCTCCGCACCCTCGGGCGCCGGCAAGACCACGCTGGTGAAGCTGTTGATGGAACTCGACACCGGCATCCGCCATTCGGTTTCCTATACGACGCGCCAGCCGCGCCCCGGCGAAGTTGCGGGACGCGACTACCATTTCATCGACATCCAGGCTTTTCTCGCCATGCGCGAGCGCGGCGACTTTCTCGAATGGGCAGAGGTGCATGGCAACTTCTACGGCACTTCGCGCACCTGGCTGCTCGACGAGATGCGCGCCGGCCGCGACACCCTGCTGGAAATCGACTGGCAAGGCGCCCAACAGGTGCGCGCCTTGGTGCCGGAGGCCGTGAGCATCTTCATCGTGCCGCCGTCCATCGAGGAACTCGAACGCCGCCTGTGCGCGCGCGGACAGGATAGCCAGGAGGTGATCCAGCGTCGCGTTGCCGCCGCGCTGAGCGAATTGAGGCATGTCGACGAATTCGATTTTGTTATAATCAACAAAGACTTGCAGGAAGCATTGGGAGACTTGGCGGCGGCAGTACGTGCCTCCCGCCTTAACTTTCAGCGCCAGCGCGCCCGACATCCCGATGTCTTCCGTTTTCTCACATCCCTCTGAATCACAAAGGATTCCCCATGGCCCGCATTACCGTTGAAGATTGCATGAAGCATATTCCCAACCGTTTCCAGATGACCCTGGCAGCCACTTATCGCGCGCGCCAGCTCACCATGGGCAGCACCCCGATGGTGGAAGTCGGCCGCGACAAACCGACCGTCGTGGCTCTGCGCGAACTGGCCGAAGGCAAGTACGGGGTGGAAATCCTCAATCGCGGACAACCGTAACGCCGCCGCACAGTTCCATGATCTAGGGGCGGAGGACGCATTCATGTCGGCAGCACTCTCCGCCCCCATCCCAGCATCGATACTCGCCGACGAACCGCCGATCATCCCGCTCGACATGCATCCGCCCATCGACCTGGCGGAAGATTTCGAACACTTCATCGCCCAATTGCGGGCCTACCTCAGGTCGGAAGACGTCGACCTGATCGCGGCGGCCTACCACTTCTCGGCCAACGCGCATCGCGGCCAGTTCCGCTCCAGCGGCGATCCCTATATCTCGCATCCGCTGGCGGTGGCCGAAACGCTGGCGCACTGGCGTCTCGACCCGCAAGCGCTGATCGCCGCGCTGCTGCACGACGTGATGGAAGATACCGCCATCACCAAGGAGCAAATCGCTCAGGACTTCGGCAAGATCACTGCCGAACTCGTCGACGGCGTCTCCAAGCTCGACCGACTGGAGCACCAATCCTACGAGGAAGCCCAGGCCGAGAATTTCCGCAAGATGCTGCTGGCGATGGCGCAGGATGTCCGCGTCATCCTCATCAAGCTCGCCGACCGCCTGCACAACATGCGCACGCTCGACGCCGTGCGTCCCGAGAAGCGTCGCCGCGTTGCACGCGAAACGCTCGACATCTATGCGCCGATCGCCAATCGCCTCGGCCTCAATACGCTCTACCGCGAGTTGCAGGAACTCGCCTTCCGCAGCATCCACCCCTTGCGCTACCGCGTGCTGGCCAAAGCGGTCAAGGGCGCGCGCGGCAACCGGCGCGAAGTCGTCAGCAAGATCCTCGATGCCATCGAGCTACGCCTGCCCGCAAGCCATATCGATGCGGAAGTGATGGGGCGCGAAAAGCATCTCTACGGCATCTATCGCAAGATGCGCGACAAGCATCTCTCGTTTTCGCAGGTGCTCGACATCTACGGCTTCCGCATCGTCGTCGCCGACGTGCCGACCTGCTACCTTGCCCTCGGCGCGCTGCACGGCCTCTACAAGCCGGTGCCCGGCAAGTTCAAGGACTACATCGCGATCCCGAAGGCCAACGGTTACCAGTCGCTGCACACCACGCTGATCGGCCCCTACGGCACGCCGGTCGAGTTGCAGATCCGCACGCGCGAGATGCATCACGTCGCCGAATCCGGCGTTGCTTCGCATTGGCTCTACAAGGACGAACAGGCCCTCGACGACTTGCAGCGCACCACGCACCAGTGGCTGCAATCGCTGCTCGAACTGCAAACCGCGACCGTCGATTCCGCCGAGTTCCTCGAACACGTCAAGGTCGATCTCTTCCCCGGCGAGGTCTATGTGTTCACGCCGGGCGGCAAGATCCTCTCGCTGCGGCGCGGCGCCACCGCCGTCGATTTCGCCTACGCCGTGCATACCGACATCGGCAACTGCTGCATTGCCTGCAAGATCAACTTCGAGCACACCCCCTTGCGCACCGAGCTACGCAACGGCGACCGCGTCGAAATCATCACCGCGCCCAACGCCGCGCCCAATCCGAACTGGCTCGGCTTCGTCAAGAGCGGCAAGGCGCGCGCGCAGATCCGCCACTTCCTCAAGACCAAACAGAACGAGGAGTCGGCCGCGCTCGGTGCCCATCTGCTGTCGCAGGCGCTCCACGGTCTCGGACATCGTCTTGAAGAACTCGGCAGTGCCGCCTGGCATCGTTTTCTCAACACCTTCACCGGCAAGACCAAGCAGGAGGTGCTCACCGACATCGGTCTGGGCAAGCGTCTGCCGGCCATCGTCGCGCGCCGTCTGCTCGACGGACGCGCCTCGGGCGGTCCGGTGTCGCAGGTGGCGGGCGCGATTCCGATCAGCGGCAGCCAGGGCATGGCCATGCGTCTGGCCTCCTGTTGTCGGCCGATTCCCGGCGATCCGGTCATCGGCGTCATCAAGGCCGGCCAGGGGCTCATCGTGCATACCCACGACTGTCCGAGCCTGCGCGCAGGCAACGGCAAGGTCGGGCGCGGGCCCGGCGGGCGCAAGGAATGGATCGATGTCGAATGGGAGGTCGGCGCCGCCGGCCCCTTCGAGGTGCTGATCCGCGTCATTGCCCAAAATACGCCCGGCGTGCTGGCGCGTCTGGCGGCGGCGATTGCCGAGCACGGCATCAACATCACCAATGTGCGCATGGACGAGGATCAGGGCGCCACGACCGCGCTGTATTTCACCCTGCAAGTCAGCGGGCGCGTCCATCTTGCGCGTATCCTGCGCAGCCTGCGCCGCCTGCCGGCGGTCACGCGCATTACCCGCCTCAAGGAAGATCAATCCCAGCGGAACCGCACCTAAGGAGAAACGCCATGGCCTACGAATCGGAGCACACAAAATTCATCCGCGGCTGGATGCAACAACATCCGGAAGAGCTTGAAGTTCAAAGGAGCGGGCGCGCCCTGTGGTGGGATCGCGGCACCACAAGCCTGGACGAGCAGGCACGTCTGGCAGCCGCCCAAGTACCGCAAAAGCCGTATTACTACGACGTCAACTAAACACCTGACAGGAAAGGAGTGAAGATGAAACTAATCCCTATCGCCATGATCGCCGCCGGCCTCACGCTGGCCGGCCCTGCCGCCGCCGACCTCGGCTTGGCGCAAAAGCAGGGCTGCCTGGGTTGCCACACGGTCGACAAGAAACTCGTCGGCCCGGCCTGGAAAGATGTCGCTGCGAAATACAAAGGCGACGCTGCGGCCGAAGCCAAACTCATGAAAAAGGTGCGCGAAGGCGGCAAGGGCGTTTGGGGCGACATCGTCCAACCACCCAACACAACGACATCGGACGCCGACATCAAGACGCTCGTCAAGTTCGTGCTGTCCCTCTGAGAACCCGTCATGGAAAAGCCTCTCCTACTTGCCTTTGCCTTAACAGCACTCCTCACCACCGCCGCACAAGCGGCCGAGCCCAGCCCGGCCGTTGCCGCACCCCAGCCCGTGGTCCTGCAGCCCACCACAGCGGCGCCTGCGGCACTGCCAGCAACCGGCCCGGCCACCGATGCCAGCGCTAAGACCAAGGCCAAGGCCAACAAAAAGGCCACCAAGAAAATCGCCCAGGCCAAACGCAAGACCAAGAAGCTCAACCGCAAATCCTGATTGGATCGATGTCAGCGGAAGCGACGCCCACGCGGTCGCTTCCGCACAAGCTCGTTTACACGACCTTGTCTGCGCCCCCTGCTTTTAAGCGCCCCTAGTTAAACCCGAGCGGCAGGCTCGACATTTCATTTACTTGATAGCCATCAATCCAATCGGGAAGCCGCTTGCCTAGCATGCCCGGCATCGTCGTGTCCACACGACACCAATGCATGAGGCTCCCGGCATGAACATTTCCAGCGTCATCGTCATTCCTCATCCCGACCATATCGAAGCGGTGCGCGTGCGCTTGCAGGAGGTCGATGGGGTCCAACTGCATGCGGTATCCCCAGAAGGCAAGATGATCGTCACCGTCGAGGCGGACGACGATCGCACCACGACCGGCACCTACGAATATATCGGCCAGTTGGATGGCGTGCTGTCGGCGTCCATGGTGTATCACCAAAAAGAATCCGATCCAGAAATGGAAATCTCAGTGGAGGCTTAGCCGCCAGGCGATGCCGCAACGATGCAACGATAGGGAGGTCTGCAATGAAACTGACACGGCGTGAATTCATCAAGGCGAACGCGGTCGCGGCGGCAGCAGGCGTCGCCGGCATGGCTGTACCCGGCGCCCAGGCAATCGCCCAGTCCAAGGCCGAGGACGGCGTGCGCTGGGATAAAGGCGTCTGTCGCTACTGCGGCACCGGCTGCGGCGTGCTGGTAGGCGTCAAGGATGGCCGCGTGGTGGCGACGCAGGGCGATCCCGATGCACCGGTCAACAAGGGTCTCAACTGCGTCAAAGGCTACTTCCTGTCGAAGATCATGTACGGTCAGGATCGCCTGACCAAGCCGCTCTTGCGCATGAAGGACGGCAAGTTCGACAAGAACGGCGAGTTCGCGCCGATCAGTTGGGATGCGGCTTTCGACATCATGGCCGAGAAGGTCAAGGACACCCTGAAGAATCCGGCGCAGGGCCAGCGCGGTGTGGCCATGTTCGGCTCCGGGCAGTGGACCGTGTTCGAAGGCTATGCCGCCGCCAAGCTGATGAAGGCCGGCTTCCGCTCCAACAGCCTCGACCCCAACGCGCGTCACTGCATGGCTTCGGCCGTGGTCGGCTTCATGCGGACCTTCGGTATCGACGAGCCGATGGGCTGTTACGACGACATGGAGCACGCCGACGCTTTCGTGCTGTGGGGTTCGAACATGGCGGAGATGCACCCGATCCTCTGGTCGCGCATCACCAACCGCCGTCTCACTGCGCCGCACGTCAAGATCCACGTGCTGTCGACCTTCAGCCATCGCTCCTGCGAGCTGGCCGACAACGAGCTGATCTTCAAGCCGCAGTCCGACCTGGCGATCCTCAACTACATCTGCAACTACATCATCCAGAACAACGCGGTCAATAAGGACTTCGTCGCCAAGCACGTGACTTTCGCCAAGGGCGTCACCGACATCGGCTACGGCCTGCGGCCGAATCACCCGCTGGAGCAGGTTGCCGGCAACAACGGCTACCCCGGTGCGGACGGCAAGCCCAAGGGCAACCCGATGGCGGCCAGCCCGATCAACTTCGACGAGTTCGCCAAGTTCGTTGCCGAATACACGCTCGATAAGGCCCACGAAATTTCCGGCGTGCCGAAGGACAAGCTGGAGGCGCTGGCCAAGGCCTACGCCGATCCGAAGACCAAGGTGATGTCCACCTGGACGATGGGCTTCAACCAGCACACGCGCGGCACTTGGGTCAACAACATGATCTACAACGTGCACCTGCTGGTGGGCAAGATCTCCGAGCCGGGCAACAGCCCCTTCTCGCTGACCGGCCAGCCCTCCGCCTGCGGCACGGCACGCGAGGTCGGCACCTTCGCCCACCGCCTGCCGGCCGACATGGTGGTGACGAATCCGAAGCACCGCGAAGCGTCGGAAAAGCTCTGGAAGCTGCCGGCCGGCACGATCCCGGATTGGGTTGGCTACCACGCCGTCCTGCAATCGCGCATGCTGAAGGACGGCAAGATCGGTTTCTACTGGACCTCGACCACCAACAACATGCAGGCCGGGCCGAACATCAACGACGAAATCTATCCGGGCTGGCGCAATCCCAAAGCCTTTGTGGTGGTGTCCGACGTCTATCCGACCGTATCGGCAATGTCGGCCGACCTGATCCTGCCCTGCGCCATGTGGATGGAGAAGGAAGGCATGTTCGGCAATGCCGAACGGCGCGGCCAGATGTGGCGCCAGCAGGTGAAGGCGCCGGGCGACGCGAAGTCCGACCTCTGGCAGTATCTGGAGTTTTCCAAGCGCTTCAAGGTCGAGGAAGTCTGGCCGGCCGAACTGCTGGACAAGAATCCCGAATACAAGGGCAAGACACTCTACGACGTGCTCTACGCCAATGGCCAGGTCAACAAGTTCGCCAAGGCCGAGACCGCCTCGGTGAACGCCCACGCCTGGGCAGGTTATACCAATGACGAATCGGAAGCTTTCGGCTACTACGTGCAAAAGGGCCTGTTCGAAGAGTATGCGAGCTTCGGTCGCGGCCACGCCCACGATCTGGCGCCCTTCGACGTCTATCACAAGGCGCGCGGCCTGCGCTGGCCGGTCGTCGATGGCAAGGAAACCTTGTGGCGCTTCCGCGAGGGCTACGACCCGTATGTGAAGAAGGGCGAGAGCGTACGCTTCTATGGCCACCCGGACGGCAAAGCGAAGATCTTTGCCCTGCCCTATCAGCCGGCCGCCGAGCAACCGGACCAGGAATACGACCTCTGGCTATGCACCGGCCGGGTGCTGGAGCATTGGCATACCGGTTCGATGACGCGACGCGCGCCGGAGCTTTACAAGGCATTTCCGGACGCCGTTTGCTGGATGCACCCGAAGGATGCCGAGAAGCGTGGTCTCAAGCGCAACGACGTCGTCAAGGTGAGCACCCGTCGCGGCGAAATCCAGTTGCGCGTCGATACCAAGGGCCGCAACAAGCCGCCCGAGGGGTTGATCTTCATCCCCTTCTTCGACGAACACCGCCTGGTCAACAAGCTCACCCTGGACGCCACCTGCCCGTTGTCGAAAGAAACGGACTTCAAGAAGTGTGCGGCCAAGGTAGTCAAGGCCTGATTCCGCTAAACCAATGAACGCGGGGAGCAATGCAGGGGGCAATCTCCCCGTTCAAAGATCATGGACCAAGACACCAAGTCCAGAGGCTCGGCGCGCCGTCAGTTCCTCGCCGATACCGCACGCATGGCGTGCGGCGTCGGCCTGTTGGGACTGGGGCTCGGCCTCTATGCGCGCCACGCCACGGCGCTGCCCCCTGCCGCCATCCGCCCGCCCGGCGCGCTGCCGGAAACGGAATTTTCCGGCGCCTGCATCCGCTGCGGTATGTGCGTGCGCGACTGTCCCTACAACATCCTGCATCTCGCCAAACCTGAGGAGCCGATGTCGACCGGCACGCCGTATTTCGTCGCACGCCAGTTGCCGTGCGAGATGTGCGAGGACATTCCATGCGTGAAAGCCTGCCCGACCGGTGCGCTGGATCACGCCCTGACCGACATCAACAAGTCGCGCATGGGCTTGGCGGTGCTGGTCGATCACGAGACCTGCCTCAACTTTCTTGGCCTGCGTTGCGACATCTGCTATCGCGTCTGCCCGGTGATCGACAAGGCCATCACGCTCGAACCGCAAACCAATGCGCGCACCGGCAAGCATACCCTGTTCATCCCGGTGGTGCATTCCGATCACTGCACCGGTTGCGGCAAGTGCGAGAAAGCCTGCCCGACGGAAATCGCCGCGATCAAGGTATTCCCGCTCTATATGGCCAAAGGGGCCTTGTCGGGCCACTACCGGCTCGGCTGGGTCGAAAAGGAAAAGGCCGGCGGCAGCCTGGTCGCTCCGGAAGTCGAACACCGCTACAACCTGCCGGAGGGCGTGCAGTATGAGCACGGCAAGGGCCTCTCCGCCGTCCCGCCAGCGCCGACTCCTAGCGTGCCGCCCGGCCTGCCCAAGGCATTCCAGGGAGATAAACTGTGAGCGCCATCCCAGGACGACCGGGCGCCGAAGCGATTGCCGCAAAGGGCTGGCTTGCGGCCCACAAGTGGTTGATCCTGCGCCGCAGCAGCCAGATTGGCATCTTGCTGCTCTTCCTCGCCGGGCCTTGGTTCGGCCTGTGGCTCGTCAAGGGCAATCTGAATTTCAGCTACACGCTGGGCTTCCTGCCGCTCGCCGATCCCTATCTGCTGTTGCAAATGCTCTGTGCGCGGCAGACCCCGGAACAGCTTGCCTGGCTCGGCGTGGTCCTCGTGCTGCTGTTTTACCTGCTGGTCGGCGGACGCAGTTATTGCGCCTGGGTATGCCCGGTAAATTTAATCACAGACGCTGCCAACTGGCTGCGCACGCGCCTCGGCCTCAAAGGCGGTGCCCATCTGTCGCGTGCGACGCGCTATTGGCTGCTCACCATGACGCTGCTGGTCGCCGCCCTCACCGGCACGCTGGCTTGGGAAATGCTCAATCCGGTCTCGCTGCTGCATCGCGGCCTGTTGTTCGGCATGGGCCTGGCGTGGGCCATGCTGCTGGCGATCTTTCTGTTCGATCTTTTCGTCATGCGGCAGGGCTGGTGCGGCCATCTCTGCCCGGTCGGGGCGTTCTACAGCCTGATCGGCAAGCTGGCGCTGACGCGCATCAAGCTGCCGGCGCGCGCCGCCTGCAACGACTGCATGGACTGTTTCGCCGTCTGCCCGGAACCACAGGTCATCCGGCCGGCATTGAAGGCAATCCAAGGTACGCCGCCCGTCATTCTCGCAGCGAACTGCACAAACTGCGGGCGCTGCATCGACGTCTGTTCGCAACAGGTGTTCGCCTTCGGCATCCGCACGATTAAGTCAAACGCTTAGTAGCACTGTATTCATTTCTCACGGGAAGGGAGACGATCATGAAACGAACCGTCACGATAGGCATGGCATTGACCGCTGCACTATTGTTCGGCTGTACGCAGCAATTTGCCGGCGTAAAGTCGATGCGTGGAGCCGAAGTCAATACGGCCGACCAGGCCGAGGCAGTCAAAGCGTATGCGGGCAAGAAACCCGGCTTGCAAAAGCCAATTGCGCGCACGTATCAGCAGCAGCCGCCGCTGATACCCCATGCCGTGGATAACTTCGACGAGATCACGCTTGAGGAAAACCAGTGCATGAGCTGCCACAGCCCGGAAACCTTCAAGACGAAAAATGCGCCGCTGGTAGGCGAGAGCCATTTCGTCAACCCGGCGACCGGCCAGAAACTCGCCAGCCTGTCGATGGCACGCCACAACTGCGTGTCATGCCATGTACCGCAAGTCGACGCCAAGCCCCTGGTCGACAACAGCTTCGTCGGCAACGTCGGCAAGAACTGAGTTAGCCCGCCCCACTTCCAGCGGCCGTCAGTGCGACGGCCCCGGCGGGGCAAGCGGAGACACAGGCGCCGCAACCGTTACAACGGTCGGCAATGGGTTCGGGGTAGGCCGCCCCCATTACGCGCGGCGAAAAGCGAATCGCCGCTACCGCACAGGCATCGCTGCAACTGCGGCAGACCACCTCTTGATACGCTAGGCAGTGGCTGTCCACCTGCACGCGCAGGCGCCAGGGCGGCACGTCAGCACCTTGCCTCAGCGCCCCGGGCAGGCAGGCATCGCGGCACTTGCCGCAAAACGTACAGGCACCGCGCGCGAAATCGACTTCCGGGAAGCCCCGCACCACCACCAGAATGCCCTCCGGACAAACCTTGTCGCACGCGCCGCAGCGCGTACAAACCGCGAGGAACTCGGGCTCGGCCAGCGCCCAGGGGGGGCGTTGCGGCGCCTTGCGACCCGAGAGGTCGCCGCGCAGGAATTGTCGGCGTGAAATCATGCGTGGATCGTAGCAATAAAAAGGGCGGCTTACGCCGCCCGCTTGCGTTGCGGCGCGCGCAACTTACTCTTCGTCGTCCTCTTTCATGCCCTTGGGCTTCTGGTGGGCGATGCCCTTGTGGCAGTCGATGCAGGTCTCGTTGTTCTTCTGCGCCAGTTCATGCTGCTTGCGACCGCGCTGCTTTTGCAGGTCCGCCTTCATGCCTTCCCAAGTGTGGCAGTTGCGGCACTCGCGGGAATCGGACGCCTTCATGCGCTTCCACTCGCGTTCCGCCATTTCCAGACGATGCGCCTCGAATTTTTCCCGCGTATCGATCACGCCGGTGAGCTTGCCCCAAACTTCCTTCGAGGCTTGGACCTTGCGGATGATCTTGTGCGTCCAGTCGCGCGGCACATGGCAGTCGGAACAGACGGCGCGCACGCCGGTACGGTTCTGGTAGTGAATGGTCTTCTGGTATTCCGGATAGACGTTGTCGCGCATTTCGTGACAACCGATACAGAATTGCATCGTGTTGGTGGCTTCCATCGCCGTATTGAAACCGCCCCAGAAAACGATGCCGCCGACAAAGCCAAACAGCAGCAGGCCAAGCAGCGAATATTTGGCGCTGGGTTTCTTCAGTGTGCTCCACAAACTCATTTTGGATGCCTCCGCGAATGCAGTGGGGGCATCTTAGAACTTGGGCGCGGCGCTTCCTTGATCTAACTTAAGTGGGGGTGCAGTTCGCGGCGCGGCGGCCAGCGCCGCGCCTGTCCTGACTGCCTAGCGCGGCTTCTTTGCCGCTGTCTTGCCTTGCAAAGCCTGCGCTTCGGCGATGTTGGCCTTGACCACATTGGCATCCTCGGCGTCGGGCGGCAACAACTGCAGCAGGCGTTCCCAATCGGCGATTGCCTTGGCATATTGCTTGGCCTCGAAGGCGGCGGTGCCGCGCAGCCAGAGACCTTGCAGATTTGCCGGATCAAGCTTAAGCGCCCGATCGATCAGGGCGATGACCTTGGCGTTGAAACCGCCGGCGCTGGCGGCCAGCGTATCGGCGTAGTCGATCAGCAACTCGGCATTGCTGTCGAGCAGCTTGCCGGCACGCTCGTAGGCGCGCAAGGCATCGGGCATACGGCCCATCGCCTTGTAGGAGCGCGCCAGCATCGCCCAGCCCTGAAGATTGTCCGGCTCGGTTTCGAGCTTGGCGGCAAGACCGCTCACCATGCGCTCGATGTCGTCGGTGCTGAAGCGCTTTTCCGGCGGCGGCGGGTTGAGCGCGGCCGGATTGCCGAGGACGAGGTAGAGCAACAACGCGCACAGCGGCACGGCCAGACCCAAGCCGACAGGCACGGCGTGGTTGGGCGTGGCAGCAACAGCCTGTGGCGGCGTCTCGGTGACGCTGTCTTCGAGCAGACGGCGTTGCAGTTCGCCGCTGGCTTGCCGGTAGTCGTCCTCCGACAAGGCGCCCTCGGCGCGGTCGCGTTCCAGTTCGGCGAGTTGGTCGAGGTAGATTGCGGCATTCAACTGCTGGCGCGAAAAGTCGGCGGTGGCGGAACGGCGGCGGAAGGGCAGCAGCAGGAGCAGCAAGGTGACGCCGACCATGAGCGTGGCGCCGATGGCGAATCCGATCATGAACGCTCCCCTTTCAGCAGGGCTTCAGCGCGCTTACGCTCCTCGTCCGACAGCGGGACATCGGCCACCAGCCGGTTGCGGCGGCGCAGAAAGTTCACCAACACGACCAGAGCCACCGCCAGCAGGACGAAGGGACCAGCCCAGAGCACATAGGTGCTGGGCTTGACCTGCGGCCGGTAGAGCACGAAATCGCCATAGCGGCTGACCAGGAAGTCCTTGATCTCCTGATCCGACTTGCCGTCCTTGATCAGGTTGCGCACTTCGCGGCGCAGATCCTGCGCCAGATCGGCGCGCGAGCCGGCGAGCGATTCGTTCTGGCAGACCAGGCAGCGCAACTCCTCGGCAATCGTGTTCAGGCGCTGTTCGACCACGGGGTCGTCGGCGAGCGGCGCCGCCTCGCGCGCCAGGGCGGGCAAAGACAGCAGCATGGCGCAAAGCAGTGCAAGCGGCAGCCTCATTTGTTCAACTCCTGAATCAAGGGCACGATCTTCTTTGCCAACACCTCGGGCGTCACCGGCCCGATCTGCTTGAACCGGATGACGCCGGCCTTGTCGATCAGATAGGTTTCCGGCACGCCATATACGCCATAGTCGATACCGATGCGGCCGTCGGCGTCGAAGGCCGAGAGCAGGTAGGGATTGCCGAAGCGCGCCAGCCAACGCTGGCCGTCCTCGCGCTTGTCCTTGTAGTTGAGACCGATCAAGGGTGCGGCGCCGCTTTTGGCGAACTCGACCAGCACCGGATGCTCTTCGCGGCAGGAAACGCACCACGAAGCCCAGACGTTCAGCAGCCAGACCTTGCCCAGCATTTCCTGCGGCGCGAAGGATTTACCCGCATCGTGCAGTTGCGGCACGCTGAAGGCCGGCGCCGCCTTGCCGACCAGCGGCGAGGGCACTTCGCGCGGGTTCAGGTTGAGGCCGACGGCGAGGAAGCCGATCAGGACGATGAAGATGCCGAGGGGCAGTAAAAATCGGTTCATGCGGGAACTCCGGCAGTAGCGGCGGCCGCTTGCCTGGCCTTGAGACGGTAGCGGCGGTCGGTGGCGGCGAGCAGCCCACCCAGCGCCATCAGGATGCAACCGCCCCAGATCCAGTCGACAAAGGGCTTGTAATACACGCGCACCGCCCAGGCACCGTTGTCAAGCGGCTCGCCGAGCGAGACATACACGTCGCGGGTGAAGCCGGCGTCGATGGCGGCTTCGGTCATCGGCATCGACGACGAGTTGTAGTTGCGTTTTTCCGGGTGCAGCGTCTTGAGCATGCGTCCATCCTTGGAGAGTTCGACCGTGCCGACGGCGGCACGGTAATTCGGTCCCTCCGCTGCGCGCACGCCGATGAACTTGAAGCTATAGCCGCCGACGCTGACGGTATCGTCCGGCCCCATGCGCACATCACGCTCCTCCTGATAGCCGCCGACCATCGCAACGCCGACGACAAAGGCCGCCAGACCGAAATGGGCAAGTTGCATGCCCCACCAGGCGCGCGGCGGCAGGCCGGTCTTGAGCCGCGCGGCAACCTGCAGGCCGCCGGCCGCAACGATCCAGACCGCCAGCGCCAGCGCCAGCGCGACATAGGCATGCCACGCGCCCGCCAGGAAGGGCAAGCCGATGCCGCCGAGCACGGCAATCAGCGCAGCCGGCCAGAGCTTGCGGCCGATATCCTTGAGGTCGGCATGCTTCCAGCGCGCCAGCGGGCCGAGGGCCACCAGGACCAGGAGCGGCAGCATGATCGGCACGAACACCGAGTTGAAATAGGGCGGGCCGACCGAGAGTTTGCCCAAACCCAGCGCGTCGATGATGAGCGGATACAGCGTGCCGAGCAGTACCGCGCCGCAGGCCACCAGCAGCAACACGTTATTCACGAGCAGGAAGGTTTCGCGCGAAACCAGCGCGAACCCGCCGCCGAGGCTGACCTTGGGCGCACGCCAGGCGAACAGCAGCAAGGAACTGCCGACCACGACGGCGAGCAGGAAAAGAATGAACACGCCCCGGCGCGGGTCGGTAGCAAAGGCATGCACCGACGTCAGCACCCCCGAGCGCACAAGGAAGGTGCCAAGCAGCGAGAGCGAGAAGGCTGCAATCGCCAGCAACACCGTCCAGTTCTTGAAGCTGCCGCGCTTCTCGGTGACGGCGAGCGAATGGATCAGCGCGGTACCGACCAGCCAGGGCATGAAGGAGGCATTTTCCACCGGATCCCAGAACCACCAGCCACCCCAGCCGAGCTCGTAATAGGCCCACCAGGAACCGAGCGCGATGCCGAGCGTGAGGAAGATCCAGGCTGCCGTGGTCCAGGGCCGCGACCAGCGCGCCCAGGCGGCGTCGAGCTGGCCGGCCAGCAGCGCGGCGATGGCGAAGGCGAAGACCACCGCGAAGCCGACATAGCCCATGTAAAGCATCGGCGGATGGAATACCAAGCCCGGGTCCTGCAGCAGCGGATTCAGATCGCGGCCTTCCTCGGCACCGGGGAGCAGCCGGTCGAAGGGACTGGAGGTGATCAGCACGAAAGCCATCAGGCCGACCAGCACCAGTCCGAGCACGCCGAGCACGCGCGCTACCATCGCTTCCGGCAACTGGCGCGAGAACAACACCACCGCCTGCGCCCAGCCGGCCAGCATCAGCATCCACAACAAGAGCGAACCCTCGTGGCCACCCCACACCGCCGCAATACGGTACAGCGTGGGCAACTGGGTGTTGGAATGCTGGGCGACATAGATCACCGAAAAATCGTTGCTGTAGAAAGCCCAGGTCAGACAGCCAAAGGCGAAGGCGATCAGCAGGAAGGCGGCGGTGGCCGCCGGCCGCGCCACCGCCATCCATTGCGCGTGGTTGCGATGGGCGCCGAGCAAGGGCAGGATGCCCTGCACCAGCGCAACCAGGAGCGTGAGCATCAGGGCGAAATGGCCGAGTTCTGGAATCATGGGATTTGCCGGAAAGTTATTGCTTCAGGGTTTTGGCGGCGTTCTGCGCCTGATCGACGGCATGCTGCGCCTCGGGCGGCATGTAGTTCTCGTCGTGCTTGGCCAACACTTCGCTGGCAGTAAAGACGCCGTCCGCGCCCAACTTGCCTTGCGCCACCGCACCTTTGCCCTCCTTGAACAGGTCGGGCAGGATGCCGGTGTAGGCCACGGGCACTTCCTTGGCGGTGTCGGTCACGATGAAATGGACGGTGAGGTTGTCGCGTCGCAGCGAGCCTTCCTTGACCATGCCGCCGATGCGGAAGGCCTTGCCCTGCGGCGCCTTGCCGGCAGCGACCTCGGTAGGCGTAACGAAGAAGGCGATATTGCTGTCGAGCGCTTGCAGGACGAAGACGCTGGCGATCGCCAAGGCAGCCAGTCCGCCAGCGATCAGGGCAATGCGTTTGTGGCGAGGTTTCATGATTGGTCGAGTTTCTCCGCCAGGCGCTCGCGGCGCAGGCTGCGCAAAATGGAACTTCGACGCTTGCCGGCCAGAATAGGTTCCACGATCATCAATGCCACACAGGCGCCGAAACTGCCCCAGACATAGAAGGCATAGCCGCCCATGGCGAAGAATTCGGCGGGAGAGCCCCAGTTCATTGCTTTACCTCCGGCAAGTCCTTGACCCATTCGGTGTGCGCTTCGCGTTCGAGGATGATGGCGCGCACACGGGCCAAAGCAACGGCAATCGAATACATCCAGAAGCACAAGGCCATGATCAGCATGCCCCACAGCATGGTCTGGGCCATGGCCGGCGATTTCGTCAGCGACACCGAAGCGCCCTGGTGCAGGGTGTTCCACCACTTCACCGAGAAATAGATGATCGGCACGTTCACCACGCCGACCAGCGCGAGGATCGCCCCAGCCTTGTCGGCGCGGCGCGGATCGTCGATGGCGGCCTGCAGGGCGATGAAGCCGATGTAGAGGAAGAACAGGATCAGTTCCGAAGTCAGGCGCGCGTCCCAGACCCACCAGGCGCCCCACATCGGCTTGCCCCACAAGGCGCCGGTCCATAGGCTGAGAAAAGCCATCAGCGCCCCGGTCGGCGCCAGCGCCTGCGCCATCATGCCCGACAAGCGCGTGTTGAGCGCCAGCCCCAGGCCCGCCCATGCGGCCATGACGATGTAGATGAACATCGACATCCACGAGGCCGGCACATGGATGAAGATGATGCGATAACCCTCGCCCTGCTGGGCATCGGTCGGCGCGACGAAAAAGCTGATCCACAGACCGATGGCGCCGAACACGGCGGTCAGCGCCCAGAACCATGGAATCAGCTTGCCCGCGAGCGGATAAAAGCTCTGCGGGCTGGCGTATTTGAACCAATGGACGATCTTGTTACTCAAGCGCAATCCTCAAGGCTGCCGTGGTCGCCCACGGCGCGAAAAAAACCGCCAGCGCCAACAGCGCCGCCAGCAACGATAAATGACCGCCCGCACCCAGTCCGGAAATATGCGCTTCCACCGCGCCCGCGCCGAAGATCAGGGCCGGCACATAAAGCGGCAGAACCAGCAGGGACAGCAACACACCGCCGCCGCGCACCCCCAGCGTGAGCGCGGCACCGATGGCGCCGATCAAGGACAGCAAGGGGGTACCCAACAACAGCGCCACCACCAGAACGCCGAGCGCACTGGCCTCCAGGTCGAACTGGAGGCCCAGCACCGGTGCCAGCAGCACCAGCGGCAAGCCGGTGGTAAGCCAGTGGGCGGCGATTTTACCCGCGATCAGCGGCCCCAACGGGGTGGGCGACAACAGCATTTGCTCCAGAGTGCCGTCGGCATGGTCTGGGGCGAACAAGCGCGCCAAACCAAGCATCGTCGCCAGCAAAGCCGCCACCCAAAGCACGCCGGGAGCGATTTTTCGCAGCAAAGCGGACTCCGGCCCGATACCGAGCGGAAACAGGCTGACGACGATGATGAAGAAGAACAAGGCGGTCAGCACCTCGCTCTTGCGACGCATCGCCAGCAGCAGGTCGCGGCGGATGATGGCGAGCACGGCATTCATAGCTTCAGCACCCGGCCATTGGGCAAGGGCATGCTTTGGTGGCTGGTAAGGATCGCCATGCCGCCGCCCGCCAGATGCGTCTCGATCAGGCCGGACAACATATCGACAGCTTTCACATCCAGCGCCGTGAAGGGCTCGTCGAGAATCCACAGCCGCGCCTGACGCACTGCCAAGCGCGCCAGCAGCACGCGGCGCTTCTGGCCGGCAGACAGGAAACGCACGGACAAATCCTCGCGCCCGCGCAAACCGAATCGGGCCAGGGCAGTCAGCGCCGTCGCCGCGTCCAGCGCCGCGCCGTCGAGCCGGGCGGAGATCATGAGATTTTCGAACGGCGTCAGGTCTTCCTTCACCGCGCCGTGATGACCGAGGAACAGCATCTCGCGTCGGTACTCCTCGGCAAGCTCTTTGATCGGCTCGCCGCGCCAGCGGATTTCGCCGTCCGCTGGCGGCGACAGGCTGGACAGAATGCGCAACAGGCTGGTCTTGCCGGCGCCGTTCTCGCCCTGCACATGCAGCCATTCGCCCGGCCCGACCGCAAGATCGAGCCCGGCAAACAGGCGGCGTTCGCCGCGAACACAGGAAAGGCCGGTCGCAGTCAGCATGGGGGGCGAATTCTGCCTGAATCGGCAGGACTTGGCTTAACGGAGGTCAAGCCCGCAGCGTCGCTAGGCCGCACACACAAGACTCGGCGCTGGCGACACGGCGCATCTTGTGCGCCGGCTCAAGTCGTCTCGCGCACGTAGGGCTCGCGCAGTTCGACTGGCCGCACCGCCTTCTTGCGCATGCGGATGTTGAGCATTTCGACACCGACCGAGAACGCCATGGCGAAGTAGATATAGCCCTTGGGCACATGGTGGCCGAAGCCATCCGCGATCAGTACGACGCCGACGACGACAAGGAAGGACAGTGCCAGCATCTTGATCGTCGGGTGGTCCGAGACGAAACGGCCGATGGCACTGGCGAACAGCATCATCAGACCCACCGAGGCGACCACCGCCGCAATCATCACCGCTACCTCGCTCACCATGCCGACGGCGGTGATGATCGAGTCGAGCGAGAACACCAGGTCGATCACGATGATCTGGGCGATGACGCCGAAGAAGCTCGACGCCACCTTGTTCGACTCCCCGCCTTCCTCGCCTTCGAGCAACTGGTGCACTTCGCCGGTGCTCTTCCAGATCAGGAAGAGGCCGCCGGAAATCAGGATCAGGTCGCGCCCGGAAATCCCCTGACCCAAGACTGTAAGCACCGGCTCGGTCAGCCCGACGATCCACGACAGCAGCAGCAGCAGCCCGATGCGCATGAACATCGCCAGGAACAGGCCGATGCGGCGCGCCAGTTCCTGTTTCTCGCGCGGCAACTTATCGACGAGGATGGAAATGAAAATGATGTTGTCGATGCCGAGCACCAGTTCCAGCGCAGTCAGCGTGAAAAAGGCGATCCAGACTTCGGGGCTGAGCAGGAGTTCGATCATGGTCGGTAAACCGGAAAGTGACAGTTAGCAGGCAAGGCAGGTTAGCGACGCGCGGCAGCCAGAGCGGCGATGCGCTCCTCCAGCGGCGGGTGGCTGGAAAACAGCGCCATCCAGCCCGGGCGACCGTTGATGCCGGCGGTGGCGACGTTCTGCGGCAGTTCGCCCGCCTCCATGCCGCCGAGGCGACGCAACGCCGCCATCATCGGCTGCGGCGTACCCATCAAGCTGGCGGCCCCGGCATCGGCGCGGAACTCGCGCTGGCGCGAGAAATACATGACGACGACGCTGGCGAGGATGCCGAACACGATGTCGCAGACCACCACGGTAATCATGTAGCCGATACCGTGGCCGGAGGACTCCTGATCGCCACGGCGCAGGAAGGAATCCACCAGATAACCGACGACGCGGGCAAGGAAGAAGACAAAGGTATTCATCACGCCCTGAATCAAGGTCAGCGTCACCATGTCGCCATTCGCGATGTGGGCGACCTCGTGGGCAATCACCGCCTCGGCCTCCTCCCGCGTCATGGCCTGCAACAGACCGGTGGATACCGCCACCAGCGAGTTGTTGCGACTCGCACCGGTGGCGAAGGCATTGGGCTCGCCCTCGTAAATAGCGATCTCGGGCATGGGCAGGCGGGCCTTCTCGGAAAAGCGGCGCACGGTGTCGAACAGCCAAAGTTCGGTAGCGGTATTGGGTGTTTCGATCACCCGAGCTCCAGTGCTCCACTTGGCGATGGTCTTCGACATCCAGAGCGAGAGGAAGGCGCCGCCGAAGCCCATGATGGCAGCGAACATCAGCAATTTTCCGAGATCGAGGCCAGTGCTGGTAAAGAAGCGGTTGGCTCCGGTCAAGGTGGCGACTACACCCAACACCAGCATGATGGCCAGGTTGGTACCGATCAGCAGCATGACGCGTTTCATGGTTCGACTCCTTTGAAAAAATACGCGGCGAAGTTTAATGAGCAAGATCACTTCGCACAAATCGAATAATATTTAAAAACACATCGCATTTATCGATGAATTAAAATCATGCCCAATCTCAACTACAAACATCTGCGCTACTTCTGGATGGTGGCCAAATCCGGCAGCATCGCCCGCGCCAGCGAACAGTTGCACCTGACCCCACAGTCGATCAGCGGCCAGTTGAGCGAGTTCGAGTCGGCACTCGGGGTTGAATTGTTTCGGCGCGTCGGGCGCGGGCTCGAATTGACCGCCACCGGTCAGCGCCTGCTGGGCTACGCCGACCGAATTTTCATGCTTGGCGACGAAATGCTCGACGCCATCCACGACGACCCCGCCCCGCGCAGTATGCCGTTCCGCGTCGGGATCGCCGACTCGGTGCCCAAAATGGTGGCGTATCGCCTGGTCGAGCCCTCCTTGAAACTAGAGGAACCCCTACGCCTGATCTGCCGCGAGGGCCGGCTGACGACCTTGCTGGCCGACCTGGCGGTGCATCGCCTCGATATGGTGATCGCGGATCGCCCCATGCCCGAAAATCTGAACGTGCGCGGCCATGACCATTTCCTCGGCGAAAGCGGGATTACCGTGTTCGGCGCACGCGCGCTGCTCACCACAAGCGCAACAAGCTTCCCGGCGCTGCTGGATACGGCGCCGTTTCTCTTGCCCGGCGCGGATGTCGCCTTGCATCCGCGCTTGCTGCGCTGGTTCGAGGCACAAAACTTACGCCCGCGCATCGTCGGCGAATTCGACGACAGTGCGCTACTCATGGCCTTCGGCCAAGCTGGCGCCGGCTATTTCGCCACACCAACGGCAATTGAGTCCCACGTCGTGCGGCAACACGAAGTAGAGGTTGTCGGCAGGATCGATGTCGTGCGCGAACAGATCTACGCCATCACCACAGAGCGCAAACTGACCCACCCGATTGTCGCGGCCATCTGTCGCTTCGCCCAGCACGACATGTTCGGCGGGGAATCCCTCAAGCCAAGCACACAGCCAAGCGCGCAATAAGCAACACTTATACAAATAATTAAACCATTGCTTGTTGCGGCGCGACATTATTTCTTATACTGCGCTGCATCACGAACACGCACAGGGCGCAACCTTGGGCGTGCCAGTACGAAAGGGCAGCAAGCCGCCCTTTCGCCCAGTTGGCCGGGACTACCCCCGGCCGCGCCGTGATGGTCGTCGAGACTCATGCCCGCAAGGCGTGTTTCCGAAAGACCAACGAAGGTTCGCTGCGCAATCCCTATTTCGGCTCACCGCCGGAAACGGTATGCAGGCGAGTGTTTTCGATCACGGCGCGCGCATTTGCTATTTTTTCGGCGCGCCCATCGTGGGGGTATCGCTGTCTCATGGAATCGATGTCGAATCTGGCAGTGGCAGGTGGTTTCATGGCCGCGCTCGGCGTGGCCCTGGCTGCGCTGTTGGCCTTTGCCAATCGCAAGCTCTACGTTTACGAAGATCCGCGTATTGGTCAGGTCGAAGATCTGTTGCCTAAATCGAATTGCGGGGCCTGCGGTCAGCCGGGCTGCCGTGGCTTTGCCGAGAAGGCAGTGACCGGCGCTGTCGTACCGGCGCAATGCACCGTAAGTTCGCCGCAGCAACGTCAGGACATCGCCGATCTGCTCGGCGTCACCGCCGGCAACATCGAAAAGAAGGTGGCACGTCTGGCTTGCGCTGGCGGCAAGCATGTTGCCTTCGTGCGTGCCCGCTACGCCGGTCTCAAGACCTGCCGTGCGGCAGCCGTGGTCGGCGGCGGCGGCAAGGAATGCGCCTGGGGCTGCCTCGGTCTGGGCGATTGCGAGGCAGTCTGCAATTTCGACGCCTTGCATCTGAATGTCCATGGTCTGCCGGTCGTCGACGCCGACAAATGCTCGGCCTGCAACGACTGTGTCGAAGTCTGCCCCAAGGGCCTGTTTTCGCTGGAACCGATCAGCCATCGCCTTTGGGTGGCCTGCAAAAACAAGGCGGACGGCGACACGGCCGAGGCGTCTTGCGAAGTTGCCTGTACCGCTTGCGGCAAATGCGTGGCCGACGCGCCGCCCGGCCTGATGCAGCTTGAAGGCCAATTGGCGAGCATTCGCTACGAACTGAATATCTGGGCCACCAAGACCCCGACCGAACGCTGCCCAACCGGTGCCATCGTCTGGTTCGACACCCCCAACCACGCGCTCAAGGGCGCCACCGCCAAGAAAATTCTGCGACAGGACGCCCTGCCGCAGTTGCACTGATTTTTCCAGGAGCTTGCCATGTTGAAGAAACTGTTCTCGTCCGCTGCCGCCGATGAATCGACCAAGCAGGTCAAGTACCCGGGGATCCGCGACGCGGTCGATGGCAACACCGCCGTCATCCATGTCGAGCGCGAAGCCTCGGATGCTGCGGGTTCCTACCCGATCACGCCCTCGACGCAGATGGGCGAGTACTGGGCCGAGGAAGTCGCCAAGGGTCATCTCAACATCTCCGACAAGCCGCTGATCTTCATCGAGCCCGAATCCGAGCACGCCGCCGCCGGCGTCACCGCCGGCATGGCGATGACCGGCCTGCGCGCAACGAACTTCTCCTCCGCTCAGGGCGTCGCCTTCATGCACGAATCGCTTTACGGCGCGGTCGGCAAGCGTTTGCCTTATGTCCTCAATATGGGTTGCCGGGCCATCACCAAGGCCTCGCTGAATGTGCATTGCAGTCACGACGACTACCACTGCGTCGACGACACCGGCTTCATTCAGGTCATGGCAAAAAACGCCACCGAGGCGGCCGACCTGAACCTGATCGGTCGCAAGATCGCCGAACTTTCGCTGACACCAGCCATCATCGGCCAGGATGGCTTCATCACCACCCACCTGATCGAGTCGGCACTGCTGCCCGAACTCGCTCTGATTGAGGAGTTCGTCGGCAAACCCGACGACATCATTGACACGCCCACCCCCGCTCAACAAATGCTGTACGGCCCGAAGCGCCGCCGCGTGCCGGCGATCTGGGACGTCGATACGCCCATGGTCTCGGGTGTGGTACAGAATCAGGACGCCTACATGCAGGCCACGGCCGGCCAGCGTCCCTACTTTTTCGATCACATCGAGGCGCTTACCGACGGCTGTTTCGAAGAATATGCCGGCCTTACCGGCCGCCGCTACCAGCGCGTATCGGCCTTCAAGCTGGACGATGCCGACTATGTCATCGTCGGCATGGGCAGCATGATCGTGCAGGCCGAGGCCGTCGCCGACTACCTGCGCGAAACGCGCAAGCTCAAGGTCGGCGTGGTCAATCTCACCATGTTCCGCCCCTTCCCCGGCAGTCTGCTCGGCAATGCGCTGCGCGGCAAAAAAGGCGTAGTCGTGCTGGAGCGTACTGATCAGCCGCTGGCCGAAGACCTGCCAGTAATGCGCGAGGTGCGCTCAGCACTCACCAAGTGCCTGGAAAACGGCGCAGTGCTTGACGGCGACAAACCCTTCCCCGGCTATGCCTCTTATGCCGCCGGCGAAATGCCACGCCTGTATTCCGGTTGCTACGGTCTCGGCTCGCGCGACCTGCAACCCGAAGGCCTGATCGGTGCCATCGAGAACATGCTGCCCGAAGGCGCGAAGCGCAGATTCTTCTACCTCTCCATCGACTTCGCGCGCGATCCGCTCAACCCGAAGGACGAAGTGCATCAGCAGGAAATCCAGGAAAAATATCCGCAGATCAAGGCGCTCGGTATCCGTGGCAGCGAAAACCCCAACCTGCTGCCCAAGGGGGCGATCACGGTGCGCATGCACTCGGTCGGCGGCTGGGGCGCGATCACCACCGGCAAGAATCTGGCGATGACGCTGTTCGAGCTGCTCGGCTGGGACATCAAGGCCAACCCGAAGTACGGTTCGGAGAAGAAGGGCCAGCCGACGACCTACTATCTTTCGGCCGCACCGGAGCCGATCCGCATCAACTGCGAATACACCTATGTCGATGTCGTGCTCTCGCCCGACCCCAACGTCTTCGGCCACAGCAATCCGCTCTCCGGCCTGAAGCAAGGCGGCTTTTTCATCATCCAATCCAACCTCGGCGCCGAGACCTGGGCGAGTTTCCCGCTCTGGGCGCAGAAGTTCATCGTCGATAACGACATTCACGTTTTCTACCTCGATGCCTTCCAGGTGGCGCGCGAAGAAGCCGGCTCCGCCGAGTTGCAGTTGCGCATGCAGGGCATCGCCTTCCAGGGCGCTTTCTTCGCCGCCAGCCCGACCATGCAGAATGCCGGGCTGACCGAGAACGCCCTGTTCGCCGCCATCGAAGCGCAATTGCAGGCCAAGTTCGGCGGCAAGGGCGCACGCGTCGTGGCCGACAACCTGCGCGTGGTCAAGCGCGGCTTCACCGAACTGACCGAGATCACCGACAAGCAGGTCGGCGTCACGCGCAAGCAATTCGTCAAACAGGATGCCGGCCTGCCGATCATGCTGCAACAATTGCCGGCAGGCGACGGCGGCATTGCCGACATCCACCGCTTCTGGGAACAGACCGGCCACTTTTATCTGACCGGCAAGGGTTCGGACAATCTCGTCGACCCCTTCATCGGCATGTCGCTGATGCCGGCGGCCACCGGCGTCTATCGCGACATGACCGGCATCCGCTTCGAGCATCCGGTGTGGATCGCCGAAAACTGCACGGCCTGCGGCAACTGCTACACCGAATGCCCGGACTCGGCGATTCCCGGTCTGGTCAGCTCGGTCGGCGACGTGTTCAACACGGCGATCACCCGCATCGAAACCCAGGGCACGCCGACGCGCTTCCTGCGCCGCGCCGTGCGCACGGTGGAGAAGAAGCTGCGCGGCCTGATCGAGCGCGAAGGCGGCGCCGTGCGTCCGCTGATCGACCGCGCCATGAGCGAAACCGTGGCCGAGGCGCCCGAAGCCGACCGCCACAGCATGTCCTCCGAATTCACCCTGCTTCAGGTGCAACTCGCCGGCTTCCAGTTCGCCGCGACCAAGCCGTTCTGGGATCTGAAAGAGAAGCAGGCCAAAGGTAGCGGCGGTCTGTTCTCGATCACCGTCAACCCCTATACCTGCAAGGCCTGTGCGCTGTGCGTCACCGTTTGCGAAGACAATGCCCTGCAAATGGTGACGCAAACCGACGCCTCGACCGACAAGCTGCGGCGCGACTGGAACTTCTGGCTCGACCTGCCGACCACGCCGAAGGAATACAGCCGCATCGACAGCCTCGACGAGAAAGTCGGCGCGCTGGAAACCCTGCTGCTCGACAAGCACAACTACAACTCCATGGCCTGCGGCGACGGCGCCTGCCTGGGCTGCGGCGAAAAAACCGCGATCCACCTGTTCACCTCGACCGTCACCGCGCTGATGCAGCCGCGCGTCAAGACCTTCGTCGAGAAACTCGACGACCTGATCGGCAAACTCGAACAGCACATGCGCATCAAGCTGGCTTCGGCCGTCGATCTCACCGACACCGGCGCCGTGATGCGTGCCGTCGATGCCACCGGCCAGCACGATCTGACCTTGTCAAATCTCGCCGCCAAGCTCAACGAGAACAAGCCCTCGCAACTGCTCGATCCGTCCTGGGTGAAAAACACCGCCCAACTGCTCGAAAAGCTCAAGGATTTGAAGTGGCGCTATGTTGAGGGCCCGAGCAAGCGCGGCCGCGCCGAAATGGGCATCGTTAACTCCACCGGCTGCACCTCGGTATGGGGCTCGACCTATCCCTTCCACCCCTATCCCTTCCCCTGGACCTCGCACCTGTTCCAGGATTCGCCCAGCGTGGCGATGGGCATTTTCGAAGGCCACATGGCGAAGATGGCCGACGGCTTCAAGGCCGTGCGCATGGCCGAAAAGGAACTCGCCGGCGACTATCTGCCGGAGCGCGACGACGACTTCTTCCGCCGCTTCGCCTGGCAGAAATTCTCCGCCGACGAATGGCTGCTCTGCCCGCCGGTCGTCAGCATGGGCGGCGACGGCGCGATGTACGACATCGGCTTCCAGAACCTGTCGCGCGCGCTGATGTCCGGCATGCCGATCAAGATCCTCGTCGTCGATACGCAGGTGTATTCGAATACCGGCGGCCAGGCCTGCACCTCGGGCTTCATCAGCCAGGTATCGGACATGGCGCCCTACGGCACGGCTTCGCGCGGCAAGCAGGAAACCCGCAAGGAGATCTCGCTGATCGGCATGGCGCACCGCACCTCGTATGTCATGCAGGGCACCATCGCCCATGTCAATCATCTGCTGGAAAGCTACATCGACGGCTTGAACAGCCGCCGCCCGGCACTGTTCAACATCTATGCCGTCTGCCCGCCCGAGCATGGCGTCGGCGACGACCGCAGCGTGGACCAGAGCAAGCTCGCCGTCGAGGGCCGCGCCTATCCGCTGTTCCGCTTCGACCCGGATGCGGGCACGACCTTCCGCGAATGCACCAGTCTCGAAGGCAACCCGGCGCTCGATCAGGATTGGCCGATCTACACGCTGAAATACAAGGACGAGGCCGGCAACGCACAGAGCATGAGCCTGCCGATGACCTTCGCCGATTTCGCCGCCACCGAAGCGCGCTTCCTCAAGCAGTTCAAGAAGGCGCCGCCGGAGACCTGGAACGACAATATGGTCATGCTCGCCGACTTCCTGCAACTCGATGCCGACGAGCGCGAAGGCAAGTTCCCCTTCATCTGGGCGGTCGACCAGAAGAATCGCCTGATGCGGCTCCTGGTCAGCGCGATTCTTCTG